>ERZ773077.2492-NODE-2492-length-11827-cov-3.880479_pt1 | contig 11827 bp, 8 predicted proteins | sample MGYA00580612_ERZ773077 | MGnify/ENA primary metagenome ERZ773077 (study PRJEB29015, sample SAMEA2737971) | human oral metagenome | biome: human oral; feature: human-associated habitat; material: dental | place: China | collected 2021 ...
CGCGTTTTCGCCGGGGCGGACGGGGCGATAGCAGTCGCGGCAGGCGTCAGCCCCGCCTGGCTTTCGAGGCGGCAGAGCAGGGTGTGCGCTTCATCCAGACGGTTCGCCGCCAGCAGATAAGCCACGGATTCAGGCAGGCGTTTCCACACGGCGAAAGCATAGAACAGCGGCACGGCTCCGGCGATGAAAGCGCTACGCCAGCCGTAGTGCGGGATGAGGTAGTAGGAAACAAGGGCGGCGGCGAGCCAGCCTAATCCCCAGAAGCTTTCCAGCAGGACGATGAAGCGGCCACGCAGGCGGGGCGGTGCATATTCACTTACCAGCGACACCGCAACCGGCAATTGCCCGCCGAGGCCGAAGCCGACCCAGAAGCGGCAGATAAGCAAAAACGGCAGATTGGGCGCCAGCGCGCAAAGACCGGTAGCAGCGCCATAGAGCACCATGGTGACAGCGAAAACATTGCGGCGGCCGAAGCGGTCAGCCGCCCAGCCACTCAACACCGCGCCAAGCGCCATGCCGATGAAGCCGACGCTGACAATCCAGCCGGATTGCTGCGCGTCAAGCTGCCATTCACTTGCCAGGGTAACGAGGACAAAGGACACCATGCCGGTATCCATCGCATCGAACAACCAGCCCAGACCGATGAGACCGAGCAGGCGGAAATGGAAGCGGGATAGTGGCAAGGCGTGCAGTCTGCTGAGAATATCCATGAGGAACTCCTTGGGTTTAGTGTGTTTTTACTGATAAGGTGCATAAATTATAACGCAGGCTGAATATTGCTGAAGCTGCATGAGAACGTGGCGGTGAATGACAGGGTGGCAGTGGCCCTGTGGCCGGTAAGCGGGAAGATGTTTTCGCCATCGGTTGATGGCGGAATTTGGCCTGAACGAAGATAGACTATCCGGGACGGTTACCATCCCGCTTGACGATCCATCCCAACCACAACAACGACAATCTATGGCACGCAAAAAAATCCACGGCGTCCTTCTGCTCGACAAACCCGTCGGCATCAGCAGCAACAGCGCCCTGCAACAAACCCGCTGGCTTTACCAAGCCGAAAAAGCCGGGCACGGCGGTACCCTCGACCCCTTCGCCAGCGGTCTCCTGCCCGTCCTCTTTGGCGAAGCAGCGAAATTTGGCCGCTACTACCTCGACGGCGACAAAACCTACGAAGCTACCCTTGCCTTTAGTTATGAGACGGACAGCGGCGATCTTACCGGCACGCCTACCCGCCATGCGCCCGTGCCCAATCTCGACTGCGTGGACTGGGCTGCCCTTTGCGCCCGTTTCAGCGGCGCGCAACAACAAACCCCGCCCGTCTATTCCGCGCTGAAAATCGACGGCGAACGCGCTTACGATCTCGCCCGACGCGGCGAAACCCCAGAACTCGCCGCCCGCCCCATCACCATCCACGAACTGCACTATCTCGGCCCCGATCCCGCCGTGGCGGATAGCGCCCGTTTTCGTGTGCGGTGCAGCAAAGGCACCTACATTCGTAGCCTGCTGCAAGACCTCGCTGCCGCCCTGGATAGCGCTGGGCACACCGCCGCGCTGCGCCGCCTTGCTGTCGCCCAGCACCACGACATGACCCCGCTCGCCACCTTGCGCGACTGGCAGGAAAACGGCGACGAGGCTGCCATGCAGCGCATCCTGCTGCCGCTGGATACCTGCACCATCCACCTGCCGCGTCTTAACATCCCCGCTGCCAAACAGCGCTTCATCCGTAACGGCAACGACATCGCCTGTGCTAACGCCGGCGGCGAATACGCCCTCTATGCCGACGGCACCTTCATCGGCGTCGGCCTCGGCAAAGACGACCGCATCTATCCCGTACGTCTCTGCGCCCTACCGCCCATAGGGTAAGTGGCTCGCGGCCAGACGGGATAAAACCCGGTTTGGGAGGCAGCAGGCAGCGGTACATAAAAAATCCGACGCCGAAGCGTCGGATTTTGATTTGTTGATGGCATCAGATGAGCTGAATATGGTTTTGTTCCAGTTCGCTATTGATGCCGAAGCGGGCGATGCTCACCGCTGCGCTGCTGCTATCCGCATCATAGGCGGGTTCACCCGTCGCCTGGTCGTAAATAAGGCGCTCGTTGGCGTCTTTCGCTTCCGCCTCTTGCGCCACGTGTTCCGCACTCAGGTTGTTTTTTAGCAGTTCGCTAAAAGTGTTGTGTTCAAGCTGGATGTGGCTACCTGTGCTGGCATTAAAGTCGAGCAGGGTATTGAGTGTGCCGTCAAACGGGCTGTGGAAGAGGGAGGGGTCTGCATTTGCGCCGTCAGGTAAGCTGTCGTTACCGTCGCTCGTGGCGTTTATGCCGTTGTGATGTTGGATGGCAGATGCGTTATCGGTATGCCCGGCCGCACTGAGATCCAGGTTGAGGGTTTGTTCGTGTGGGGCGATAGTTCCGAGGTTAACGCCTTCACCGCTTGGGTTATATTCACCGTCGCTGTTATGGGGTACGAGTGTGGGGAAAGCGGGCGTCGTGTCTATGACTTGGACTGGATGGGTGAGGTCGCCATTTTCCGGATTTGCAGCGGCTGAGAAGTAAGGCACTGCTCCGGTAGCATTGCTGAGAACGACTTCTTCATGCCCCGCGTTATCGTAGTAATACGCCTGCACGCTGATGACTTTGCCAACATCGGCGGCGGTGATGGTATAGCTGCTACCATTCGCGCCCTCAATGGCCTTGCCGTCTGCCATCCAGGTGTACTGGATAATCTCAGGCATGCCGTCGGCATCGCTGACGGTGGTGGTCAGGGTTTCACCGATTGCCGCCCTGCCGTGCAGGGTAACTTGTCCCGGATGGTTCGCGCCGCCATCATTGCCGCTGTCCACGACGGCTGTCGGCGGGCTGATGACGCTTTCTACTTTGCCGGTGTTGTCGGTGTAGGTGATGCGCACTGTGATGCTTTTGCCACTGTTCTCCGGCGTAATGGCATAGCTTGCGCCTGTTGCGCCGGGGATTTCTTTTCCCGCGACCATCCATTGGTAGCTGATATTGCCTTGCACTCCGTCGCTATCGTGGATGGCTGCCTGCAAGACTGCACCCGTCGCCGCTGTGCCGCTGATGGCGGCAATGCCGCCGTGATTGGCTGTGCCGGTGATATTGGCGGTCGGGGTCAGATGGATGTCATCGGCGATGATACGGGCATCTTCGGTATAGAGGCCAATGCTGCCGCCGGTGTAGGGTCTTTCGTCATCGGTAAAGGTGGTGATGACTTTGCCGTTGATACTGATTTCCACGGTATTGCCGTGTTTGCTGATGACAAAATCCTTGGCCTCCGCTAATGGCCAACTCTCGCTACCGGTTGCCATAAAACGCTGGCCGCCTTTGTAGGCAGGGTCGCGTTTGCCCAGTTCCCAGCCGTTGGCACGGGGGACGAAGTAGTAATAGTGGTCGTTGTCGGTGTAATTCCACACTAGCCAGGCGGTTTCCCAAGCATGGGGAGGGGCGTTTTGACGCAGTTGTTCAGGAGTAGCGATGGTGCCGCTGTAGGTGAAGGTATCACCCGTCTGTACGGTGCTGACCACCATGCTGGAAGAGGTGTCTGTCTCGCCGCTGCGCACCATGGGCCCTAATTGCAAGGCCTGGTTACCGCCGCCGTTGTCGATGATTTCAACTTTTCCATAACCGGCATGTGCCACTTTCCAGTCGCCAAAGGTTTCTTGATCGCTATAGGTGCTGTGCAGCTTGTGCGAAGAGAAATCGTCATATAGCAGGTAGCCGCTGTTTCCCACTTTTGTGCTTGGCGCACTGACGGGTGTTTCGCTTACGCCATGCGCATCGGTGTATATCGCCTGCACGGTGATGCTTTTGCCCTGCTGGGCTTTGCCGAGGGTAAGGGTATTGCCGGATGCGCCTTCAATGCGGACGTTATCGGCGTACCAGATGTAAAACACATTATCGTGCGCGAAGTTATCGCTGTCGGTAACGTGCGCCGTGAGGGTCTCGCCCACTTTGGCCTCACCGCTGATGCTGACATGGCCGACGTGATTATCCGGCAGGCTGTGCTCAGCGACGGTTTTCAGGCTGAGGTCGTCGGCGATGATACGGGCATTGCTGGCTTGCAGGCCGACTTTGCCGCCGATGAAGGGGTTTTGGCTGTCTTCAAAGGTCACGATTTCCTGACCGTTAATCAGCACCCGCATTTTCCCGCCGTTCTGGATGACGGTGAAGTGTTTGTCCGCGCCTGGGGCAAAGCTGGGTTCGCTGCCGGTCGCAAGATAGCGGACACCGCCGGGGGCAGTGGCATCGCGTTTGCCCAGCTCCCAGCCATTGGCTTTCGGGATGAAGTAGTAATAGTTATCTACATCCCGATAGCCCCACACCGCTCTTGCCGTTTCCCAGGCTTGGGTATTGCTGCCGCCCAGTTGTGTGCCGGTGCTGAGGGTGCCGCTGTATTCGAAATTTGCGCCTGCTTCCGGGCCGGTGATAAGCGCCGACACGTTCTTGTCAGAGGTGATTTCCAGCGCTTTGTTGCCGTTACCCCGGTCAATGATTTTCGCGTGGCCGCTGTGGTATGCGTTCTCCCAGCCGCTGTTAGTGTCAGCCGTATAGTCTGAGCCGATGGCACGGTTAGAGAAATCTTCGTGCATGATGTAGTGGCTGTCGGCATCCACGATGGTGGTTTGTACTTCGCCACTACCGATATCAGCCCCCTGTACGTTACTGATTTTGACGGTGTAGTTTTCGTTACCTTCCGCTTTACCGTCTTTGAGGGCATCAATGGTGAAATCTGCACCACTTTCGCCTTTGCGGATGGTGATTTGCTGAGTGCTGATATTGAGGTCAGCGCTGTCGCTTGAGCCGTGTTCGATGGTTACGGTGACGGTCACATCTTCGTTGGCGGGATTGGCAAGCGTCAGACGGTTGGCGAAGTTTTTGAAATCCGCTTCCATTTCGTGCCCCGGCCACGGCGTGTAGGACTGGAATTTGCCATCATCCGTGTTATCGCCCCAGTTGGCCCAGGTCATCATGTAGGCAAATTTTGCCGCTTCAGGATTGGCCTGGATGGCATCAAGGAATTGGCTGAAAAAGTGGATATTCTGGTTACCGCTGCGCTGAATGACGCGGTCGTTATTCAGGCCAAATTCGGTGAGCGCGGAGACTTTGCCATGTTCGGCAGCCAGCTGGTTGACCATGACAAGGTCGTGCACAGTATCCTGCATCCATTCTGCATCGGGCTGATCGTTATCGCTCTGGTAGGCATCGTAGCCCATGATGTCCACATATTTGTCGCCGGGATAAGTGGCAAGGTAATTTTCCTTGCTGCCGTCAAGCGGGTAGTTAGGCGAATAAGCAAAAAGCAGGTTATCCACGCCTTTGGTTTCGGTCAGATAGTCGTGGACGTATTGCCACAGCGCCTTGAAATCATCTGCGCTCATGTGACTTTTGCCCCACCAGAACCAGTCGCCGGTGTTTTCATGCAGCGGGCGGAAGATGATGGGGATTTTGCTGCCGTCGCCACGTACCGAGTTATTCGCTGCCGTCGCAACGGTATCAAGCCAGTCAGTGATTTTGTGGTTCAGGTCGCCACCCGGCAGCAGGCGATCAACGGCAACGCTGCTATCAATATCAAAGGCTTCGCCATCGCTAACCGGATTGTGCAAATGCGAGGAAAGGGTCACAACAGAGCCGAGAGAGTCCGCTTCGATAAAGGCTTTGGCAAATGCCTTGCCGGTTGCATCCGGGCTGCCGTCGGTTTCTTCCGGCGGCTCGTCGGTATCAAAACCGAATACAGCAGGGTATTTGCCTGTCATGGCGTGTACATCCGATCTATGCCCGTGGCTGTCTGCACTGCTGATACCCTCATCAATGGCGTGCTGCTGGCCAAAGAGAATGCCCTTGCCTTGCAAGTCGGAGAGTGCTTTCAGCAAGGCCGCGCTGCTATTGGCCTTACCAATGGGCGAGAGATCCAGCTCAACGTGATAACGCGCCGCATCGCCTTCATGTACCTGTTTGGCACCGCTAAGGTGCACTTTTGTGGTGTTGCTGACTGGTAAAGTCGTGGTAGGGACGTATGGCGCGGATGCACTTGGATATTCGCTGTTTGTGCGATTAGCGGTGTTTTTGAACTGTGCCACGGTCGTTGCTCCTTAAAATTTAGGCGGAATTTAAAGGAGTACGATTGTAAAAGGGGTATTGTCGGCAGCATGCTGTCCATTCATTAAGGATTTATCGCCGCTTGAAACAAATTTAGTCTCTCGCGGGATCCGTCTCTCGCCGGATAGAGCAGCGGTTTTCAGCCGACCAGCCACTGATGCAGCAGGAAGATGCCGGAGAGGGTGAAGACGGAGAGGACGTTGGTGGTGATCATGCTGACCGTGCCGCGATGCGGATAGCCGTAGTGCTGCGCGAAGATGGCGACGGTGTTCGCCATGGAGATGCCGCCCATCAGCGCGCCGGCAAAAATCACTTCTTCGCTGCCGCCAAAGAGCCAGATAAAGAGTGCGGCCAGCGCCGGCATGAGGAAGAGTTTGCCGATGGTGATTTGTGTGATGGCGATGGCGTTACCCTCGATTTTGATACCGTTCAGGCCGCAACCGATGACGAAGATGGCGACCGGTGCTGCGGCATCGGCGACGAGGCTCACCGCGCGGTTGATCGGTGCGGGCAGTTTCCACTGAAACGCCGAGAAGATCATGCCGAGGATGAGCGCCGCGATCAGCGGTTTGCGCAGCATGTTGAGGAAGATACGGCCAAGGCGCTGGCCGAAACTGCCTTCTTTGTTGTTACCGTGCGATTCGGCGATAGCGAGGAAGAGCGGAATAAGGAGCACGTTTTCAACCAGCGTGTTCAGCGAGAAATAGATGCCCGCGTTGCCGCCGATGACACTGAGCAGGAGCGGGTAGCCGATGAAGGCACTGTTGGAAAAAGTCTGGCCGATGGCGCTGACCGCCGCACCGCGCAGGTTCTGCCCAACCAGGCGGGAAAACACCAGGCCGGTAAAGAAGCAGAGCAGCGTCGCCGCACCGTAGCCGAAGAGGTAGGAGGGGATGAAGACTTCGCCCAGGCTTTTTTCCGAGAGGGCGCGGAATATCAGGGCAGGCAGGGCGATGCTGATGACGAAGCGCCCCAGCGCGGTCAGCCCTTCGAGGGTGAAAGCACCGGCGCGGGTGGCGGCATAGCCGAAGGCGATAACGATAAAAATCGGGATGAGCGAAGTAACGATGTTAAGCATGATGATGGTTGGTTGGTGGATGTGGCTCGCATTCTACGTTTTTTTAAAACGGCTGGCGCAGCGGCGACTGTCAGCGCGCGGGATAAAACCTGGATTTGCGGCAAGCGGTATTGCTTCGCCCGACGATGTCAGCGTTTGCCGGTTTTGTGTATCCAGGCGTCAATGTCTCCCGCGCGGCGGTGCAGGTAGGCAAGATTGAGCAGGATGGCGGTCAGGAGGAGCAGGGTGAGGGTGAGGAGTAGCGGCCAGGAGAGGGTTTGTTGCTTCAGGTAGGCGGCAAAGAGCCACAGCAACAGGGGGAAAGTGAAGACGGCAGTTATGCCGCCCGGTACAGCGCGCCGATAGCGCAGTACCTCGGCGATATGGCCGAGTAAATGCAGGGTGTGGCAGATGCCGAAGGCCAGGGCGAGTTCAGGTATATGCCAGGTGATGGCGATGAGCAATCCGATGGAGGCAAGCAGGTATTCTTCGGCTATCATCACGGCGATGGCTTCGGTGGACGGGTAGTGCGCCTTGCCGGCGATAAAGAGCTCTTTCCGGTAGCGCGGGTCATGCTGCTGCTTTTGTATCCAGGGGCGGATCAGGATGATTTCGTCGAATTCATGCAGCATGAAGAGCGACAGGATAATGAGAGAAAGATGGGCAATGGTCATGGTGGGAGTTATGTACGTACCGGGGACAGCGTTTTCTGGTGGAGGCGCGGCAGGCAATGTCTCTACGTTTTTCTTTTTGCGCAGCACCATCGTGCTAATGGAAACCGCTCAAGCGGCGTAAATACCGGGGTTGCACGCTGGTGCAAAAAGCCCCCTTGCGGGGGCTTGTTTCATTTTTTGCCGAGCAGGGAGTCAACAACCGGATTCATGATGGTTTCGGTGGACTGCCATTTGTTAACCACAAATGCCCCCTTGGCCAGCGGTTTGTATTCGGCATCGGCGATAGCCTGACCGTCTTTGTAGAGTTTGAGCTCTGCCCATGAGATATAGGTTTTCAGGCTCCACGAACGTTTTACCGTGTATTCAAGGGTGTACGGGCATTGTGATTTATCCGCTGTTTCTACCAAGCGGCTGTTGATGCCGTAGTGTTGCAAGCGGGTTTGGATGGTCGGGACAAAGTCCGTCACGATCACGTCGGGATTTTTGATGATGCAGATGTTATCCGGATGCACGTCTTTTGCGACAGCATGGCTATTCACGCTGCTGCAAGCGGCGAGCCCTATCGATACGGCGATAAGCGATATGCTGTGCTTCATGGTTATCTCAGAGCTCTTTCACTTCCCACGGCAGGCCGTAGGCAGCGAGCGCTTCGAGGAACGGGTCGGGGTCGAATTGCTCCATGTTGCGGACACCAGCGGTGTGCCAGATTTTTTCCAGCATCATTTTTGCGCCGATCATCGCCGGCACGCCGGTGGTGTAGGAGATCGCCTGCGAGCCAGTTTCTTTGTAGGCTTCTTCGTGGTCGCAGATGTTGTAGATGTACACGGTTTTGTCTTTGCCGTCTTTTTTGCCTTTGGCAACGCAGCCGATGCAGGTTTTGCCTTTGGTGCGCGGGCCGAGCGAGGCAGGGTCGGGCAGGACGGCTTTCAGGAACTGGATAGGGATGATTTCCCGCCCCTCGTACATGACGGGCTCAATTGAGGTCATGCCGACGTTTTCCAGCACTTTGAGGTGATTCAGGTAATTGTCGGAGAAGGTCATCCAGAAGCGCGCGGTTTTGATTTCCGGGAAGTGTTTGACCAACGATTCGAGCTCTTCGTGATACATCATGTAGATGTTTTTTTCGCCGATTTGCGGGAAATCGAAAACGCGCTTGTGCGCGAGCGGCGGGGTGATTTGCCAGGCGCCGTTTTCCCAGTGGCGGGCGTCAGCGGTGATTTCGCGGATGTTGATTTCGGGGTTGAAGTTGGTGGCAAAAGGCAGGCCGTGATCGCCGGCGTTGGCGTCAATGATGTCGAGTTCGTGGATTTCATCGAGCAGGTGTTTCTTGATGTAAGCGGTGAAGACGTTGGTAACGCCGGGGTCAAAACCGCTGCCGAGCAGTGCCATGATGCCGCGCGCGCGGTAGCGGTCTTCATAGGCCCATTGCCATTTATATTCAAATTTGGCTTCTTCCGGCGGTTCGTAGTTGGCGGTGTCGAGGTAGTCGATGCCGGCAGCGAGGCAGGCATCCATGATGTGCAAATCCTGGTAGGGCAGGGCGATGTTGAGGACGAGTTGCGGGCGCAGTTCTTCAAGCAGGCGGGTGAGCGCAGGGACGTCGTCGGCATCAATCTGGCGGGTATCAATAGTCACGCCGTGTTTTGCCTTGACGGCAGCGGCGATGGCGTCGCATTTCGCCAGTGTCCGGCTTGCCAGGGTGATTTTGTGGAAGGTGTTTTTGTCTTCGGCGCATTTGTGGGCGACGACGTTGGCGACGCCACCGGCGCCGATGATGAGGACGTGGTTCATTGTGGGTTCCTGTGTTGTGTGTAAGCGGTGATTTTAGCGGATTCTGAGGGGCGGGCGTTGCGCGGATTTTGGATTAGATACAGCCAAGGGATAAACAGAATCGTGCCGCTACTCGACTCACCTATTGGCGTACTTCCTGTTATTACCGACAATAACCACAAACCCCAACAACAGGATCCCATATGTCACCCAAACCCCTGCTCCTCGCCCTGCTCATCAGTCTGCCTGCCCACGCTTACGATCTGAACGAAGCCTGGGCAGCGGCACGCGTCCATTCTGCTCAGTACGACGCTGCCCGCCACGCACGCAATGCTGCCCAAGAGCCGCAAACCCAGGCGAAAGCCCGCCTGCTGCCGCAAGTCTCGGCCAACGCCAACTACAGCGACCGCGCCCAGGACGCCTACGACAAATACCAAAGCCACGGCTGGAACGTACAAATCAGCCAGCCGCTGTACGATCGTGCCCGCTGGGACGCCTGGCGCGCCGAACAAATCACCGCCCGCCTCGGCGATAGCCAGCTTGACAACACCACCAGCGAACTTCTGCTGGATGTTGGCAAAGCTTGCCTCGAAACCCTCACCGCGCGCGACAAACTCACCGCCGTCGCCGCCGAAAAAAATGCCTACCAACTGCAAATCCGCCAAGTCAAAGCGCTGTTTCAATCCGGCGAAGCCACCATCATTGATACCTACGAAGCCCAAGCGGGCTACGACAGCGCCAGTGCCAAAGAAGCCCGCCTGCAAACCGAGCTTGCCGTCGCCGAAAACCGCCTCGCCAACCTCACCGGCCTTGACCCCAGTCGCCTCGAAAGCCTCGCCGGCAAAACATTGCCCGACTACCTCACCGTCGCCGGCCAAAAAGAGTGGGAAGAACAGGCGCTCGCGCACAGCACTGCCGTCCGTGTCCGCACGCAGGAAAGCGAAAAAAGCCACGCCGACATCGCTACCGCCAAAAGCGGCCATCAGCCGCAACTCAGCCTTACCGCCGGTTACCAGGATAACCGCAACGACATCACCTATACCGGCGGTAACAACAGCCGCAGCCGCAACAAAGGCGCTTATATCGGTGTGCAATTCACCATCCCCCTTTACAGCGGTGGCGAAATCGCGAGCCGCGTTCGCCAGCAAGAAGAAACCGCTGCACAAAAAGATGCCGAACTCGAAAACGAAAAAGCCAGCGTGCGCCTGCAAGTGCGGCAGACCCTCGCCACCATCCACGGCGAGCAGGCGCAAATCGCCGCACAACAACAACTGCTGCACACCAACACCGCCAAACTCGAATCCACCCGCCTCGGCAGAGAAGTCGGTGTGCGCAACACCATTGACGAAATCAAGGCCGAACAAGAAAAAGCCCAGGCGGAAGAACAACTCGCCGAAGCCCGCTACGGCTACATCGAAGCCTACCTGCAACTGTTGCACCTCGCGGGCAAACTGCACGGTGAGGAGGGAAGGGAAGCGGCGCGCAGGCTGTATGGATACCAATGACGAAACCTCTCCGTGGCCGTGTGATAGAGCCAACATTTCCGCTGCTTGGCGGCATTTCCGCCGGCACGGTTATGCCGCGAAATGAGGGAAATGTAGAGACGTTGCCTGCAACGTCTCGAAAGCAAAAGGCACAGCGACAACCCTCTGTATTTATACCGCTTGGCGGGTCTGGTATTTCTGCCGCCTGACGCGAGCCCAACAATCACGCCGCTTGAACGCGAACATAACAACCACACCGCTTGGTAATTTCCATCGCACATGAAGCTTTTTTGATAAAGAAAACCAAATAAAAAAGGAATTTATGCAAGAAAAAACAATTGTACTATCGCCCTGCTGATGGACTACGATGATTTTATGTTGAAGAAGGAATAGTAATCTATGGATAACCTATTGAGACCATACCCATCGAAAGAGATGAAAGTCGCCAGGAAATTATCGGTTCTTATGGAGAAGACCCTATGAAATACGGAAGACACATCGGCGTGTTTATTCTTTTCCTGTTCACGATTTTTACTGCTTCGGCACAAGACGAAGGGAAGGAGGATACTGTGCCTTACAAAGAACTGAAAAAGCATATCCCTGCTGAATGCAGGGGGTTACATAAGGTAAAGGATATTGATGATCTATTGTTGCAAATTTATAACAATATAGACAATCAATGTATGTTTAATATTGCTACAGATAAATTAGAAAAAATCTTAAACAATTACTAAT
>ERZ773077.2494-NODE-2494-length-11823-cov-4.238273_pt1 | contig 11823 bp, 10 predicted proteins | sample MGYA00580612_ERZ773077 | MGnify/ENA primary metagenome ERZ773077 (study PRJEB29015, sample SAMEA2737971) | human oral metagenome | biome: human oral; feature: human-associated habitat; material: dental | place: China | collected 2021 ...
CTTATAAACGTCGGCCTGGCCCTTCGTGTCGATACTGGCGGTGGGTTCGTCTAGCATCAAAATTTTAGCCTTCGCGCAAAGCGCACGCGCGATATAGACGCGTTGGCGCTGTCCTCCGCTTAGCTCGCCGATCTTTCGCCGCGTAAATTCGCCCATCCCGACGCGCTCGAGCGCCGCTTCGGCCTCTGTCTTGTCGTCCTTTCCGTAAAATCCAAATAGCTTTTTATCTATCCGCCCCATCAAAACGACCTCGAGCACGCGCATCGGGAAGCTTTGATTTATCGGGATATTTTGCGGGACGTAGCCCACGGCCTTGCTCACGCTAGCGGGTTCCTGACCGAACACCTCGATCGTCCCACCGCTTGGCTTGTTTAGGCCTAGCATTAGCTTTAAAAGCGTGCTTTTACCGCCGCCGTTTGGGCCTATGACGGCTAGAAAATCCTTGCAGTCGTATTCTAAATTTATGCCCTCAAACACGAGGTTCTCATCGTAACCGAAGCTCAAATTTCGCACCGAAATGTCGCTCATAAAACGCTCACCTTACCCGAAATATAAAACATAAAAACGCCAAGCCCAAGCATCACAAAAAGCGCGGCAAACTCGCAGCAAGTCCGCAGCGCGCGAAATCTCACTGCGCCCTTTAGCTTAAAGCCGCAAACGGCCGCCAGAAATATCACCGCACCCATCCCAATCCCCATAAACAGGCCGCTAGCAAGCCCCGCCGCGTAGCTGTTTAGGCTAAATGCTAGCACGAAAACCAGCAGTGTGCCAGGACACGGCACGAGCGAGCCAGCTAGTACCACCAGCCACTCGCTAGCTGTTTTTGGCGCCTCGTTAGAGGCCCTACAGGCTGCGCAGCCGCACTCGCTTTCGTGGGCGATAGGGCTAAATTTGACGGAATTTGCGCTCAAATTTGGCACGGAGTTTAAATTTGAACCAAAAACTTTACTCGCCCCATTTGCGCCTTTTTCGCCCGAGACAGGCGCGGCGGCAAAGCTAAATTTAGGCTTTAGCGCCGTTTTTTTAATCTTAGCATAGATCATATAAAGGCTCACACAAACGATCGTTACGGCCGAGATTTTCGTCATCGCGCCCGCTATGTCACTGACCTTGTCCGTCAAAAACGCGTTTAAAAAAACGTAGCTAAAAAGTACGAGCAAAAACGCTCCCGTAACGTGCGCGAATCCGACCTTCATCGCAAAAACCAGCGCGCGCGAGTAGCTGCCGCCGTTTGCGACGAAGTAGCTAGCCGTTAGCATCTTTGCATGCCCAGGGCCAGCTGCGTGCAAAAATCCGTAAAAAAAGCTGACCGCGGCTAGCAAGGCGAAATTTAGCGCGTTTAGCTCGGCGCTGTTTATCTTGATGAGCTCTTTTAAGCGCTCTAAAAACTGAAGGCTCATACCCGAAACGGAGTCAAATTTCGCCCTATCCTCGGCGTCTATTTGTTCTAAATTTTGCTTATTTTTTGGCTTAACCAGCGAGCTAAGCTCGGGCTTTGCAGGCTCTATTTTAGGCGCTTTTGAGGTCATCTCAAAAAATGCCGTACTCAAATTTACGTTTGGCACGAGATAAATTTTATCCGTGAGTGCGTAGGGCTGGGGCGAGCTTATTTTAAAGTTAAAAAATCCCTCGTGGTCAAAAACCTCGACCGTGACGACGCGGCCGTCCTTGACCGCTAAATTTAGCTCTAAAATATACTCGAAATTTAGCCTGCCCCCATCCAGATAAACCCGCTGCGAGAGCGTTTTGGTATGCAGGTTTACGGTCTCGCCCGCGCCGTCGTAGTAACCCACGCTAGTTAGATATCCGCGCGGCACGATGTAGTCGAGCAGGGATTTTTGCACCTTCCACGCTTCGTTTTTGCTAAGCGCTTTGTCGGCATTTTCGTCGTAGCTTTGTAGCGTTAGTTCGGTGAAATTTTCAGAAAACGTCCATGTTACGACGGCTGTTTTTATCATGTCGCCTTGCAGGTTAAATTTAATGTCGGCATGCGCGGTCGGAGTGTAAAGCGAGCACAGAGCGCAGGCGTGCGCAAAGCTAAAAAAGGACGCAAAAAGCGCGAAAATAGCGAGTATGCGTCCAAATTTCATTTATAGGCTCTTTGCGAAAATTTGCGCCGTTTTGCGTAGCTCGGCATCCCAATCAAGCGGCAGCTGATCGATCTCTACGACGCTAGCACCGCTTTCTTTAGCGATGGTTTGCGCAGCTTTTTTAGAAAACTGCGGAGCGACGAAAATGACCTTCACGCCGTGCTCTTTGGCTTCCTCGATGAGCTCTTTTAGCTCGGCCGGTTTTGGTTCTTTGCCATCTACTTCGATCGCGATTTGCTCCAGATCGTAGCGCTTAGCAAAGTAGCCCCAAGACGGGTGATATACGATAAATTCGCGGTTTTTGACATTTGCTAGAGTGTTTTTGATAAAGCCGTCAAGCTCGTCGAGCTTAGCTTCAAATTTAGCCAAATTCGCCTCGAAAAGAGCCTTGTTCTCAGGATATTTTTCGCTTAGCGCGGCGGCGATATTTTTAGCTTGGATTTTTACCAAGACGGGATCTAGCCAGATGTGCGGGTCAAATTCGCCGTGGTGATGCTCGTGGTCATGGTGGTCATGACCTGCATGCTCGTGTTTGTGATCGTGGTGAGCGTGTTCGTGCTTGGCGTCATGGTGATGATCGTGGTCCGCGTGCTCGTGGTGACCTTCAAATTTGATCTTTTCCACACCCTCATCGGTTTTTACGATTTTGAGATTTGGATAGGATTTTTGAAATTTAGGCAGCCAAGCCTCCTCAAACTCGATCCCGATAGCAAAATAAAGGTCGCTTTTTTCAAGCGCGGTCATCTGTTTTGGCTTTGGTTCGTACGTGTGCGGATCGGCTCCTTTGCCTACCATTACGTTTACCTCGACCGCGTCGCCTGCGATTTGCTTGACGAAATAATGCTGCGGCAAAATACTGACGCTAACTTGTCCTTTGGCGTATAGCGCGACTAAGCCCAAACATAAAAACGCGAAAATTTTTCTCATTTTTATCCTTTCCGTGTTAAAATTTGGGCGAAATTATATCAAAAGCAACTTAGTTGCAAATTAATTTTTCTCAAGGTATAATACCCTAAAATTCTTAACGCGGAGGAAAAATATGGGCGAAAATTTGGAAGAAAAAGCCGGTTTTGAGGAGCTTTTAACGAAAAATGATATCAAAATCACTCCGCTTAGACTTGAGATTTTGCACATTTTACACGCCGCCGCCGCACCGCTTAGTTATGATGAAATTTTAGCGCAAATCGACGCGAACAAAACCACGTTTTACCGCTGTATGGACCTTTTTGAAGCTAAGGGCATCGTGCTAAAAAGCGAAAATAACCGCAAAAATTTCTACGAGCTTGAAAGCGGGGCAAAGGCGTATTTCGTCTGCGACGTCTGCCACAAGATGACAAACATCGACATGCCTCGTCTAAAACAAAATCACGTCAAAAGCGTCGTGGTTAAGGGTGTTTGCGACGAGTGCTTTTAAATTTTTCGCTTAAATTTGACGGCAAATTTTGCAGCTTAAATCCGCTTGCCGAGCAAATTTTGTCGCAAATTTTATAAAAATACGATCTACTAAATTTAAAGCGGCCGCTTAGTCAAATTTAAAAACTCAAATTTGACGCGGGTTCTATAAAACTAATCCTCGTAAAGCTTTGCAATCTCTGGCGGTATCGCGATCGGACGACCGCGCGCAAGATCAAAAAACACGTAAGTCGTCACCGCGCTAGCGACAGATACGCCATCTTTGCTAAACTCGTAAAAACGCTTTGAGCAGCTTCTTTTTTCGGGCTGCGTCCAGGTTTTCACGCGCACCTTATCGCCCAAAAACAGCTGCCCCAGATAGTCTATCTCGTGCCTGCGCACCATCCACGTGCGGTTTTGCGCGAGATTTGTCTCGATGAGGTCGCCAACGGCGTTTGAGTGCGCGTTGGCCGCTTCTTGCATCCAGATGACGTAGTGAGCGTTGTTTGCATGATGATTCACGTCGATGGCGTCCTCGCCCACTGTAAATTCGTAATAAAAAATTTTCATTTTCGCTCCTAAAAACGCTAAAATTGTAGCAAAAATTTAAAGGCAAACAAAATGAAAGAGATGTGGGACAAAAAGGCGGCGAGCTATCCGCGATTTACGGGCGAACCTAGCGTTTTTCATAGAGGGCTTTACGCTAAGATCGCCGAGTTTGGCATCAAATTTGAGGGCAAAAGTGTCGTGGATATAGGCTGTGGCACGGGCGTGCATACGCTGTTTTTGGCGCAAATTTGCCGCGAGATAACGGGTATGGATATCTCGGGCGAGATGCTAAAAGTCATGGTTGAAGACGCGGCCAAATTTAATATTTCAAATTTAACCGCCGTTCAAAGCGATTTTAAAAACTTTAATCCAAACTGCGTTTACGACGTGGCTTTCAGTACAATGAGCCCCGCGATCGCGGACGAGGAGGATTTTGTCAAATTTATAAATTTGGGCGAAAAAAGGGTCTATCTTTGGTGGAACAAACCGCGTTATTCAAGCGTTTTGGAGCTTTTTTACGAGGGCTCGCAGAGAGGGTGCTTTAAAGAAAAGGCAAATTTTTTCGAAGAGTACTTGCGCCGCGAAAATATCGCTTTTAACTCCTGCGTGCTTGAAGAGTTTCGCGAGCAAAAACGCACGCTTGAAGAGATGACGCAAAACGCACTTTGGCATTTACAAATCGCAAATTTTACGCACGATGAAAACGTGGTCAGATCGCGGCTACAGAGCATCGCGCAGGACGGCTTGGTTACGGAAAAAATCGTCTCTTCAATGAAGCTTTTAGTTTTTTAAGATATAATCGCGATATTTATTTAAAATTTAAAAAGGATTTTAGTTGTCGCGAGCGTTTTTGCAGATATTTTCGTGCGTTTTATACTTCTTTTGCATTCAAACTTTCGCCGCTTCGCACGTTTTATCTCCGGTCGCTCAGCCGAAATTTGACGAACAAAAAGCCAGACTAGGCAAGGAGCTATTTTTCGACGCCTCGCTAAGCCCGAGCGGAACGCTATCTTGCGAGAAATGCCACAACCTTTACTGGGACTTAAGCGGTACTAGCAAAAAAAACGTAAAAATCTCCGCCGACGAGGAGATTAGCCCGCCAACTGCGCTAAACTCGGCGTTAAATTTTATCTTTTTTAAAAACGGCGAAGTTAAGGATCTAGCGGGGCAGGTTAGACAGAGCTTGACCGATAAAAATCAGCTTGCTAGCGAGCCGAAATTTCTAGTCCAAAAGGTAAATCAAAACTCCGTTTATAGGAATAAATTTGAAGAGCTTTATGAGGATGGGGTAAGCTTTGAAAGTATCGTCGATGCGCTGGTAAATTTTGAAAAAGCCCTCGTCACGCCAAATGCCAAATTTGATAAATTTATCAGCGGAGACGAGAGCGTTTTTGACGAAGAGGAAAAGCGCGGATTTGAGTTTTTTAAAACAATCGGTTGCATAAACTGCCACAGCGGCGCAAATATGGGCGCAAATCTCTACTACGAGTTAAAATTTGACGCAGACGGCAACAAAACCGGCCGCTACAAAGTACCCAGCCTTCGAAATATCGAAAAAACCGCGCCGTATCTTTATAGCGGCGAGCTAGCCGATCTAAAAGAGGCGCTAAAAATAATCGCTAAAATGCGCATAAACTACGATCTAAGCGACGAGCAGACGCACGCGCTTTATAAATTCTTGCTGACTTTAAGCGGCGAAAAACCGGAAATTTTAAAATGAAACACAAGATAATCTTTCATAAAATTTTATTTTTTACTATCGTTTGTATCGTATTTTTTGGAACCGTGATGACCCATAAGGCCACCAAGGACCTAGTAACCGCCTATGAGTGGAAAGGCACGATAGAAAGCGCAATGGAAGCTAACGACGAGGCGAATTTCTTGCTCGAAAAAAGCCTTCTAGAGGCCGACTACGACGCGATCATGCGCCATACGGCGGAGTTTCAAAAGGCTCTAAAAAAGCTTGATTCAAGTAACCTGATCTCCTTTGAAAAGCTAGCGTTAAACGAAAAAACTTTTAGCGAGCTAGAGGAAGCGGTTGAAAAAAGAGTCGAGCTAACGGATAAATTTAACTCCGTGACGATAATGGCAAAGCTCGTTTATAACGAAATAATCTTAAAATTCGAGGCTTTAGACGGGCTGTATTTTAACGAGCTGATGCCGCAAATTTTGATGTTTAGATACGACTTAAACACTGATCTAGCGGCACCCAAAAAGCTTTTAAACGAGTATTTAAAGAACCCAAAACTAACTAAAAACGACGTAGGATTTTTATCGAGCACACAAAAACTGATCGGCCACTACGAGCAGGCGCAAAAGCTTTACCGCGATATAATTTCGCTTGAAATTTACAATAAACTATCCGACCTCAAAGAAAGTAGCGAGCGCTACATACAAAACGTCTTATCGAATTTACGTAGGACGATGGCGCTAGTGTTTGTGTTGTTTGGGCTTGCGTCGATATTTGTTTATATTTCTTATGCTAGAGCTAGAAACAACATCAGGCTACTAAACCGTTTCGAGCAAGCCGTCGATAATAGCTTTAACGCCATAACCTTTACCGACCTAGATAGAAAGGTCAAATACGTAAATAAAATTTTCGAGCAAAATTTCGGTTATAAATTTGAGGAGCTAAAAGATCAAAATATAAACATCATAAAGTCCCATCAGCACTCAAACGAATTTTATCAAGATATGCTAAAAACGATAGAATCGGATCAAATTTGGCGAGCCGACGAGCTGGTGAGTAAAACAAAAAGCGGCGAACTCATATACGAGCAGGTTATTTTCTCTCCGCTTTTTAACGAAAGCGGCGACAAAGACGGCTATATGTCGATCAAATTTGATAAAACCAAAGAGATCGCGATGACAAAAGAGCTCGAAAACAAAAACAAAGAGCTGCAAAACGAAGCGCTAAAAGACAAGCTAACGGGGCTTGGCAGTTATTTTGCTCTGACGCAAAGGATGGAGCAGGGCTCAGGCGGCATGGTCATCTATATAAACATCAACAACTTTATGGATTTTCGGTTTTTTTACAAAACAAAGACCGTGGACGCCATCATCGCTTCATTTGCGACGACGCTTCAGCTTTGTATCGATACTTATAAAATTGATGCGAACATTTATAGAGTGCAGTTTGACGAGTTTTGTATCTGGTACGGCGGTGACGATGCAGAGCGTGTAGTGCGTAAATTTATCGATTATTTTAAGGCAAATAATCTCTATATCACGGTTGAGGGAACAAGAGAGTTTATCCCAAATATCAAAATAACCATCGGCGTTAGCATGCCTCAAGACACTCCGCAAACAAACCGCCTAACTCAAGCCATGCTGGCTCACCACGAAGCTAAGCAAAACGGCGAAACGGTGCAGTTCTACACCGAAAACAGCCACATCGAGCAGCAGTACTACCACAACCAAATCATGTCGCGCACCATCGAAAACGCGCTATATAACGATACCGTGATCGTCGAGTGTCAGCCGATCTACGACGTATCTGGTGAAACGGCGCGGGTCAAATACTACGAAGTGCTCGTGCGCCTCATCGACGAAAACGGCAAGATCCGCTATCCGGGCGAGTTTTTGGACATAGCAAAGAAAATTTCGCTTTATAACGATATCACGAAAAAGGTCATCGAGCACGTATTTAGGCTAGTTGAGAAGTTTACGAATACAAGCTTTTCTATGAACCTTTCTAGCAGCGATATCGCAAACGAAAGCATAAGGGATCTCATCGAGAAAAAGCTACGCGTCTGCTCAAGGCCTGAGCACGTGTATTTTGAGATATTAGAGAGCGAGGGCGTGGATGATTATAAGATCGTAAATGACTTCATCAACAAGATCCGCGCCTACGACTGCAAAATTTCGATCGATGATTTCGGTAGCGGCTACTCAAACTACTACCGCATCCTAGAGCTTGATATCGACACGATCAAGATCGATGGCTCGATCATCAAAAAGCTCCCGTACGACAAAAACGCGCGCTATCTGCTGCAAACTATCATCGACTTTGCCGGAAGACAGGGCTACAACGTCGTGGCGGAGTTTGTTAGCTCAGAGGAGATCCTCGCCGAGATAAAGAAATTTGGCATCAAATACGCGCAAGGGTTTTTGCTGGGCAAGCCGACCTCGCCGAGCAATATCGAGGAGTAAAACGCGCGGTGGCTTTGAGCCGTTAAATTTAGCTCGTCTTAGTCAAATTTGCCCGCTCAAATTTGACTAATCCTGTATCCAGACCGCCAAAAATCCGAGCAAAAATATAACCAAAAATAATCCCGCCTGAAAATAGAAATTCTTTTTTAAATTTTCGTTTATCAGAGCGCAAAGCTCGGAAATAAAGATGTATAGCTCGCTCACGCATATCCTTTGGCCTCAAATTTTACGTCAAATTTGCTACTACTGCCTAGTCAAATTTGAGCGAGGCGACGAAAAGCCGCTCAAATTTGGATTGGATTATAAATTTGAGCTTGGCTCGTCTTTAAATTTCCTTCTAACAAAAACAGCGCAAACTACAAACGAAACTGCCGTCAAAGCGTAAAAGATATAGCTAAAAATAGGATTTGCGCGGGTCTCGCCCTCTTTTAGCTTTTTAACCGAAACGGCGTTTCTAAACATATCAAACATCGCGATGCGCCAGCCGTAGTATTTGATCTGTGCCCTGCCTTCGCCCACTAGGCTTTGCGCGGCGGCTTGGACGTCGGCGGAGTTAAATTTAAAATAAAGCGGCAAGCCCCAGCCCGTGTCTTCGTTGCGATACGGCATTACTTTAGTACCGTTAATCTCGCGCGTGTAGATAAAATAAACATCGCGCGTCGGGCCATCGGCCGGATTTTGCGCATCGATAAAGCCGTCTTTGTCCATGCGCTTGACCTCACCGCCCGTAATGATCGCCTCGTCGTAGTGGGGAAAAGCGTAGTTTATCGCCGTAAATACCAAGGCATGCAGAGCAAACAGAAAACTAATGATGAAAATTTGAAGGTATTTTTTAAATTTTTGCATTTTCGTCCTTTGGGACGAATTTTACAAGATAGAAGTTTAGAAGAAGCTAAGCCCCTAAAACAGGGGCTTAGGCGGATTAGGCTTTGGCCTTGCAGCCGCAGCTCCCCGCGATAAATTTAAGAATCTGGATAAAGAAGCAAACGCCACCGATGATGAAGATCGTATCGCCGATCATCCTTAGCCAGCGTAAATTTTGCAAGTGATCCATTTGCAAGAACTCCGCGCTTCTAGCGTACCACATGCCGACATCTATCGCAGCGACCGCCTGATAAAGACCGATCGGAAGCAGCGACGCTACGATCATCAGCATTAGTCCCGCATTTAGTGACCAAAAGCCTACTTTCATCAGCTTGTCGTTAAACTCTTGCCCTTTGAAAAGGTAAAGCGCCACGAGCCAAACAAAACCTAGCGCCAAAAATCCGTAAACGCCAAACAGCGCCGCGTGTCCGTGCACCGAAGTGGTGTTTAGACCCTGGATGTAGAACAAAAATAGCGGCGGGTTGATAAGGAAGCCAAATACGCCCGCACCCAGCATATTCCAAAACGCCACCGCTATAAAGCAGTAAAGTGGCCATTTGAGATTTTTCGCCCAGCTTTGCGCGAACTGAAGCGAATACTGATGAAACGCCTCGGCTCCAAGAAGCACCAAAGGCACGACCTCAAGCGCGGAAAAGCTAGCGCCCACAGCCATGATCGGAGTGGTCGTTCCCGCAAAATAAAGGTGGTGGAAAGTGCCAGGGATACCGCCAATCAAAAACAAGCTAGCGCTTGCCAAGGTCGAATAGGTCGCGAATTTTTTGCCAACTAAGCCTAAAGATGCGAACACGAACGCAAGCGAAGCGGTCGCAAATACCTCGAAAAAGCCCTCGACCCAAAGGTGAACGACCCACCAGCGCCAGTATTCCATCACCGGTAGCGGGCTTCTTTGTCCGTAAAATAGCCCCGCGCCGTAGAAAAGTCCCACCGCGATAGCAGAAGCCGTAAAGATAGCTAGCAGGTTTTTATCGCCGTCAGCCTTAAATCCGCCGACAAATCCACGAAGCACAAGCGCCATCCAGATAACAAGACCGACAAACAAAATAAGCTGCCAAACTCTGCCAAGCTCGATATACTCGTATCCTTGGTGACCAAGCCAAAAGCTCAGGCTAGTATCCATCTTGCCCGCTATCGCCATGTATTCGCCGATAAAGCTGCCCACGACTAGGAAAAGTAGTGCGTAAAATAGCAAATCAACGCCTAGTTTTTGAAATTTAGGATCCTTGCCGCCGTTGATGATAGGCGCTAGGAAAAGTCCGGCTGCCAAAAAGCCCGTCGCGATCCAGAAAATGCTCGCCTGGATGTGCCAAGTGCGCGCCAAAGAGTACGGGATGTACTGGGATAAATTTATGCCGTAAAACTCCTGCCCCTCGACTGTGTAGTGCGCCACGAAGCCGCCTATCATGATCTGGAAAACAAAAAGAGCTAGCGCTACAAAAAGGTATTTGCCAAGCGCCTTTTGAGACGGGGTCAAATTTAGCCTTGAGAGCGGATCGGCGTCGATAGGAGCGAGTTTCTCGTGATCTTTTTCTCCGTAGAAATTTGAAAACCAAACTAGTAAGCCAACGCCCGCAACCAAAATCGTAACGCTGATAATCGTCCAAAATACGTTTTCTTTCGTCGGAACGTTGTCGATTAGCGGCTCGTGCGGCCAGTTGTTCGTGTACGTAGCCTCGCTATTTGGGCGATTCGTCGCCGTAGCCCAGGTCGCCCAGAAGAAGAAATCATTTAGCTGCTCGCGGTTTTCCTCTTTGGCTAACGTGTTGTTTTTCATCGCGTAGTTTTCGCGTAGTTTTTGGTATTTCGGATCGTTGCCAAAAAGCCCGTTATACTCGTCGCGTACTACCTTTGCTGCGGCGATCCTCTCGTCGCTGATCGTTATAACGCCGTTTTTTAGCGTATTCGTGCGATATTCGCTCTTTGTTAGAGCCTTGATGTTGGCTTGTTGCTCGGCGCTTAGAGCGTCAAATTTGGCTCCGTAAAGCTGATTTGCCTTTATATCCATAAACGCGACTAGCTCTTTATGTAGCCAATCAGCCGTCCAGTCAGGCGCTTGATACGCTCCGTGTCCCCACACCGAGCCCACCTGCATACCGCCGATGCTTTGCCAGGCCTCTTGGCCTTTATAAATTTGCTCTTGCTCGACTATTATTTTGCCGTTTTTATCGGCAAAACTCACTACCGGCGGCGCTTCGCGATAAACCTCTACGCCGTAATAGCCCAGTATCCCGAAGGCGATAGTAACGACTGCTACCAGCGCCCACCAATACTTCTTGTATTCACGCATACTTTGTCTCCTTTTGAAAAATTCGTATAAAGTTTATCCAAAATAAATTTGCACAAAAATGATGTATATCAATAAAAGGATAAAATCTGTCCTTAAAATATTGCTTATTTTAAAAATGTATAATTACGAAAATATATTTTGGGGGATTTTATGCTTAAATTCGAGATTGTTTATAAATTTTGCCTCATTTGCACGCTGATTTTGGGGCTTAGTTTGCTCGCGTTTTCGGGGGTAAATTTCGCGCTCGGAGAGTATGGCGAATTTTGGATGGGCGCACATAAATTTGCGGGCTTTTTGGTTGCGCTTGCAGCCGTTTTACACGTGATAAATCGCAAGAAAAAGCTCATCAAACTCGCAAATGAATTTACAGACGTCGTCACTCGTCGCAAAAATCCTAGCATGTGCAACATGGACCGCATCATCGCCTCGCTCGAGCCCACTTTCGGCGGCATCAACCTGGAAGACATCAAA
>ERZ773077.2500-NODE-2500-length-11804-cov-7.040684_pt1 | contig 11804 bp, 9 predicted proteins | sample MGYA00580612_ERZ773077 | MGnify/ENA primary metagenome ERZ773077 (study PRJEB29015, sample SAMEA2737971) | human oral metagenome | biome: human oral; feature: human-associated habitat; material: dental | place: China | collected 2021 ...
AAAACTTTTGTAATAATTTTTTGGATATTGTATAATATAAAAATAAAATCATAAAATAAACATAGAAAGCAAAGGTAAAGATAAAATGTCAGCAAAGTATTTAAAATTAAAGCCGTCAAATGATTTTACGGCAAAGTATGATATGAAAAGTTTTAGAATAGAGCATGTAAACCTGTTTTCAAAAAAGAAGGAAATTGAGATACATGTAAAAGTGAATGATTACAATGCAAATGAAGAACTGGCAGATTTACGTAAGCTGATGTACAAAAGTTTTGGTACCGATCTTAAGCTCAGCATGAAAATAACAGTTGAAACTGAAACTCTTGAAAGTGATGTAAATGGCTTTATAAGATTTATTATTGATAATTATAAATCTGAAAGTGCAAGACATCAGTATATTTTTGCCAATTATGAAGTGGATAATATTGAGGATAATATTTTCATAAAACTTCCGTCAGAACATCTGATAGAACATGGAAGAAACTCTGATATACTGAGTGAACTGAAACAGAGAATATATAATACTACAGGAAAAAACTTCAATCTGGAATTTACAAGTGGAGATTTTGAAGAAATTCATAAAATGATAGAAGAAAAGAAGAGAAATCTGGAAAAAGCTGTGAAAGTGGAAGAGCTTCCTGTATTTGAACCTCCAAAGGAAGAAACAAAGGAAAAATGGAATGGAAATAAAGGAAATACAGTACATAGTGATTACAGAAAAAAAGTGGCTGACAGAAAAACAAGTGAATTCAAAGTGCTTGACAGCTTAAACCTGAATGAGGAAGTTGCACTTGAAGGGCATATTTTTCATATAGATATTTCAGAAACAAAAAATGGAAATATAAAATGTGACTTCATAATTACTGATTATACAGATTCCATAGGTTGCAGGATTTTTCTGAAAAATGCCGGAGAATTGAAAATAGGTCTGAATGACTGGGTAAAAGTAATAGGAAGATTTGAAATAGACAGATTTACTGGAGAACACTATATAAATGCAAAGAAAATTGACAAAATAGAGCCTAAAATGATTGAAAGAAAAGACAATGCCGAAAAGAAAAGAATAGAGCTTCATGCCCATACAAACATGAGTGAAATGAGCGGAGTGGTTTCTGCAAAGGATCTTGCAAAGAGGGCAAAGGAATTTGGACATGAGGCAATTGCAGTTACAGATTTTGGAGTGGTGCATTCTTTTCCATTTGCATATAAGGAGTCAAATGAAAATTTTAAAATAATTTTTGGAATGGAAGCCTATGTTGTCGATGATGAGCAGGATATGATAACGAAGCCATCTGATAAACTGATAGAAGAAGAAGTTTATGTTGTATTTGATATAGAAACAACAGGGCTTGACCCTTATAATGACAAAATAATTGAAATTGGAGCAATTAAATTAAAAGGGAAAGAAATAATAGATGAATTTTCTGTGTTTATAAATCCTGAAATGAATATTCCGGAAGAAATTACAAGACTTACAAATATTACAGATGATATGGTAAGGGATGCTGATAACATTGAAACTGTGCTTCCTGAATTTTTGAAATTCTGTAAGGATACTACAGTTGTAGCACATAATGCCAAGTTTGATGTGGGATTTATCAACCAGAAGGCTAAAAATCAAGGGTTGGAATACTCTCCAAGCGTTATAGATACACTGCACTGGGCAAGAGTGCTACTGCATGACCAGAAGAGATTCGGTCTTAAGAATATAGCCAATTATTTTAATATTTCCCTTGATAATCACCATAGGGCAGTAGATGATGCAAAGGCAACAGCTGAAATATTTCAGAAATTTCTAAATATGGTGCTAAGTAAGGGAATATTAAAGCTTACAGAAATAAGCAGGGAACTGGAAACAAATATACAGAATGCGGAAACGCTTAATACAATGATACTTGTAAAAAATCAGGCAGGATTAAGGGATCTTTATGAGCTTGTATCAAGAAGCCATATTGAATTTTTTGGTAATAGAAAGCCGAGAATACCTAAATCATTGTTAAATGAAAAGAGGGAAAATCTTCTGATTGCAAGTTCAGCATCGGCAGTATTTGGAAATAATGGTGAGCTTGCGAATATGTTTATACGTGGGTCAGATTTGAATGATATTGAAGAGAGGGCAAAATTTTATGATTACATTGAAATACATCCTCTGACAAATTATATTGATCTGGAAGGTACTGGAGATGTTGAGAGCCTTGATAAAATTGTGGAAATGAATAATTATTTCTATGATCTTGGAAAAAAACTTGGAAAAATAGTAGTTGCTACAGGAGATGCCCATTATCTGGAAGAAAGGGAAGCGATTAACCGTAGCGTACTTATTTTAGGAAGCGGAATGGGACGGCGTGTATTTTCTTATGATAAAAGGCTATTTTTTAGGACAACTGAGGAAATGCTGGAAGAATTTTCATATTTAGGAGAAGAGAAAGCATATGAAGTAGTTGTAGAAAATACTCATAAAATAAACGATATGATAGAAAATGTAAGACCTATACCTACAGGATTCTATCCTCCGAAAATAGAAGGTGCAGAAGAGGAAGTAAGACAGATGACTTATACAAAACTGAATGAGCTGTATGGAGAAAATATTCCCGAGCATCTGAAGGAAAGAATAGAAAAGGAGCTGAATTCAATAATAGGAAATGGATTTGCAGTTCTTTACCTTATAGCCCAGAAGCTTGTTAAAAAGTCTCTTGATAATGGATATTTAGTAGGGTCAAGAGGATCGGTAGGATCATCTATCGTGGCATATCTGATGGGAATAACGGAAGTGAACGGACTTTATCCACATTACAGATGTCCTAACTGTAAACATACTGAATTTATGGAGTTTGAAGGAAGTGGGCCTGACCTGCCTGATAAGGTGTGTCCTGAATGCGGAACTCAATATATAAAAGATGGTCATGCAATACCTTTTGAAGTATTTATGGGATTTGACGGTGACAAAGTTCCTGATATTGATTTGAACTTTTCAGGAGAATATCAGGGTGAAATACATAAATATACGGAAGAACTGTTCGGTTCAGAAAATGTATTCAGGGCAGGGACTATCGCCACTCTTGCAGAAAAAAATGCTTTCGGATATGTGAAAAAATATTTTGAGGAAGTAGAGGGGACACCTGAAATAAGCAAAAGAAAAGCTGAACTTACAAGGATTGCAAAAGGATGCGAGGGAGCAAGAAAAACGACAGGACAGCATCCCGGAGGTATGATTGTAGTGCCGGCTGATAAGTCCATATATGACTTCTGCCCTATTCAGAGACCGGCAAATGATATGAATGCCGAGTCCAAGACGACTCACTTTGACTATCACGTAATGGATGAACAGCTTGTAAAACTTGATATACTGGGACATGACGATCCGACTACATTGAGAATACTGCAGGATTTAACAGGAGTAGATATTTACAGTATTCCACTTGATGATGAGAAGGTTATGAGCCTGTTCAGTGGGACAGATGCACTTGGTGTTACACCTCAGGACATTGATTCTAAAACAGGATCGTCAGGAATACCTGAATTTGGTACATCGTTTGTAAAACAGATGCTTATGGATACAAAGCCTAAGACATTTGCGGAATTAGTAAGAATATCAGGACTTTCCCATGGAACTGATGTATGGCTGAATAATGCACAGGAATATGTAAGACAGGGAATTGCTACCTTAAGTGAAATAATAACAGTTCGTGATGACATTATGAACTATCTGATTGATAACGGTCTTGATAAATCAGTTGCCTTTACGATAATGGAATTTGTCAGAAAAGGTCAGCCTACTAAAAATCCTGAAAAATGGAAAGAATATTCAGAAATAATGAAAAAACATAAGGTAAAGCAGTGGTATATTGATTCGTGTGAAAAGATAAAATATATGTTTCCTAAAGGTCACGCTGTCGCTTACGTTATGATGGCTGTGAGAATAGCTTATTTTAAAGTTTATTACCCGCTTGAATTTTATACGGCATTTTTGAACAGAAAGGCCGCTGATTTTAAAATGACTGGAATGTTTAAGCCTGTGGACGAACTAAAAAAAGCAAAAAGGGAACTTGATGCAAGAGGTAACCTTAATGCAAAGGAAAAACAGGAACTGTTCCTGTATGAAATTCTGATTGAGATGCATTATAGAAAAATTGAGCTTATGCAGATAGATATTTATAAATCAGAAGCTACTCATTTTACTATTGAAGACGGAAAAATAAGAATGCCTCTAATTGCAATGGATGGACTTGGTGAAGCAGTTGCAGTTAATGTTGTAAATGAAAGAAAAGCAGGAGAATTTTTATCAGTGGAAGATCTGGTGAAAAGAACAAAATTAAATAAAACAGTAATGGACTTACTGAAAACGTACAATTGTGTTCCTGAATTGTCAGCAACAAATCAGCAGACATTGTTTTAGGGAAGAATGTTATTTTTTTAAAATTGATGGAAAAAATGAATGCTGAAGGAAAAGTTAAGGAGATAAAATTAAATTATGATAAAAAAGATTTATTCAGAGGAAAATAAAAGCATAGTGTATGCACATAAGTTAATGGAGGAAGATTATCAGGTATTATCTGAAACATTTCAGATACCGGAAGAAAAAATAAAGAATATTACAAATGAAGAGATTTTTACTCCAAGAATTTCCAAGTCTGACTGGGAAATTTACAAACTTTATTATCCCAAAATTGAGTCTAACAATAAAGATGAAAAATATTTCTGGTGTGAAATTTCTCCGCTTGTAATATTAAAAAAGGAAGAGAAATTAACAATTATAGATGAAAATTATTTTGATGAGTTTCATAATTTTGTTGAGGAGTATACAAAAACAAATAATGAAATTGAAATAAACAAGTTTCTTATTACAATGCTGCATAAAGTATCGCAAAGCCTATATAAATATGTGCGTTTTTTAATTGGAGAGCATGACCAGATAGAAACAATATTAAGAGAACAACAGAGCAATGAAAAACTGATATCGCTGGCAGAAGTTGAACAGGGATTCTATATTTATAATATTGCATTGAGGAATCTGAGTTTTGTTATTGAAAATTTAAATGAAGAACCTGAATTTGAAAAATACGATGAATACATGGTAAGAATACTGCAGGAAATTAATTTTACAACAGATTTATCTTCTTCATACTGTGAAATCTGTAAGACAACGAGGGAAACCTATTCTTCCTATATTGGGAATAATATGAATATAACAATGAAATTTCTTGCAGCTGCAACTATACTGATTACAGTTCCAAATATGATATTCGGGTTTTATGGAATGAATATTCTCCTTCCATTTCAGAATAAAGGTTTTGCCACATTAGCGATAATTACAGTAATTATGATAGCTTTGATGGTTATCCTGTGGAAATACATGAAAAAGAAAATACTTTAAAAAAATTAGGAAAAGATAAGGCTGATATCTTTGAAGGACATATCACTTTATTAGAAGATGAAGAATTATTTTCTGAAATTGACTCAAAAATTTCTCAAAAAAAATGTACAGCTGAATTTGCTTTAAATGAAGCTATTGATGAGTATGCAACTATGCTTGCAAACTTAGAAGATGCATATTTTAAAGAAAGAGCAGGAGATTTAAGAGATATTGGAAAAAGATGGCTATATGGTGTTATGAATATACAAGTAGCTGATCTTTCTAAATTAGAACCTGAAACAATTATTGTAGCAAAGGAATTAAATCCTTCTGATACTGCACAAATAAATTTAGATAATGTTTTAGCTTTTGTAACAGAAATTGGTGGAAAAACTGCACACTCATCTATTATGGCAAGATCATTAGAGCTACCAGCTGTTGTTGGAGTAGGAGCAGTTTTAAATGAACTAGAGGACAATCAAATTTTAATAGTTGATGCTATAAAAGGTGAAGTAATTGTTTCACCTAATGCAGAAACTTTAGAGTTATATAAAGAAAAAAGAACAGAATTTTTAAAAGAAAAGGAAGAATTAAAAGCTTTAAAAGATAAAGAAGCTATTTCAAAAGATGGAATAAAAGTTGATGTTTGGGGAAATATAGGTTCTCCTAATGATGTAAAAGGAATTATTTCAAATGGTGGTTTTGGAATAGGACTTTACAGAACAGAATTTTTATTTATGGAGAAAGAATCTTTCCCTACAGAAGATGAACAGTTTGAAGCATATAAAATAGTTGCAGAAGAATTAAAAGGCTATCCTGTTACCATAAGAACTATGGATATAGGTGGAGATAAATCACTTCCATATATGGAACTTCCACATGAAGAAAACCCATTTTTAGGTTGGAGAGCAATAAGAGTTTGTTTAGATAGAGAAGAAATTTTAAGAACTCAATTTAAAGCACTTTTAAGAGCTTCAAAATATGGACAAATAAAAATAATGCTTCCTATGATAATGGATATAGTAGAAGTAAGAAAAGCAAAAGCTATTTTTGAAGAATGTAAAAAAGAATTAGAAGAAAAAGGAATAGAATTTGATAAAAATATTATGTTAGGAATAATGGTAGAAACTCCTGCTGTTGCATTTAGAGCAAAATATTTTGCAAAAGAATGTGATTTTTTCTCAATAGGAACTAATGATTTGACTCAATATACTTTAGCAGTAGATAGAGGAAATGAGAAAATTGCTAATCTATATGACACATATAATCCAAGTGTGTTACAAGCTATAAAGATGTTGATTGATGGAGCACATGAAGGTGGAATAAAAATTTCAATGTGTGGTGAATTTGCAGGAGATGAAAATGCAATTGCACTATTATTTGGAATGGGCTTAGATGCTTTTTCAATGTCAGGAATTTCAATTCCAAGAGTAAAAAGAATTATAATGAAGTTAGATAAAAAAGAATGTCAAGACTTAGTTGAAAGAGTTTTATCTTTATCAACAGCAACAGAAATTAAAGAAGAAGTAAAAAAATTTATGGCTAAAATATAAAAAAGTATATTTTAAATATATGATTGACAAACTAATTATTCAAATTTTAAATAAGAGAAAACAAAATCTATCTGTTTGAAAAACGAAAAAAGTCTTGAAATGAAATACTTATTTTAAAAAAAAGACAAAAGAATAAAAAATAAAATATGTGTACCAATATAATTTATTTTAAAAAAAGTCTTGATTTTTATTAAAAAATGATGTATCATACCAAAAGAAAACCAAGGAGGGATTAATAATGAAAAAATTTACAATGTTAGCACTAGCTATGAGTTTATTCTTAGTAGCTTGTGGAGAAAAGAAAGAAGAAAAACCAGCTGAACAACCTGCAACTGAAGCTGCTGCACCTGCTACAGAAGCACCTAAAACTGAAGCACCTGCAACTGAAGCTGCTGCTGAAGCAAAAACATTTACATTAAAAACTGAAGATGGAAAAGAATTCACATTAGTAGTTGCTGCTGATGGAGCTACTGCAACTTTAACTGATGCTGAAGGAAAAGCAACTGAATTAAAGAATGCTGAAACTGCATCTGGAGAAAGATATGCAGATGAAGCTGGAAATGAAGTTGCTATGAAAGGTACAGAAGGAATCTTAACTTTAGGAGATCTTAAAGAAGTACCAGTAACTGTTGAAGCAAAATAGTTTTAAAAAGTAATTAAAAAAGAAAAGCAGGATTTTTTCCTGCTTTTTTCTTTTAAAAAATATTAATGACAGGCACTTCATAAGGATGTGCTTTTTTTATTAAAAAGTAAGCTAAATCAGTAAATTCTTTTTTTACTCTAAACTTCATCAATTTTTCTTTTTCAATACTTTCTTTTCCAACTTCTCCAATAAATGCCTTAGCACCTTCAAGAGTTGTCCAATGTCCTTCAACATCTATTAAAGCATAGACATCAGTATAAGATCCTTCTTTTAATAAATCATATCTTGATAGAGCTTTAACAATATCTTTGACATAGTTTTCAGGAACAAAAACTTCAAAACAAGTAAAATCATCTTCCTTAAATTTTAAATCAGAAGAAATTAAATTATCATTTTCATAATCTAATGTTAGATAGAAAAAAGGAGTATCTTTATTAAGTAAATCTAAAAATATTTTATCTCCTTCCCAAAGATTAAGATTATAAATTTCAGATTTATCTATCCATTTTAAATCTCCCTCAGAACATTCTTGAACTTCTCCTAAAAAATTTTTTGAAGTGTATAAATACATATAAAGTGGTTCATCATCATTAAAATTAAAAATTACTATTCCTCTATGAATATAGTCTATAAGAGTTAAACCTGTTTCTTCTTTAACTTCTCTAAATAAACATTGCTCAGGTGTTTCATTTTTTTCTAATTTTCCACCAACACCCAGCCACTTATTTTTATTTATATCATTTTCTTTTTTAGTTCTATGTAACATAAGATATTTATTATCTTTTTCTAAATAACATAAGGTTGTAATCATAATAACACCTACTTTTCTATACCTTTTCTTGCCATAACACCTTTTTGGAAGTAATGTTTAACTTCCTTCATTTCAGTCACTAAATCTGCCATTTCAATAAGTTCATCTGGGGCGTTTCTTCCTGTTAAAATAAGTTCTGTTGTTTCAGGTTTATTTTCAATTAAAAATTTTATCTCATCAACAGTTATTAAATCATATCTCAATGTTCCTAAGATTTCATCCGCTATAACTATATCATATTTTCCACTTAAAAGAGCACTTTTTAAACTTTCATAACCTTCTCTCATAAGTTTTTTATCTTCATCAGTTACATATTCTTTACTTCTTATAAAAACTCCTCTACCATATCTTTCATGAGTAACAGTTTCAAATTTTTTTAATGTATGAAGTTCCCCATAATCTCTTCCTTTTAAAAATTGACAGAAAAATATTTTAAAGTTACTACCAACTGCTCTTGTAATAAGTCCTAGGGCAGCAGTAGTTTTTCCTTTTCCATTTCCAGTATATATTTGAGTATATCCTTTTTGCATAAATTCTCCTTTTAATTTAATTCTCTTGTAACATTATTAATCCATTTTTTACTTCTATATCTCCAAAAAATAAGAGGTTGTTTAATAATTTCATCTGACATTATAAGAATATAGACTAACTTTGCAGGTAAATTCAAATAGAAGGCTGCAATAGCTGAAATTAACACAGAACCAAACCAGAGAGGCAAAACATCTGCAACCAGTGCAAATTTTGTATCTCCTCCAGCTCTAAAAACTCCAACAATTAAAACTGCTGAAATACTTTGTAAAGGTATATAGTAAAATAAAATATTTAAAGTAAGATTTAAATAATCTTCTACTTCTCCATTCAAAGCAAATTTCTTTATAATAAAAGGTTTTATAATTAAAAGTAAGGCAACACCTAAAAGACTTGAAAGGAAAGAATACAATAAAAGTTTTTTTGCATAGATTTCTGCTGTATGAAAATCTTTTTTACCAATTTCTTTTCCAACCATAATTGCAGCTGTATTTGCAAGTCCAAAAGCAAAAACCATTGCTAATTGTCTAACAACAGAAGTTATGGAGTTGGCAGCAACAATAGAATTTCCTAATCTACCTAAGATAGCAATTCCTGCAGCTGTCCCACCTGCCCATAGAAGTTCATTCATCATAGTGGGAGCAGAGTATTTTATAAAATCCTTTTTTAAAATAGGGTCTAAACTTTTTATATATTTCCATTTTATTGAAACAAAATGATGATTTTTAGAGTTATAGTAAAATACTATTCCAAGTTCAATGAGTCTTGCAACAAGAGTTCCTATTGCAGCTCCTTCAACTCCCATTCTAGCAAAACCAAAGTTTCCAAAAATTAAAAGGTAGTTAATTATAAAGTTGCTGACAAATGAAGTTGCATAAGTGATTGTTGATACAGTGACTCTTTCAACACTTCTCATAGTAACCAAATAAACAATAGAAATAGAAGTTGTTAAATATGAAAAACTAACTATTTTTAAATATTTAATTCCTTCCAGAATAGTAGTTTCATCATTAGTAAATAAGCTCATAGCAACTCTTGAAAAGAAAAATGCAAATATAAAGAAAAATAAACTTAAACCAAATGCTATTTTTATACCAATAGCTAAAATCTTTTCTATGGTCTTAGTATCTTTCTTACCCCAATACTGTGCAGTTAAAACTGTTGCACCAGAGCCTATACCAAAGAATAGTAAAATTAAAATAAATTGTACCTGCCCTGCAAGTGAAGAGGCTGATAGTGCTACCTCACTATATCTTCCAAGCATAATAACATCTGTACTTGAGATAGCAACATTTATTAAATTTTGTATTGCTATAGGTAGTAAAAAAGTAAGTACAGATTTTCTAAAAGAAGTCTTATCTAACATTATCTTTCTCCAATAAAACTACACAATAGGATTTTACACCAGTTTCATCACCAGTGAAACCTAATTTTTCTTCTGTCTTAGCCTTTACATTTATAAGTTCAGAATCAATTTCTAAAATTTTTGCAATATTATCTCTAATACTATCTATATATGGTCTTAATTTAGGTTTTTGTATAACTATAATAGAGTCTAAATTTACTATTTTGTAGTTTTTTTCTTTCATAATATTATTTATTTTTTTTAATAAGATAGCACTATCAATATCTTTTAAATTTTCATCATTATCTGGGAAATGTAATCCTATATCTCCCAAACCTAATGCTCCAATTATTGCATCAGTTATAGCATGTAAAAGTACATCTCCATCAGAATGTCCTAAAACTCCTTTTGTATGAGGAACTTCCACACCACCTAACATTAATTTTCTACCTTCAACTAATTTATGAACATCATAACCATTACCTATTCTTAACATTATTCCTTCTCCTTAGTAGTCGTTTTATTATTTATGTTCTAATATAAAAGTATTTTAAATAAAATTCTATGAATGATATATTCTTTTTAAAGTTTTTTATCTTTCTAAAGTATCCTCTAAAAATTATCTAATTGTTCTTGATTCCTATGTTTTTTAAAGTTGCTATCAAAATCCCCTGAGATTAGCTTTTTTAAATCTTCAGCTTCTTCACAGTTAGGGTTAATTTCTAATACATGTGAATAATCTTCAAAGGCTTTTTCGTATTCTTTCAGACAATAGTAAGCATCTCCTCTATCAATATAATAATCAATATTATTAGGATCTTTTACAATCTTTCTAGTATGCTCTTCAATTACTTTTAATAAATCATCATTCTCTTTTTTTCCCATTAAAACTTTCCTCCAAAAATTTTAATTGTTACTATAGATGTTATTATAAGTAGAAATCAATTCCTTTTCACTAACAGTAGAAGTACCTATCTTTCCAACTACTATTCCTCCAGCCGCATTGGCTATCTTTGCTGCTTCTTCCCAAGTTGCCCCAGCAGCTCTTGCCAAAGTAAAAACTGAAATAACTGTATCTCCTGCACCAGTTACATCATATACTTCCTTTGCATAAGTAGGAATATTGTGAATTCCACCATCATATAAAGTCATTCCCTCTTCACTTCTTGTAATTAAAACAGTATCCAGCTTATATTGTTCTTTTAATTTTTGTCCAACTATATCAATATCTTCTCTTGAATTAGCATCTACAGCTAAGTAAGCTTCCTTTTTATTTGGAGTAATAGAAGATGCTCCCACAAAGTTAGTAATATTACTTGGTTTAGGGTCAACTGTAACTATCACATTATTTTCCCTACAAAGATTTATTATTTTTTGTGAAAGAGATTTTGTTAAAAGTCCCTTATTATAGTCAGATAAAATAATTGCATCTAAGTCTTTTATATGACTTTTAAGATTTTCTATTATTATATTTTCTTCTTCTTCATTGATAGAGAATTCTTCTTCCCAGTCAAGTCTTAAAAGTTGTTGATGACCTGCTATTACTCTTCTTTTTACTATAGTAGGACGAT
>ERZ773077.2501-NODE-2501-length-11803-cov-7.332737_pt1 | contig 11803 bp, 9 predicted proteins | sample MGYA00580612_ERZ773077 | MGnify/ENA primary metagenome ERZ773077 (study PRJEB29015, sample SAMEA2737971) | human oral metagenome | biome: human oral; feature: human-associated habitat; material: dental | place: China | collected 2021 ...
AGCTGCGCGACCACCTGGAGGCAGGATACGCGGGTCGGCACTGGGCCTACCTGATTCCGCCCCCTGCCTTCGTCCCTGAGGGTCAGGCCACCGGCAGCTACCGGGTGTGGCGCCCGTCCGAGGACGAGTCAGGATTCACCCACCGCTCCATCGGCTACACCGACTTCGCACTGGCGCTCGCCGATGCGGTCGAACAGAACTGGACGGGCACCTGTCTCGTAGGCACCTGAGCGACGGCGTCACGCACCCGGGCTCTGGTAGTGCCGCGACATGCGGTGGAACAGCACCAGCGACAGGGGGAACAGCACCCAGCCCATCAGGGGCGACGCCCACACCAGCCATGCAGGAAGCGGCACCTCAGCGACCCGGTCGAGCAGGGCGGTCGTGGGCAGGTAGGCGACGAACCCGAGAGGGAAGACGAAACAGAGAAACAGCAGACCCTCCGGCCCGAACATGGTCAGCGGGTAGATGCCGAAGGTGGTGACGATCCGGTCGGCCTGGATCTGCATGATCCTGGCACCCCCGCCACGGAAGGCCAGCGACCCGATCACCATCTGGACGGCGGTCTCCACCAGCCCTCCCCCGACGACCGCCGCCACGACGTAGCCGAGTCTCCACCACGTCCACTCGACGGGTGCGAGGAGCCCGAACCCGACCAGGGCCGCCAAACCCAGCAGTCCGTCGCCCACCGTGAGGACGTTGAAGCGCCGGGTGATGATCTGGATGAACCGGTCGACGGGTCTGAGCAGCAGCAGGTCGAACTCTCCCTCGCGCACCAGCTGTGTGGTCTCCAGCAGGCCACCGAAGGGCATCACGTAGAACGAGTGAGCGGCCAGCCGGATCCCGACCAGCAGGCCCAGCTCCGCGAAACCCCAGCCGCCGATCAGCCCGAAACCGTTCAGCAGCAGCGCCAGGAAGACGACATTGATGCCCTGGTAGGTCAGACCGCCGATGAGGCCGACGAACAGATTCGCTCGGTACTGGGTCTGAGCGCGCAGAGCGGCCCTCTCCAGCACCCACCAGGCGCGCAGCGCGCCGGGGAGTCGTCGTTCAGCCACCGAGGACCACCACCCTGCGTTCGGCGCGCCGCCACACCACGTGAATCAGTCCCACAAGCACCGCGATCCACACCAGCTGGCCGGCGATCGCCAGCCATGCGGCGGTTCCGTCGAGCTGCCCGAAGTAGATCGACAACGGCGTGAACATCTGGGCGCGGAAGGGCAGCCAGTCGAGGACGGCGGCGAACCAGCCGGGCATGAACCACAACGGGACCAACGCCCCCGAGAGCAGTCCCGAGCCGAGCCGGTACAGCATGTTGTAGCCGCCCGTCTCCAGCGACCAGAAACACGTCAACGACATCAGCAAGTTCATCAGCAGCACGATGACCTCCCCCAGCAGCGTCGCCAGCAGCCACTGGGGCACCGTTGGGATGGACGGTGGCAGGCTCAGCGTCCCGGTCAGCACCGCCCAGGCCAGGCCTGCGGCCGCGATCGGCAGTTGCGCCAGGAAGGTGCCGACGTTGTGTGACAGCACTTGCGGGACCAGTCCGAGGGGTCGCGTCATGTCCACCCCCACCTGCCCTTTGCGTACCCGCATTTCCAGACCGGAGAAATGCCAGGGCAGCAACGCGACCTGTAGGCAGGCGGCCAGCACCGCGTAGCTGACGGCCTGTCTGGGATCGATGCCGTTGACCGACGCCGAATCGCCGTAGACGGTCCTCCAGACCACGCCGAGCAACCAGACCTGGATCCACAGCCCGGCGATCGCCATCACCATGTCGAGGCGATAGGTCCACGAGGTTTTCACCGAGTTGCGGACAGTCGCCCGCACAGCGACCCACGCGTTCACCGGGACGCGGCCTCGTCGTAGATCCGGGCGACCACGTCGTCCAGGCTCGCCTCGGCCACTGCCAGGTCGGTGATCCGCCAGCGTGCGGTGACGGCGGCTATCAGGTCGGGGGTGCCGACCCGTTCCGGATCGTGGGTGAGCACGGCCTTGCCATCCACCACCGTGGCGGTGGCGCCGTCCACCCGGATCAGCGCCGGGTCGACATCGGCAGCCGGGGTGACGGTCAGGGCGCGTTCCCGCACGTAGCGGTGCTTAAGGTCCTCAAGGGAGCCGTCGAACAGCACCGTTCCCCGGTCGATCATGATGATGCGCCGGCACAGCGCCTCCACGTCGTCCATGTCGTGGGTGGTGAGGATCACCGTGGTGCCCAGCCGTTCGTTGATGCCCGCGACGAACTCGCGGATGCGGCGTTTCGCGACGACGTCGAGGCCGACGGTGGGTTCGTCGAGGAAGACGACCTCGGGTGAGTGCAGCAGCGCAGCCACCAGGTCTCCGCGCATCCGCTGCCCCAGGGACAGGAATCGCACCGGGGCGTCGAGGAAATCGGCCATGTCCAGCAGCTCGGTGAACATTCCGAGGCGCTGCCGGTAGTCCGCGTCGGCGATGCCGTAGAGGTCACGAATCAGTTCGAACGAGTCGCGCAACGGCAGGTCGTACCACAGCTGGCTTCGCTGTCCGAAGACCGCTCCGATGTGGGCGGCGTTGGCGCGACGGTCCTGCCACGGCACCCGGCCCGCCACCTCGACCACGCCCGAGGTGGGAACGAGGATCCCGGTGAGCATCTTGATGGTGGTGGATTTCCCCGCCCCGTTCGCCCCCAGGTAACCGACGAGTTCCCCCGCCGCGATGTCGAAGGACACGTCGTGAACGGCGACTTTCTCCACCTTCCGGCGGGTGAACAGCCGACGCACCGCCTTGAACCGTCCCTCGGGTTCTGCGGGTCGCTGGAAGACCTTCCTCAGATCTTGTACGTGGATCAGCGGAGGGGATGCGGTCGGTTCATCCGGCCCTGGGTTCGGATTCACGACGCGAACGCTAGCATCCGGCCGGCCTGTTGCCCTTCCAGCGCGCATCTGGCCGGTTCACCGGTTCATGGCATGGTGCCCGATCTGCGGTCGGTGAGACGAAATCCGACACAGGCCAAGGTCACCATGGCCAGTGGCGCCACGGACAGGAGCGCACTTGTCGGGAGGGCGAGACAGGAAATCCCTATCGCTGCAGATCCCGTCATTCGCCACAGCAAGACAGAACAGAATCCGGCGCACGCACATGCAACCACTAGGCTGCACACCCCCACGGGTACCAGCAGCGCCGCTGCGGCTGCCCTGTCCCGGTGTACCGGACTCATGCCCACGCTGGTCAGCGGCCCCAGGGCGGTACGAGCACGCACCATTTCTACGATGCTCGTAACGAACAGGAAAAGCAGACCCGCGAAAAGCGTGTAGGAGAACAGGGGAACAAATTCACGGCTGCCGGTGCCGCGTGGCCCATAAAACATCTGGGCCGGCAGGTTCTTCAGCGCTTCCGAAGCGGATATGGAAGCCATATTGTTGGATTCTTCCAGGACGGTCCACGCCCCGTAGGACGATGCACCTCCCGGCCTGGTTTCACGGTGCGTCTCCCAGGGCCACGCGAGGAAACCGGCTCCCAAATTCCTGCCATCCACGGCATCCGCGGCGACGACCCGTTCGGCTGTCGACCGGCTCCCGATGAGCTCAAATCTGGTGCGTGTGTCCGCAGTACTGCCGTCGATGGGCTCGGAGTTGATCACGAATTCCAAGACACCTGCGCAACCATCCCTTAGGTCTCGGCACGTGGCTGTGGCTTGTGCCTCCGATGTGAATGACTGGCCATCAATCAGCGCAACTCGCCCTTCCGGGTGGGCGGCTCGTGAAACCATTTCACGTGTTCCGGTTTCCCCGGTGGCGCCGAATCCGAGAAAGCCGAGAGGAAGGCCAATAGCCAGGATTCCCACCATCGTGGCCGCATTCATTCTCAGCGCTGGTTGGAGGAGCATCCCGAGCCTCACCAAGCTGCCCGGGTGTCTCGTCAGAAGGCGAGCGAGGAGGAAACTGGAGACTCCTGCGATGGCTGGTGCGGCCAACGTCAGGGACGGTCCCAAGAGGACCACAGTCCCCAGGGTCGCCATCAAATCCGGATCCGTCGTGCCGGTGCCGTAGAACAGAATTCCGAGGGTCACGACGGCGACGATGAACCCGGCGGTCTTCGCGAAACCCCGCAGGCGCGATCGGGTCCTCGCCACATGTGTGACGGGTTCCCTGATCCTGCGCGTGCTGATCAGGTGGGCCGGAAGAACCAGGCCCAGGAGCACACCGATACTGATTGCAGCACCGGGTACGGAGAGGGTCAGCGATTCCGGTCCCATCTCCCGATAGGGAGCGTAGACGGTCCGGAGAAGCACCCACCACACGGGCTGTAGCACGATGATGCCGCCCAGCAGTCCGGCGAGAGCAATGAGTGCGTTCTCACGCAACAGGTAGCCACGGATCCTGCGTTCGGACAGTCCGAGCTGCAGAAGGACGTTCCACGCGGGCTGGCGGAGACGCAGGCTGGCTCTGAGCGCATACACGAGTGCCACGATGACTGCTGGAACTGACACCACACCGGACAACACGAAAGATCCCCGGAACGAGAATGATCCTCGGGGGTCCAAGGCGGCGAAAACCAACACTTCCACCAGCAGGGCTGTATACCCTAGGGCAACAGCACTTGTGAACAACGATAGAGGGGTCCGCCGGGTCAATCTCCACAGGTCACGCATCATCGAACACCCACCAGCGTGGACTCTTCGTTGATCATGAAAACCTCGTCGCATGCCGAGAGCACCTCCGGATCGTGACTCACTAGGAGAACGCTTTTCCCTGTCTGGCGAACATGGTCGACGACTTCAGAGACGACGGCTTCTCTCCAACGAGAATCGAGGCCACTCGTCGGTTCGTCAAGAGCTAGGACGGGCGTCTGCGATAGCAGGGCCCTCACCACCTGAACCCTCTGGCACTGCCCTCCGGAAAGTTCGGTTGGTCTGTGTTCCAGCAGTCCGTCCAGTCCCAGACGTGATGCAAGGACGCCCACGTCATCGTGCACGACACGGACACCAGCGATTGCACACCCCACCCGGATGTTTTCCAGCGCAGTCAAGACATCCACCAGGCCGCCACTCTGCAGAACCAGCCCAAAGGAGCTGGCACGCATCTTCTCGCGATCTCGCGGAGCGAGAGAACCGAATTCCCGTCCTTGCAGGAAAACCACGCCCTGCAGCGCCGTCTGGCGACCCGTCAGCACGCGAAGAAGACTCGACTTCCCTGAACCGGACGGCCCAGAAATCCCCACAACAGAACCACGCTCCACTACCAGCTCCGGGCACTCGACTAGAGGAACCCGCGTCGCCCCCTCCCCCACGACGAGATCACGAACCACAAGTGCGTGATTACCTGCTCCACCCATCACAATTCCTCTCCTCAACGACGCAGCCACTTCTCAGTACCACAAATTTTTCAGCCACCTTCAGCAGTTCCGAGTCATGGGTTGCGATAACGATTGTTTTCGAAGAAGTTTTGACGCGTTTCATGAAGATCTCCTTCCATTCATCATTCAAGGCACTAGTTGGCTCATCAAGAATCATGACTGGGCGCGAGGAAGCAAAAGCGCGAGCCAGCCCGACCCTTTGCCTTTCACCTCCCGAAAGGCTACTGGAGTCAACAATGGAATCATGATTATCAATGAACGCTCGCGACATCCCCCAGAAATTGAGCTCCCGAAAAGCTGAAGTCTCACCGATAGATCTATCCAGCAGAACGGTTTGCAAAATAGAATCCTGAAACAAAGGCTCATTCTGACCAACATATGAGACGCAAGACAAACGGCTTTCGATCTCCCCAGAGGAAGATGCAAAAACGCATCTACCAGTCGTCGGTTCCACTAGGCCTGCCATCACGTTTAAAAGAGTCGTCTTACCTGAACCTGACGGACCAGTTACAACAAGACAACCACCAGCCATAACATCAAAGGAAATGCCATCTAGAATCCGGACTCCACCCTCGATTGAGACTGAGATTTTCTGAAGAAAAATAGAGAACCTGACTTCGCAAGAAATGCTTGCATTCGAAATAATATCGTTCGGATGCACAAGGTCCGCCGCCAGGCACGATAGACGCGATAGAGCTGCTACAGTCATTTGTAGATCTCGGATGGTGCTCAAGATGGCTTGGAAAGGCGCCACCAAGATACCACCATACATGAAGAGTTGAGCAATCTGACCGTCACTCACCAAACCCATTGGCCTCAGATAGAGCAGCGCGTGCACACCCAGTATTATACTGGCGACTGCCAACATAGATTCTGATACAGCGCCGTATTTCAACGCGGTGCGCAAATTTTTAAAAGCTGCTCGTCGAACTTCAATAAAACTCAAAGATACTGGATGAAAATCGACCCGGTCAGCCGCATAAAGTCGCAGCATGGAAAACGTCCCGGGGAGCCTGCTTACTGCCTGTATGACACTCTTTCGCGCATCCAAAGTTTGACTGGCAACGTTGCGAAGTGGCTCCAAACTAAAAATGCTGATAATTGTTGCTACTACAACGAGAGAAACAAAGAGGAACAGGCCAGGACCACTGATATATAAAATCCCGATCACGGCACTAACCAATAGCGTCAGCATGCTTACCAATTTTGTCAACGAAGCAACAACACCCTGCACGATTGTGTCTACCTCATTAACTAGCACAGGCGGAATTCGAGATACGATCTCCCCCCGCTTCAAATCGAGCCTAGCGTGAAACAATCTCGCATATAAATCACCAACCAAGCTGATTCTCATATCTTGGGTAAGCCAAGTGCTAGAAATGCTTTGAACAGTATTTGCAAGTATCATTAGAAGCAAGTTTGCAATGATCAAGTATACAAATTCAATACCCCAGAACAATTTCCCGTCTATCGCCCCTCCAGTAAGAACTGGCAAAAGACTTGTAGCGAGTGCAGAAAATGCTGCCGCAGAAATCATTACCACTTCCAGCAATACAAATTTCCGCGTAAGAACATTACCCAGCGGCGCCACCCAAGAAGAATGCATACGATCCCATCGTAGTAAATTTAGGACTAAATTGCGTGTACAACCATCTTTAGCCGCACTACGTCTACATACCAGTCGGAATATCACTCAGCAGATCCCTCACCCACTCCGACCACCCATTCAAAGTCCTACCTTACAAAAGCTCCGCCAGACCACGCAGGCCTTTAGATGTCGCTGCTTGCAACTCAAGACTCATTAGAGATGAATTATATTAGGGATATGGGCGTGGCTATCGCATTCGTTGTAACACAGTCACGCCCATATCTTTAACTACCGGCTAGCAAAACGTCCAGCTCCAGTGACTACCTGAAGGATTCCCACCGCAGAAAATAACGCTCGCTTCACTGCGATGATCCGGGTCTGCTGACTGCGTACCAGACAGTCTACTAAGTTCCGTCTCAGTCATGGGATTTCACCTCCTTTCAAATTAGAATCTACCAGAAGTGTGCCACAGCAGCAAGAGCAGCGAGAAAGAATTTTGCTTAGAAGAAGCCCAATCCTTACAATGAGGTTTATTCACGGGCAACACCTCGGCCAGCGAAACCCCTAGTCAGACAACACTTGAGGACGGCTATGAATAAGTCTCAATCTCGGACAGTCTCTACACCGAAGCTTATTCTCAGCCATCCTCAAGGGTGCTTTGACTAGGGATTTTACTGGGCGACACGCCGCCTGTGAATAATAAACCTCACCACAAGTAATTTTAGAGCGCAACCAAGCTGAAATAGCTTTCAGGAAAATGCGGTATCGACAAACCACACCAGATAGGTTATTGAAAACTCCCAAACCTTGTTGAATCCATCGGTATTTTCGCTCCTTGGCTACCGCGTCAAGGATTCTTATGATTTGTCAATCACAGGGAGAGAAAAAGGTAGGTACGGAGCGAGGTCACCAGGCTGAGCAATATGCGTAAGGACCCGACCCGCCGCTCCGTAGGCGTAATCAAAGCTGACCCTCATATGCTTATATCCGAAGCAGAAAGCTGCTCTACCCCTATGCGGAGTAGTCTTTCTAATCCACCTTAGCTGGTAACACTTGTAAGGCTCAGCATTTACACTAAGGAGATTCTGAATCATATCCAAGGTGAGCGCGATTCCACTTCGACCAAATAGCAGGGAATTCAGTGCATAGAATTCATTCTGGCAGGCTGCTAGCAAGCCCTCAAATTGGCTCTGCTCGCAAGGAATTATCTTGGCCAAGAAGCCAACAGCAGCAATCGCTGATAGAATACCAGCTGACCCCATCCCTACGTATGGCATGAGCCGAGGGAAAGTCACGTCTGGGCCTAAAAGGGCGCCATCATCCCATACGCAATATTCAATATCGGAACGAATCATTCTGACAGCTAGGTCGAAATCGTTAATATCATTCACGTAGTTCCAGATAGCAATAGCAGTTGCGACTCCGCTCCATCCATAAAGAATACCCGCACTCAATGGCACATTCTTGAGTTTGTCGTAGTCCGCCTCGATAGACTTGACCAAGTCCATGCCGAGACTCGCCTCTTCGGAAGAAATACCATTCTTCTCATACTTATGCAAGAGACCCAAGAGAAGCCCTGCTTTTCCATGGAAAACAAAAGGACCTGCCGCACACAATCGTTCTAAGTTCCGATTCACCCAGCCTGCCAACATTTCAGACGAGGCGCTGCAATCATATTCAGCGATTGCGACAATCATGCCGAGCGTACCCTCCATGAGACCAATATGAGATTCGTAATCTCGAACTATGCTCACGTAATCTACCAAACGCGCCGCATCGTCTTTAATTTTAGAACGGAATCCAGCTTTAGAGAAAGCAGCAATAGTACCCGCAAGCCCTCGGAAAAGCGAAAAATCAGCTGGTGTCAGGAGTTTCGGCCAAGACTCTTTCTTCTGCAAAGATATCTGCTTGACATACTCACGCGCGGTTACCAGCGTCTCAACAACGTCTAAACCAGAGTCCAGATCCGCCGGAATTGCATCAAGGTCGGGAGCTATGAATTTCAGAGTGTCTCGGGGAGTATTCAGATATTTCTCCACGAGGCGAAAAGCTCTGATCCCAAAGCGCTCTCGAACTAGCTCAAGAATACGGAAGGCCTCCGAGGGGAACACGTCCAAGGGACTAGGGGCACCAAAAAAGTAGGTTAGTGCCACTCTGCCAAGCGCACACGTATCTTGAGTTATGCCTCCCGCACCGGGACCAGCAGAATATCCTGAAGTAGTGATCTGATTAGAGAATATATAGTGCGGCTCGGCGGTTTCGAGATCGATAAAGGAAACAATGTTCTCATCATCCACCATTATATTAGAAAGGCTTAAATCCCCATACGAATATCCGTGCAGGTGAAGCCTGTCCAACCCCATCTCGATCTGACTTAGCTGATGCGTGACTTCTGCTACATAGGATTCTATCTCGACCAAGATGTCTTGGTCCCGTTGCTCGATTGTCACTCTGGGGCAATGCTTTGCAATCCACTTATTGAGCTGCACACCTTGCTTACGTTCAACTATGATGTAAAATGCGCGTTCTGTCTCAAAGGTGTCCAGCAATTTCGGAAATGATTCGTAGTTTTGAACTACCGCAAGTGCAGCGGCTTCCTTGCGCCGTCGCCAGCTTCCATCGCGTCCTAAGCTTTCGATTCCAGCTTCCTTGACTCCCTCCTTTACAATCACCGGTGTTCCATTGTAGGTTGCTTCGTATACAGACCCACCACTCGATTGACTCAAGATAGCGGTTGCTACGAAGGGCAGCTTTGCTGCCGACGATTCGAAACGTTCTTGTTCTATTTTAATCTCATGCGGCACTTCGATCATTGGCGGAACATAAAAATACGGACGGCGCTCGTCTTCAGCCAGCGATCCGTCTTCCATGCGCATATAGCTAGTCAACATTCCTGTGCCATAGTTCATTCGAAGTTCAGGAAATATAGCACCATAGCGAAGGTGTACGATGGAGTTCTTCCAAGGAACATCGGTAAATACCTTAGGACCATCATACTGTTCCAAACTATTCGCTAATAGATTAGCCAGCAGAACTGCATGCTTAGAATCATGCGGATAGATGGTAGCAAATTTACCATGAATATCGCGTTGTGCCTGCCGGGAGAGGCGTTCAGCATAGTCGCGATCAGAAACAACGTGCTTAAATGTTACTTTTTCGACTGCCGCTATACCTGCTATTACCTCTAGTACCGCTTGGCAGTCATGAATATATGGAGAGATATGAATCTTCCAGCCTGCGCTCATAAGTTCCTTCTGCTCTACATGCCTTTGCAAGTTCCAATCGCCGCTGTAGCTACTTAGGAAATTACTCTTGAACTGACTGGGTATGGAAAAAGTTATCCCGTGCACTGCACGGTCGGTTCCCTCAACCCACCAGAGAGGGGGCACCTTTTTCGGGAGAACATCTTGCGGCCCATCCAATGAAAAATCTGTCTCATTTAGCATGATATTTTACTATCCATTTCGATGATTTACTTGATTTTCACCCTTGCATCCATGAAAACTTCCCTGCCGTGAAACTTCTTATTACCCGCCCATGAATCAGGATTAAAACCCTGCCTCTCACCCTGTTTACAGAATGTAAATGACGGATTCCGTGCGCGCAGTCTGCCGGATTTATCATCTGCACAAGATCTTCCACGAACACAATGCCTGGGGGATGGACACCTCGAAACCAATTTGCCCTAACCAAGAGCGCACCACCCAGCGAACATTTAGCGAAATCCCTTGTAGAACCAAGACCACGAGGTATCGTGCACAGCTCTTAATTAACTTGTCTAACACAGACTAGCCAATTCGGCCCACTCAGTAACAGTAACTATTGCCCATTAACTTTTGGTCAACCCTCGCGAGCCACCCGCAGATGATTCGCAGGTTGGAGAAATACCTAATTGGTTTAAGTCCATGGGGCGTTAGTGGTAGTAAGCGATCAGGAAGCGGAAGACGGGATGTTGGTGGACGGCGTCATAGTGTCCCGCGTCAAGTGGTTGGCAGGATTTCTTCTTCAAAGGTGAGGGTGGTCGTACTGGCGCGGTCGAGGTGGACTTCGAGAGGTCGGTTCCAGGCGATGGCCTCGTGGGGACGCCCGGTATTTGTACTCGATGTGGTAGTCCTTGGCCCGTTCGGCCAAGGTGAGCGCGTCGGGGATCCCGCTTGGGAACAACCGCTCGTAGGTCAACGTCTCAAACCCGCGTTTGCGTGACCCGTTCTGCCCGGGGCTCTTGACCCTGGTGCGGACATGCTTCAGCTCCGGATGAGCCATGATGAACAACTAGAAGTCCAACGATACGGAACGGGCCACCGTTGTGGGTCACGATCGTGACCACGGGCAGCACCTCATCGGTGACCTCATCGATTGGGCAGGCAACGGCCAGTGGCTGCCCGAATCAAGGAGTGGTAGTCGGCCAACGTGAGTTCGACCCCTGGCGATCGCATCGTGCTTGTTCCCAGCCAGTGACACATGCCACGGACGCTCACATATTTCGAGTACCAGTCCCGGCATCCGGCGATCCGCCACGTCCCACCGGCGGTGGTTTCGAACCAAGTCTGCAACACCTCGTATCTCAGTCGTGCTGGGCGTCACCGTGAACGGGGAACGCGACGTCCTCAGGTATCTGGGCCGGCGACGGTCAAGAAGGTGCGAGGTTCTGGTGGCAGGCGTTCACCGAGCTGAAGAACCAGGGCGTCGATGAGTCCTCATCGCTATCTGCGATGGCTTGAAGGGCTTTCAGGAGGCGATCAACACCGCCTGGGAACAAGATCGTCGTGCAGCAGTGCATCGTCCGCTCGGCGCCACAGCAGCTTCCGCTACGCCTGCAGGCAGCACCATGAGGTTTATTCACGGGCAACACCTCGGCCAGCGAAACCCCTAGTCAGACAA
>ERZ773077.2503-NODE-2503-length-11800-cov-6.253129_pt1 | contig 11800 bp, 6 predicted proteins | sample MGYA00580612_ERZ773077 | MGnify/ENA primary metagenome ERZ773077 (study PRJEB29015, sample SAMEA2737971) | human oral metagenome | biome: human oral; feature: human-associated habitat; material: dental | place: China | collected 2021 ...
AAGCGCAGGCGGTGTGCCAATAGGTGTAAAACGGTAGTTTGGCGATGTCGGCTTCCGATACGGCAGGGGCATTGTCTTGTCCTGGCGTATGCACAATCGGCAGGCCGAAATAGCTGTATTGGCCGTCTTCCGCTTGATTGCCTGTGTGGCCGGTTTGGCCGCGGTGTTTACCGGTACGGACAAACCGGCGGCAGAATGCGTTCCAATCGTGCAGAAAAACGGCGGTTTGTCCGTCTATCAGGCTTTGGGCGGAACCGATGCTGCTGTCCCGCCAAAACGGGTAGAACGGCAATTCGGCGATGTGGCGCTCCATGACGACCGGACAATCGCCCTGTCCTGCCGGCCGCATTACCGGAACGCCGAAACAGGCGGTTTCAGGCAAAGCATGTGCAGGCTGCATGAAGGCGTTTTGCAGGATAACGGCCGCTTCGGCAGGGTCGATGCCCAAACTGTCTATGGCAGGCTGCAAGGTTGCAGGCAGGTCGCAAAAGCAGCCTGCACCTTCCAGCAGGCAGTACACCGAGTTGTGCGTATGTGCCAGCGGTGCCGACCATTGGGTAACGGGCGAGGTGCGAATTTGGCTGCCTGCAGCAAAGCGCCCCGAACCGTCTTGTGCGACCGTGCCGTACACCACGGCATACTGGGATTTGCCGGGCGTGTGGTAGCGCGTGAAGGTCCAATCAGCCAGCATACAAGTGGATATTGTACAGTCGTAGACATGCGTTGATTGGATGGTATGAGTGTGGGTGTTTGGCATGGGTTCATTCCTGAAATGGCGAGGTTTAGACAGCCACAGTCATTGCGAGGTATGCAGATTGCCTGAAATTTCGCGTTACACTTCAATTGCGTTCCTGTTCCGATAACTAGTTTGCACAATTATTTTTTGGAATACCTTTGGGATTAATAACCATGCAGCAGTCTTGAATTTTTGCATACATGACCGTGTGCTTGTCTCCGGCAAGACGTGAGTAAAGCTGAGCAAATCCATATTGTTAACAAAATAAAGATTTAGTGGAGACTGCTGCAAGTTGGGGTGCGGGCTTGAGCAGAAAGTAGTTCAGTACAATAGTGTTTGACGCGCCATTAAACTTCTGTATCTCTCCGGCCAGAAGAAGTAGATGTTGACGAAAATTGTTTTCTACTCTACCCATCAAGAAGTTTAATAGGTGTGAAGAGATTGTCTGAAAATTGATTTTCAAACGATCTTTTGTAGAGACTACTATAGTAAAAATAATTTACCTTACATCCTATAAATTACCTACGTTGACGGTTAACAGCAATAAGAGGCTTATTTAGTGTATCTTGTGTCATCCCATGCATATATGCATTATATTGCCATACAATAAATTGCTGTTTATATCGCTCATTAATTTCTTCCAAGCGTTGTACCTGAGCCTTCAAATTATTAACTTGTTTTAGCAAATAATCCATCGTTACATTTGGTACTGGTTCTTTTTTTGCATCTTCTTTTATTTTTTGCTTCTGTTGGCTGAAGGCTTTTTGTATATCAGGATAATTAGCCAGTGACTGCCTCTCAATACTCTTAATATTCAATAACTCTGAAACTTTAGAGCAAAGTAAATTCCATGTTAACTTCCCCTCCCAGGTTTTAATCAACATAATGATATCTTCCAAATTTTCTTCTGTAATAAGAATTTTAGGCATACTACATCTCCATTAACCTATATAAATCATCATCAAGTTTAGCCGTTTCTGGTTTTTTAACATCTATATCCATTCCTTTTTCCAATAAGGCTAACTTGACTGGTGAAGGATCATATTCGTCAGGTATTCGTAATAGTGCACCATTTGGAATTTCACTATTTTCCAAGAATGCAATTTTGGTTCTTATATGTGCCAATCTCCACCCTAGGTTACTTATCCAACGATCTGCACCAAAAGCTCCTAATTTATGGTGTTCTTTTGCTTTATTAATTTGCTCTGTAAGCTGAATTACTCTATGCTTTAATATTTCTAAAGATGATTCTAATCCTTTAATACAAATAAGTTCTTTACATGTTTCACAATCTCCATGACGAGAACATGGAGACATTGCATAATCATGTTCACAGATCCCTATTTCTGTTACCGTTGCGATTCCAATTCTATCTTTCCCTAAGTCTTCATAGGTAATAGGAAGATTCAAATGAATTTTATCTAAGATAGAAATATCTTCGGGAATGAGTAAATTCCTAACTGATTCACTTTTTTCTTCTTCTGTTCTGTGATCATAAGCCTTGTTATCTGCAACTCTTGCTCGTCCTGCCCAATTAGCTAAAGTTAACTCATCCATTCCTCCTCGTTCAGCTTTTGTACTTAACCAATGTCTTGCATTGTGTGATGGTAATCTTATGAATTCTCCTTTGGATGTGCCTATACAATGTTTTTCCCATAATGATGTTTTAGGACGAGTTTCAGAATAGCAAAACCTATCATTAATTTGATTCACCGTTGGTAACACAAAAGAAAAACTTTTAGGGGAAAAGTCATCATGAAATTCATTTTCTCTGAATAATAACAAAGCCTCAGAAACCTTCACGCTTTTATGTTTATCAACATAAGGCCAATTATTAAATTTTGATGTGTATTTCTTATACAAAAATTTCCCTAGTATCTCATAAGTTATAATTCCATCGTTTTCACTTATTAAATTTTTAAACCATTTAGTATTACAGCTATTTTTGGAATCAATATCTAACACTTCAGCAATTTCACTTTTAGTCAAATGCTTTTGGTATAAAGAATGGGATGGTGCAAGCTCTTTATTGGATAACATCAATATATTAGGATTTTCTTCTGCAAATTTAGCAACCTCTCTAGCCAAAGAGCTTATATTTGTTAAACGTTTAACCGCTTCAACAACAATATCTTGCATACAGCTAGGAACCCATTTTAATCCCTTTTTACCATTTTTTGCCGGGATCCATCGAATACCTAATTGCTTATTTCCTAAGCTATCTTCTTCCCATTCTAAGCAATTAACAGATAAAGACATCAACTCAGAACAACGAGATGGAGCGACCATAAGTAGAGCCATAACAGCTGTATAATATTCAGTTTCTTTGTCTAAATTGGGGGCGTCATGAAAGAGTTTAGCAACCAGCATCATTTCTTCATCAGTTGGCATTTTACTTGAACGGTATTCTTTTCCTCTTTCATCAAGCAATATCGTTAAATCTCTAGGGCGTTTATATGGGTTATTCCATAAAGACAAATTTGGAGTAATACCATTTTCACGACAAAAATCAAATAACTTCTCAAGTTGATATCCTAATTTATTGACTGATTCAGTATCTTTTTTATATTTTTTTGATACGATATTTTCTACTTCATGAATAACTAAATAATCAAGCTGAAGTATGTCAGCCTTTCCTTTAATATTATAGAGAGCCATTTCAACTATACGTAAAGATTCAATATGTCTGGCTAAATTACGAATGGGATTTAGAGAATAAGTATAACGAATATAGGCTTTGGCAAATTCAATGAATGGTGCAGCTAATGGCTCATATTTATAAGCTGTAGATTTAATTCTTTCTGTGGAAAAACGAACCTGAACTGGATAAATGCTGAATGTTGTTTTCCATTGGTTGTTTTCCCAGCAATCATTTCCAAAGATAGTAAGCTGATTTTTACTGAAATTAATAAATTGCTCTAAATTAGATTTAGGATTATTACCTTGTGGAGTAAAAATTAGATTATTCATAATTAGTGGCTCCCAATAGTTCTTTTCATATCATTGCAAGCTTGAACAACATACTCAACAGCTAAAATAATACGATCTTTGGATGATGCATAATCTATACTTTTAGTTTGTTTTAAACGTTCTTCCTTTTCTTCATACAACTTATTTAAGATTTGTTGATGAGGGCCATCAATGAGTGGCCTAAACTTAGGACATAAATAACAAGTTTCATAGCTAGTTATACAAAAATCATTTGTACCACAAGCACCTATTGTATCTATTCCGTTATTGGTTATTAAAGATGTTGGATCGTACCCTCTCTCACTTTCATTTAAGTTAGAAATAATTTTACCTGTAAAGGCTTGAGCGAGTTTTCCCATTTCAGCACCTATAACACGATCAATGTATTGCACTGTATCAGCTGTATTTTCAGTATAGACTTTGACGTTCTGTGTATCTGTGTGATCTAGGAGTTCTGCTATAATCGTTGCTCCAACTCCTTTTCTTCCTAGATTCGTTCCCCTTGTATGACGAAAACGTCTTGCATTAACATGAATAATTTCACCTGTTCGCTCTGAAACAGCTTTTTGATGTATACAGAATTTTCGTAATACATTTAGTTCTAATGAAGAGGTCGAGTAATGAAAAATATCTAATTCTAATAATGAAAGATCAAAATTCCTATTTTTTATATTATTCTTCAGAAAACGCCAATCAATAAACATTGGTAATTTCATTTTATAATCTGATATAAATGCTTCATCAACCAGGCTAAGCAATTTTTTATACTGATATTCTAAAAAGTTTAAGAGAACTAAATACAAATCCTCTGTAATAGCAATCTTTTTAAATGTTTTTCTAAATAACCCACCTCTCTTTTTAGCACTAGGTATATTTAGGAAATAATTCCATGTTCCTTGAGAAGCTTCTTTTTTCAAGTCTTCAAATTTTAAATGTCGTATTTGAATAGGTCTTCTTGCAGTAGCTTGAAGTAAGTGGATATATGTATATGTTTCAAATGAAATAAGATCTTCTTTCCAAAGTCTAGCCAGCTCTGTCATTAAAGCTAAAATTTCATTTTCAGTAAATGCTCCCGTATAAGGGCATCTCATTATTACCGATTTGCCTTTATCATTTCCACTCAAAGTAAAGCTTTCTAGTAGAGATGCAACAGCTTTATCAACTCCATAATAACCATACTCGTACCACGAGAGCAAAAAACCTTTTAATGAACCTAAATGCCATTCACGTTCTTTTCCTAAGTTGGTTTTCCAGTTTAATAGCGTATAAGTATCAATGGTTTTTAGTTGCGTATTAACTACTAATTCATGAAATCTATTGTACATATTAATAGTATGGTAGCTAGAGTATTTTTCAGCATAGATAGCTAATGTTTTTCTAAAGCTATTTAATGTTTTTTTATCTATATTCAATACAGCTTCGGAGAAATTTAGTTTAATATCTTTACTTATACGCCAAGAGTTTTCATTTTCATAAAACGCATATCCATCTCTTGATTGTCTAAGAATTTTCTTCTGGCTCATAATTGTCAACTTTTTTTTGAAACTCAGTTTGAAGTTCTAATAGTATTTTATTAGCTTTTTCTCGAATATAACGTTGATTATAAACATCTCCAGATTTTTCTGATACATGTCCCATAAGGTGTTGCCTCATTTTTGCTTCTTTTTCTGGTGAAATAAAATCTTTATGGTAAAAATCATTACTTACACTCTGATTGTTTTTATCTATTTTTTTTGAAAAATCTAAGTTCCACTCATGACGAAAAATGTGTGGATGAATAACAGAAAATTTTGGATCAACTTTTTTCATTGTTGGCACAATAACATTATCAAATGAACTTGTACTAATAGGATTCCCTTGGGTTTTCCCTTTCCGATGAGTTACGAACAAATATGGATGTTTATTTGCATTTGGAATTTTAGAACGGTAATTCATAATGTAATCATCAATGAGTTGAGCTATTCTCTGTGAAATAGGAAGACGTCTCTCTTTAGTTTTACTTACAGCCTGTGTTTTTCTTGAATCAAATTTATCGTCATGAGTTCGTCTTATTAAAATAGATGGTTTAGTTGTTCCTATCTCGATAAATGGAATCTGGATTGATAAAAGCTCTCCACGTCTTATCCCTAGTTCTTTTAATAATATAAACATCAGGTAATTTCTTTTTTTGACACCTATATTTTGAAATGGATTATTAGGGTTAGAATAATTAGCAATAGACATAAATTCATCTAACAATCCATTAGATAAATCTTCATTTACTCTTACAGTAAAATTTTTATGATTTTTAGGTTTTGAAGCTTTAATTAATAAAAGCAAATTAGCTAACTTTTCTTGGTATTCACTAGAAACTCTAATTACTTTAGATAAGAATAAAATATATTCTGAAAGCACTGTTAGCCTATTGTACTGATGATTTAAAGAAACAGATGGAAAAATTTTAATAAATTGAGTTTGTACTTCTTTTATAATTTTTCTTTTCGTACAATTAGTTTTCTTTTGTTTTAATGCATTCAGCTTCATATGCCTGATAAGAGTCTCTAATTCACCTTCAGTAGGAACTATTTCTTTTGGCTGTGTTTTAATAATGTGTTGATATTTTCGCCAGTTTCTGCTAGAATTAGCTGTAGTTGATTGAATTGTAAGGATTTCATTATGTCAGGCGTAACAAAAGAGCTAGACATTTTAAAACAGCTTTTTGAAAACTTATCTGATGAAGATAAGCAGTCGTTTTTGACATCTGTCAACCAGAAAGACCAAGTAAAAAAAGTTATTCAACCTAGAAAAATAACTCACTGTCCCCATTGCCAATCCACTCATTTTGTCAAAAATGGAACGAAATGCAACAACCAGCGTTATCTATGCCGCGATTGCAAAAAATCATTCGTTGAACAGACAGGTACAATTTTGTACGGCTCACAAAAAGATATTGAAGTGTGGGAAAAATATATTCATTGCATGATTGAAAAGTATCCGTTACGCAAATGTGCCGAAATTTGCAATATTAATCTTGCTACCGCATTTGCATGGCGGCATAAAATACTAGACGCTTTGCAAAATATGATGAATGAAGTGGAATTGGATGGTGTGGTGCAGGCTGATGAAACTTATTCAACTATTTCCTACAAAGGAAACCATAAGGATTTTAAATTGCCGCGCCCTGCCCACAAACGAGGAACACGCGCAACCAAGCGCGGCATTTCAAAAGAACAGGTTTGTGTTCCTTGTGGGGTTAATCTCAATGGTTTGTCCATTGCAAAAATCAGCAATCTGGGCAAACCGTCTTTAAAAGACTTGCAAAGAGTTTTAAATGGTAAAATTGCCAGAAATTCAATCTTTGTTACCGATTCACTCCGCCCGTATCAAAAACTGTCGTTGGATATGAATTTAAGTCATATCCGCATTCCGCGTGGTAAACGTGTAGTCGGTACATTTAACATTCAAACAATCAACAACTACCATAGCAGATTAAAAAACATGATTGTTCATCGGTTTAAAGGTGTAGCAACCAAGTATCTGAACAATTATTTGGTGTATCACAATTTTGTGAATTTTGCCAAAGATACGTTATCAAACAAAGAAGCAATCTTGATGGATTTTATCCGCAATACTATGTGTACTATTCGTTCAGCAGACGTGGCTAATCGTCCTGCCGTACCTGTGTAAATTAACTTGACTTTCAAAATAAGGTATAAAAATGAAACAGCCAACAGCCAACAGCCAACATTTAGGTAATACTTTTTCTTTTCAAAAACAAGAATTTGATAGCCGGTATTTACATCTTAATAAAGAGTATAACGGCTTTCTTTCTGAGCATCTTAATACAACTCCCAAAACGAATTTTAGAAAAAGCAATGGCTCACTAAACGAACAATATTATAAATGGCAATTTTTATCAGCTCTTATTAATTCAGGATTAGTCGCGAAAGACTATATTGGTACTGAAATTCTCTTTCCAAAAGGTAATAAATCATCTGCACCTATCAAAATTGATGCTGTTATTTTTGATGATAAAGATTGGTTTAATTACTACAAAAATTACCATAATACTAATGATATGGATAGCTTAGAATGGCTGCGAGACCACATGATAGTTGCTATTGAATTTAAAAAAGAAGATAGTAAAAATATTGCAGAAGTATGGGATAAACAACTCAAAGCCTATATGAAAGAAAGCAATCGTGATTTCTGTTTAGGCATACTTTATGACACAGAACGCTTGTATTTATTCCGTAAAGAAAATGGCAAATTTTTACGATTCAGTGATGAATTTAATATCAAAGGTGATGATAGTAAAACCAAAGAATTGTCATTACATTTAACAGATTCTTATATCAATATTCCTAATTTTGAACAAATCAAACAATGGAATAAAGATAATTTTGTTAGTTGTGATAAACGCAAGGTTGCTGATTTAGATATTATTTCAGGCGTACAGTCAGTACAAATTAATGATGCTATGAGCCATATTTTACGCACAATGGATAAAGTAGGCTTAGTTAATCAAAAAGGTTTTGAAATTTTGATTCAGATTTTGTCGTTGAAAATTTTTGATGAAAAACGCAATGAAGCTAACAACAATCATTATTTAGATTTCTATATTCACGATAGCGAAAAAAATTACAAAACATTGGCAGATGAAGATTTACAAAGATTCATTCAACGTATGAATGCTCTACGGGAAGAAGCATCAGGCACTTATTCCCGAATCTTAAAAGAAAATCCACTTAATACCAAAAATGAGAATCATATTAAAGTTTTAATTGAAGTAGTTTCACAATTTCAAGATTACTCTTTTGTGCGTTCACACAAAACAGATTTGTATCAATTAGTCTTTTATAAATTTGCAACACCATTTTCAAAAGACCAAAATGCTCAATTTGTAACACCTTTACCAATGATTGATTTTTTAGTCAAAATTGTTAATCCAAGAAACACTGAAACAGTTATCGACCCTACCGTTGGAATTGCAGACTTTTTGTCTGTTTCTTATGTTAATTCAAATAGTAAACTAGATGATAACAATATTTTTGGCATGGATATTGATGAGCAAATGGTAATGCTTGCCACTCTGAATATGTTACTTAATGGCGATGGCAATGCCAAAATTAAAGCAGAATCAGGTTATGGCTCGCTGTCAACAAAATTTGATAACCAAGGCGATACTTTACAACTTATTCCAAGTATGAATAAAAAAGGGAATTGGGATAACCGCCCTGATGAGAAAAAATTAAAGAAATTTGACGTTGTTTTAACCAATCCGCCATTTGGTGAAGACCGTGCTTTTGCACCTAAAGATGATAAAGACAAAGCTATGATTGAATGCTATGAGCTATGGGATTTATATAACGGCAAAGGCGATAATGAAAGCGAAAACAGCGACAATTCAGGTAAAAAATCCAGCAAAAAATCATCTAAACAAGCCAGTAAAATAGATTTAGGTGTGGTATTTCTTGAAAATGCTTATCGGATTCTAAAAGACGGTGGCAGAATGGGTATTGTACTGTCTAATTCTATCGCCAGCATTGATAGCCATAAAATCGCTCGTCAATGGTTGATGGATAAAATGCGGATTGTGGCGATTTTTGATTTACCTGCTAATGTGTTTGCAGAAACAGGAGTTAATACATCTATTATCGTGGCATACAAACCCAAAGCTGATGAATTAGAGAAATTAAAAGCGGCAAACTATCAAGTATTTGCCAAAGATATTAAAAAAGTGGGCTATGAAGTAAAAACCAGTAAACGTGTGAAATTTTTTGCACCTGTTTACAAAATTGATTACGAAACTTTTGAGATTCAAATTGATAATGAAGGTCGCCCTATGCTAGATGAAGATTTTACTCAAACTATTGCTGATTTTAAATTATGGTGTCTATCTCAAGAAGAAGCACTACAAGATTTATTTATTAAGGGGAAATAATGATGAGTGATTATATTCATACACCAAAAACTATCTCTTATAATGATATTTTGAATCGTGATTTTAGCTTATCTTCATCACAATATAAGATTTTTGAAATAAACAATAAAAATTGCATACTTGTTAGAGATTTTCTTATGCGAAATTTAAATCGCAAAGATTTAGGTATTGAGGTTGGTTCAATGAATTATATTGACAAATCTACACATTATTTTTTAAGAACTAAGGCTTTACAATCGCATTCATACTTGCCTGAAATTAGCAAAGAAACATCTTTACCTATTATGCCTGATAGTTTTATTAAAATGAATTTAAAAGCTGGTGATTTAATTATTTCTAAAGATAGCAACATTGGCGAAATTGTGATATTGGATAAAGATTATCCAAATTATATGTTATCTGGGGCTTTATATAAATTACCAATTAAGAAACACAAATATTACTTGTTAGCAATGATGAAACACAATATTTTCCGTGAACAGTTAGATTTTATTGTGCCAAAAGGTGCTACTATTCGTCATGCAAAAACTTTATTTTTAGATTGTAAAATTCCAATGCCAAATGGTGAAAATGCAGAAAATGTAATTAAATATGTGGAAGTTTTAATGCAAGCAATTATCAATAAGCAGAAGCTAATTAAACAACGCCACGAAAAAATCTTACGATTAATTGAATGTGAGTTGATGAATAACCAAAAACCTAATCATTTTAGGTTTGATTTACCTAAATTAGAAGATTTAATTTCTTTAAATAGATTAGATGCGGGATTATATAGTGAAAACTACAAGCGTTTAATTTTCCCAATTTTAAATTATAAATTTGACTATAAACTATTAACTGAACAAGGTCTTGACTTAAAACCAGGTCCAAGTTTAGAAATTAAAATTTTAGAAAAAAGAATTGATAGTAATGAACCAATTAAAGGTTTTTACCGATTAATTACGCCTAAAATCATTTCAAATTATGGAATTACCAATAAAGAGCAATATATGGGGACACCTAAAACAATAGCTACCATACAACATGGTGATATTTTGTTTGGCGAAAGTGGGACAGGTAGAACAATGGTATTTTTGGATGATGATAATAATACTATTAACAATGCTCATGCACACATATTAAGACCAATCAAAGAACAATGCAATCTAGTCAAGGCTATTGCTATTAGGTGTATCATGCAGTATTACAAAGAAATTGGAATTATCGATTATTTAACAGTAGGTGGTAATGGTGGACATTTGTCTCCATCTTACTTTGACCGTGTCTATATCCCAAATTTCCCAGTTTCTAAACAACAAGAAATCGCCAAGCTATACCATAATCCGATTGATTACCCGACTGCTACATTCACATTGGAAAATTTTCTAACAGAAGATAGCCAATACAATGAACAAGCTGGTATTTATGAATTGGATAAAACCGTCAAGCAGTTACAAAATTTACTAAATCAGGAAATTGAGAATATTATCAATGATAAACCTGTAACTATTTCATTTCCAAATTAAAGAAATATCTGACAAAATTAAAGTGATGATGAATAATAATGCCGAATTTCTTTAAAAATCGGTATTTTGATTTTATAGTTAATAAAATCTCACATCAACACACTATTAAAACACAGCCTTTCTTTTTGAAGCATTTCGCTAATGATTAATTTATTATTCTGTTCCCAATCCATTAGCCACTGTATAACCCCTAATTTATTCCTAATCGTATTTACAGCACAGTGATACCGCAGTTCTACTGTAACCCATAACGTCGAATAGAAATCAGGTATCCCTGTTTCTTTGTTAACCAAAAGGGGAAAACGTTCTCCATTTTGGAAAAGGACCGTCTCCAATTTATACATGATGCTTAAATTTGCAAAATTAATATATATAAATACTAACGAATTCAATGCAATCTGTAAAGATTAATGTAAAAAAAATAGAAGCCCTGTTTTAAAGGGCTTCTATTGGTGCTTTTGAATTATATTTTACATATTCTTCTTATATGTAACTCAGAACGGAATATCCTCATCAATATTGTCAATGGGCTGCGCCGGTGCGACAGGTGTGGCCTCTTGGCGTTGCGGCGGGGCGGGCGGCACGGGTGCAGGCTGCGGCGCGGCATACGCCTGTTGCGGCTGGCTGTTGTATGCCGGCGGTGCGTCATAAGCCTGTGTGTGGCCG
>ERZ773077.2504-NODE-2504-length-11800-cov-3.070243_pt1 | contig 11800 bp, 14 predicted proteins | sample MGYA00580612_ERZ773077 | MGnify/ENA primary metagenome ERZ773077 (study PRJEB29015, sample SAMEA2737971) | human oral metagenome | biome: human oral; feature: human-associated habitat; material: dental | place: China | collected 2021 ...
ACCACGAGCCGGGTGCCGCGCCATGCCAGTGCTTGACGCCGGCGGGAATGTTCGCAACGGCTCCAGGCGTCATTTCCACGGGAGCTTCGCCCCATGCCTGGTAGTACCCGCGTCCGCCCACGCATATGAGCATCTGGCCACCGCCGTTTTCCGCATGGTGGATGTGCCAATTGTTCCGGCAGCCCGGCTCGAAGGTCACATTGTAGATGGGCACCTGCTCGGTCGAAAGCGGAGCAAGGTAGCTCTGACCCACGAAGTATTGAGCGAAGGCATCGTTTGGGTTCCCGATGGGGAAGAAGATCGTATCCTGATAGCGATCCTTATCCGTCGTTTCGTCGGCTGTCGTCTGCGTCCCGTAGACCTCTTTCGCGAGGTTGAAGGCGGCCCAGGCCTTCGGCCATCCGGCATAGAATGCCACGTGGGTGATGGCGGCAACCATCTCCTCGCGGCGCACGCCGTGGCCCTTGGCGTTTGCGATGTGATACGCAAGCGAGCTGTCGGTTATGCCCTGCGCCATCAGCGCCACGACCGTGACGAGGCTCCTCGTCTTCACGTCGATGCCGGGGTCGTTCCAGTTCTCCCCGAACAAAACGTCGTCATTGTAATGCGCGAATGCGGGTGCAAATTCCCCCAGCTGGCCGCGTCCCGCCGTCTGCACGATCTTCTCCGTCATGGCTGGCTCCTTATCCGCAATATGTCTTGTGCCTGCGCTTCCTTACAGATTCTCCCCAAAGAACGCCTGAAGTTTGTCGAAGGGGATGGCGTCGAAGTTGTCGTAGAGGTCGACGTGGCTCGCGCCAGGGACGATCACAAGCTCCTTATTGTCGCCGTTGAGCAGCTGATATGCGCCTTCGCTGAAGTAGCGCGAATGCGCCTGCTCGCCGTGCACGAGGAGGACGGGGCTATCGATCTCGCCCGCCATCGCCAGGATTGGCTGGTTCATGAACGACATCGTGCCGGTCACGTTCCAGCCGTCGTTGGAGTTGCCCGAACGCTCGTGGTAGCCGCGTGCGGTCTTGTAGTAGGCGTAGTAGTCGTTCACGAAGTAGGGCGCATCTTCAGGCAGTGGGTCGACCACGCCGCCGGCGCGCATGTACTCGCCTGATGCGTAATCTGCCGTGCGCTGGGCCGCCCAGGCGGCACGCTGCTCATCGCGCGCCTCCTTGTTGTCGGCGCTCCCGAAATATCCCTCACGGGCGACGCGTGTCATGTCGTACATCGTCATGGCGGCGGTTGCCTTGATGCGCGGGTCAAGCGCTGCAGCGTTGATGGCCATGCCGCCCCAGCCGCAGATGCCGATGATGCCGATGCGCCCCGCATCGACGTCGTCGCGGCAGCTCAGGTAGTCCACCGCCGCCATGAAGTCCTCGGTGTTGATGTCGGGAGAGGCCATGCGCCTGGGCTTGCCGCCGCTCTCTCCCGTGAAAGAGGGGTCGAAGGCGATGGTCAGGAAGCCGCGCGCGGCCATCTCCTGCGCATACAGGCCGCTTGATTGCTCCTTGCAGGCGCCGAACGGGCCGCTTACGGCTATGGCGGCTAGCGCACCTTCCGCACCTTCCGGCTTGTAGAGGTCGGCTGCCAGCGTGATGCCGTAGCGGTTCGCGAACGTAACCTTGCAGTGCTCGACGCGGCCATCTCGCGGGAAGACCTTGTCCCATTCCTGCACGAGCTCGAGATTCTCGGTTTCCATCATGGTGTCTCCTCCTCGGCTGGAAGCGATCCGGTTTCTGATATAACAAGCACCGTAATACATAAACCTGACTTTAGGTTAAGAAATATTTGGGGTTGATTGCATGTACACGATCGGCCAGGTTTCCGAGATGTCCGGCCTGCCCATCTCGACGCTGCGCTACTACGACAAGGAGGGCCTGTTCCCTGCCATGGAGCGCAAGAACGGCATCCGCAGGTTCGGCGAGGCCGAGCTCGAGGCGCTGCGCGTCATCGAGTGCCTGAAGAGGTCGGGGCTCGGAATCAAAGACATCAAGCTCTTCACGCAATGGTGCGCAGAAGGGCCGGCAACCTACCCACAACGAAAGAAGCTCTTCGAACGCCGGCGCGAAGCCGTTCGTGCAGAGATCGCCGAACTGGAGCAGACGCTCGCCATGCTCGAATTCAAGTGCTGGTACTACGACGTGGCCATTGCCGACGGCAACGAGGAGCGCCTGGCATCCATGCTGCCCGACAAGCTGCCGCCCGACGTACAGGCGCTTTACGACGCTGCCCATAGATAGCTAGCTGGCGCATCTCCGTCCTTCCGAGCAACGAAACCTGCACTCACCCCTGAGCACAGGCGAGTACACCCTGGGCGCGCCCCGGCGAAAATACTCCCCAATAACGAAACGGCATGGGAGCCCACCAGATAGCACGGGACGACATGGGAAGGCACTACGGCAGTGGGTACGGATTTGGCCTGTGACAGTTGAGTGGGAGTGAACCAAGCGTACATTTCCCCAGCTAAGCATGGTAAACGTGCTCTGCGAGCGTTCGCTCTGCAAATTCTGCAGGAATAATGCGGTACTGGGCACACGATGTGAATACCATCAAGAAGGCCGGCTGCGTTGGTATCCCCCTGCGTTGATGCCGGGGCAGGAGGACGGGGCGTACCTCGCATCCCGCGATATCAACTGCGGCAGTGAGGATGCGCATACGGGGTAGCGATTCGACGAGGGCTGGTAGTCTTGCCGTGATCATCCCGCATGCCGTTCCAGGCAGATTTGCGTAGGCGGCTTACGGGCTGGTTCGGGATAGCGGACAGATTTTAAGCCACCTGCAACTATCCTTCCTGGGGAATCGGGAAATAGTTAACTCGGGAAGACCCGGTTTACCGCGTTTTCCCAGGGAAAGTGCAACTACTCTTTTCGCTCCGAGTGGAGCCCGTCTCAGCGCTCGCAAACGCGTCCGGGATTGGTCGTGCTCGGCCTTTCCGAGGAGGACGGCTTCTCGCCCGCAGAGGGCTTCGATGCGAACGGGGCATTCGACGCGATCGCAGGGGCATGCGCGGACAGGCTCACGCCGCCGATCCGCGCGGACATCAGAATCGCGATCTTCGAGGGCGCGCCCGTGGTCGTCGCCGACGTGCCGGAGCTTTCGCCTTCCTCCAAGCCGTGCTACGTAACCGGCCGGGGCATGTACAAGGGGTCGTTTATCCGAACCGGCGACGGCGACAGGCACCTCACCCAGTACGAGATCGACCGGCTCGTCGAGGAGCGGACGCAGCCCCACCACGATGCCGGTGTCATTGAGGAGGCGTCTGTCGGCGATCTCGATGCGGGCCTGCTCATCGGTGTCTTCGCAAGGCAGCGGGCGCTTCACTCGCGCGTGTTCGCAAGCCTGTCAGACTTGCTCGAGACCATGCCCTAAGAGGAAGGCGGTTACGTCGCCGAGAACCGTGGGACCGGGTTCCAACTCATGGCGGCCGAGTTCGCTGCTGCCGGCATGAAGCCGCCGAGAGCGGTCGACAGGCCGCCCCTGTTCTCCCTCACGTTCGAGCGTGGCGAGCTGTCCGGAGCACGCGGGATGCTCGAGGGACGCGTCAATACCGCAGAGGGCGATCCCATCATTGGATACATCGCCAGGCTCGGTCTCGCGCATAGTGCGCGAGACTGGAATTCCCCGTAGCACCGTCTCGTACCGCCTGAAGAAGCTTCTCGGCCAGGGCCTCGTCGTGGTCACCTCCGATGCTGGATCCAAGCACAGCCCCGGACGGATGTACCGCATAGCGGTCGTGAGATAAGCGGGGCGTAAGGTCGATCGAGATCGGAGGAGGAAGATGGAATACGTGGCATTGCTGCGCGGCATCAATGTCGGCGGCAAGAACAAGGTCGTCATGGGCGAGCTTCGCAAGCAAGTCGAAAGCATGGGATGCGCCAATGTTCGCTCGTATATCAACAGCGGTAACGTGCTGTTCGAGGCAGATGCATCTGAACCCGAAATCTCCCGCGCCTTCGCGGCAATGCTCGAAGAGCGCTATCGATTCCCAATTCGCCTTGCAATCCTGTCCCGGGAAGACTACCTATCCGAGGTCCCCGGCCTGCCGACGTGGTGGAACGAGCCGATCGCCCGCCGCGATGCGCTGTTCTTCACGCATGGAATGGACGCGCGGCATGTGCGCCGGCGCATCGAGGCCATGCCATTGGGTGATGAGGCAGTGCATTTCGGGAAGCATGCGGTGTTCTGGGGCAAGTTCACCGAGGCAGAATACCTGAAGACCGCATATCACAAACTGCTGATGCGGGAGGATTTCTATCCGCTGGTAACCATCCGCAACGGCAACACATTCGATAAGATTGCAAGGCTATTCACGAAGGACTGAAGCGGTTCGGAAAATTATTGGGCTGAGAAATGGAATCCTTATGTCCCTTCCTTCTTGCAGATCGTATGTTCTGGTGATATACCCGAAGATCGGATTCTTCGTATTCTCGGAAGCAAGAAAAGTACCTGCGGCACAATTGTTTACGCGAAAAGTGGTTCGCTCGAAAAAGAAAAAATGCAAGAAATCAACAGGTCTCACCATGTATCGGTGGTGAACATGCGCGGCAGGTTAGCTAATGAAGTTATTGTAATGCTCCTTGCTACATCATTTACACGAAAAGATGCGCTATCACGGTGAAACTGGGATCTCTGCCCAGGCCAGAAACGCTTTGCTTTGTCTACCGCCGAGCTTGATGGCGAATTCGGAATTGAGATTTCCTGGGGACATGTCGGAAGACCGAGAGGCGCTGGGGTGAGCAGGCCGGCAGATGTCACGTCATTGTGGCTGGACTAACTCGCGGTCACCGGGTTCATTCGTCCTTGTTCCTGATCCAGTAGTCGCATTCCTCAAAGCCATCGGCTACAGTATGCTCCCTATGAAGCGTTCCGCCGAACGCCTCCAAGACGACCCTGTCCGTTTCGCAGAAATACGGCATGAGCTCATCGTAGCCGTTCTTTTTTGCGAAGTCCGCTATGGGGCACCCCACGAGATGAATACTGATCCCTTCCCTGTGCTTCCGCGGGTTGATTTTCATTCCCCATGTGTTGTGCCATGAGCCGTCTGCTTTGTGTTTATTCAGTTTCCTTGCTCTAATGCCGAACATGCCATGAAGAATACCCCGCACCAGTCGGTTGTTGAGATCGAGCTTCTCCAGTGGACGCTTGTCCCCTCTGCCGGCCATCATCATGCCGTAGCACATATCCGTGATCTCCTCGGGAGACATGGAGCGTCCCGTGCATTCATAATACGCAAACGCCGAAAGTGCGCCGTAGAAGTTCTCGGACATCGGGTTCTTCTTTCCGCCTATGCCCGGGGAACGCGCGACGAACTTGCCATACAGACGGTTTATCTCCTCGAATTTTTCTGCTGCGTCCCGCCCGGCGTATCGCTCTTCCAGGCGTGTCTTGATCCATTTAGCGGATGCTGATGGCATCGGGTAGATCTCCATCGGTTTCTCCTCGCTGCGGTGCCGGCTTCGGTGCTACGGCCCACCAGACTATTAGACCCTATGAGGAAAGCCGTGCGTGTAGTTGCTCGGCGTTTCTCCTGAGCTCGCACCGGAGTAAAGGGTGGATGAACTCGAACTCGTAATGGAAAACAGCGCTCCTCACGAGCGGGTGGAGAGTGGACGCGCCGTACCATGCGATGAGGTCCGCCACCTGCCCAGCGACGAGTCCGGCGGGCGGTGCCATGTGCACCAGCAAGGCGTCGTCGAACACGCCGACGCCTTGCGTGCGGAACCGCCCCGCTTCACCCACCAGGCCGGCCATCATGCTGCCATGTGTAAGTAATCAGCAGGTCGCCCACGCTCGTGAGATCGACGCTGGTCAGCAGGTCATACGCGGCGAACGCATTCCTCACCTCGTGGATTTCGCGCGGATCGCCGAGCGCCCGCTGCCCACTCAGGATCGCCGTCACCTGCCCCAAGGTGAGCGTGTTGTGCTCTATCGCCAGCGACGAATGGACCGTACGTATCCGGTTCTGGCGGCGCAGGTGGATGGCGCGGTCGCCCTGCATGAGCACGGATGCGCGGCCCAGTTCGTACGACGTCCGCGACACCAGCTCGGCGATTGGATCACTCATCGTGAAGGGCGGCTTGTAGTCAGATTCGTGCATCGATTCTCCTCACGGTTGGCCTTCTCGATACGCCTGCAATCTCGTCGCCCTCGTCGGCAGGCGCGGGAGCAGGGGGAACCGCTCATGGGCGATGGAATCGATCAGCGATTTCCTATTCGGTGCGGTCATCGAACAGCTCCTCGTCGTTCGGGACCTCTTATACGGCGAGGGAGGTGAGCGAGGCCGACAAGCTCACGCACTTTTCCTGCGCGATGGCCGCCAGCGCGTTCTTCATCTCCGGCGTCGCGGCGAATATGATCCGCTCCGTCTTCTTCGCCCCAAGCACGTGCTTCTTCGGCTCTTGGCCGTCCATCAAAGTGCACTCTCCTCGGCTGTGCTCATTGTGACAACAGCGGGGACGATACGGTTTGGCGCAATGGCCTACCTGCGTTCGCCAGCGAACGCGTGAATGCCCCGGATGAGCGTCAAGACAACCGGGAGGACGACGACCACGAGGAAAGACACGTAGAGCGCAACTGACGTTCCGTACGCCAACAGGGCAATGGGGAAGGCTGCTCCTGCAACGAAGATGGTCCTTGCAGCTTCCACAATCGCCTATCGTTTAACAGTTTACAGCACCTGAGCCACTATCTAAATTGATTAATAAAGGAGAAACCACTAACAAGCAGGAGGGCAGGATGAAGCGGATCAGGCTCAACGACGGAAACGAGATCCCAGCCATCGGGTTCGGGACCTTCCAGATACCCGCGGATGGGTCCACCTACGAGGCGGTAAAGGTCGCACTCTCTCTCGGCGTCCGCCACATCGACACGGCGGTCGCCTATTTCAACGAGCATGAGGTCGGGGCTGCCGTGGCCGATAGCGGCATCCCACGCGACGAGATCTGGATCACTTCGAAGATGTGGCTTCAGGACTACAAGCACGATGAGGCCATGAAGGCGCTCGACCTGTCGCTGAAGAAGCTACAGACCGACTACATCGACCTGTACATGCTGCATCAGCCCTACGGCGAGGTCGCGGAGGCGTGGGCTGTGCTGGAGGATGCGCAGAGGGCGGGCAAGGTGCGCTCTATCGGCGCGTCGAATATGACGCCCAAGATTTGGGCGGAGTGGGTACCCCAGTTCTCGGTTGTGCCGTCCGTGGATCAGGTGGAGTTCAACCCCTACTTCCAGCAACGTGAACTCAAACCGGTGCTTGCCGAATACGGCACCAAGATGGAGGCTTGGTCGCCCCTCGGGCGCGGCGATGCAAAGCTGCTCGCCGAGCCCGTCATCACGGACCTGGCCGCCAAGTACGGCAAGGATGCCGGGCAGGTGGTGCTGCGCTTCATCAACCAGGAGGGTGTCATCGCCTTCCCGCGTTCGACGAAGCCCGAGCGCATCAAATCGAACATGGAGATCTTCGATTTCGAGTTGACCGGCGGTGAGATGGACGCTATGCGCGCGCTCGACAAGGGCTTCGGCACGCACGACCCCGACCGTCCCGGCCTGCGCGAGATGTTCATCAACGCCTTCGACGTCCACGCCGGTGAATAGCGATACGGGGAAGACGGATATAGGTCTACCCAGATAATCCTGAAGAGGAAAAAGATATGGCTAAGGCATCGGTGGCGCATTTCAGCACGGGCGGTGTGCCGGCGACGTTCGCAGAGCAGCTTTCGGATGCGACCGGGGCCGGGGTGGGTACGGCGGCAGGTGTTTCGACGCCGATGCGGCGGTTACCTAGTCGAAGGCTCGGGCGGCTGAGTGGCTGTAAATGGATAACGAAAGAAAGGAAACGAACGTGAAGAACGTGCTTATCGTGTCCGGTCATCCGAGGATCGAAGACGACTCGGTGTCCAGACGACTCGGTGTCCAACAGGACCATCCTTGCGGAGCTGGCTGGACTCCTGCCCGGGGCGGAGATCGACCGGCTTGGCACGTTGTACCCGACCTACGAGATCGACGTGGTGGCAGAGCAGGCAAAGCTCGTGGCGGCAGACGTGGTCGTGCTGCAATACCCCGTGTGGTGGTACCACTTCCCGTCGCTCATGCAGAAATGGGTAGAGGACGTGTTCCAGCACGGATTTAGCCACGGTTCGACCGGTAAGGCGCTTTCGGGCAAGAAACTCGTGGTGTCACTTACGACCGGCGCGCCCGAGGAGGCCTACTCTCCCGAGTCGGGGTTCGGCATTGAAACCTTCCTGGCTCCCGTGAAGGCCACCTGCGTCCTGACGGGTATGGACTACGCAGGCCACGTGTGCACCTACGGTGTCTCCTACCTCAGCCACACCGACGCCGCCGCAAGGATGCAGATTGCGGATAAGGCGAGGGGGCACGCCGAGCGCGTCGCCCAACTGGTGGGCGGGTTGCGGTAGCAAACAGCGGCGAGAGAGCAGAACGGGAAACACATGGTTTGAGCGGGAAGTGCGTCCTGATTGCCCGGACGGGTTCAGGCATTGGCACGTCGAATGCCGCACGGTTTGTAGAGGAGGGGATTTCAGCCCCTATTGTCGGCGGAGCGGAAGAGACTCCGGAGGAAGCCGCTGCCCGGCATGACGGAATTCAATATTACGTCGCCGATACCACCGGGGAATCGGGCCTTGGCGCGCTCAAAACCGGGTATCGGACAGGTATCCGAAAGGCTCGGTGTCCTCGTAAACAACGCCGATATCGCGCCAGTTGGATTGCTGGGATCGGTTCCGGATGAAGAGACGGACAGGATCTTCGACACGAACGTGAAGGCGGTGATCGGGCTTTCCAGGCGTTCTCGCCGACGATCGGCTAGGCGAGGGGAGCATCATTCGGCATTGGCTCTGCCAACACCGGGCGCTTTCTTTCCGGATATGGCACTCTGCTCGTCGGCAAAGCCGTACTGATCGCTCTGACCAGGGCTTGGTCGCGCCTATTTCCGCCAGCGCTTTAAAGTGGGAAGCAGGGCGCCCATGAAGGACACGGCTTCGTCGAGACTCATGCTCGTGGCACCGACGAGGTAGGGGGCCGAATGCTCTATGACTCCGTCCATGTCCTCGATCGCGAACTTGCCCTCGGCGTAGCACCACTTGCAGTAATCGGGGTTCTCGGAACCATTCGCATCGGTGCCCCTTGCCATGTTGGGGACGCTGAAGGGTGTGCCGCAGCACTGACAGGTATCTTCATCCGGTAGTTCGAGCAGGAGCGCGACGGGCACATTGAGCGCGGCGGCGATGAGCTTGCGCATGTCTATGCCGGGCTCGGTCTCACCCCGCTCCCAGCGGCTCACTGCCTGACGGGTGACGAAAAGCTTTTCCGCCAGTTCTTCCTGCGTGACGCCCTTCTCCTTGCGGAGCCGAGACAGGATATCCCTGATCGCCATGTGGGTACCTCCCGTTTATTCGACTGCTCTCAATTGTATAGGGCGAGAGTAATCCGGTCACGCAACGTGTTGTTGCGCCCAGGCCGGCTCGGTTGGAATAAGAAAACGTCCGATTCCACTGGCACACACCTTACCTGGCATGTCAGCGATTAACGCCGCTTTTAACTGCATGGATTCTAGTTGGCGCCGCTCGCGCGCCGTTCAGATTCATGCCATGGGACACGGCCCACGCGATGCCATGGCTGGGCTCGTCGAAAGACTGCCCAGTTCCGCCACTATCCGGGCCGGGGCCGTCAAACCACTCGCAGACGCAGGTTCCCGCAGCCCGCCTCCCCGATCTCCCACCGCACGGTCGTCGCCGACGCGACCAGCCCTTCGTCGTGGGAGACGAGCAGCAGGGCCCCCGGAAAACCCGCCAGCATCCGGCCGAGGGCCTCCGCCGGGCAAAGGTTTAGGTGGTTGGTGGGCTCGTCCACGACGATCGCGGGTGCGCGGTCGAGGATGCCGAGCGCGAGCATCACTTGCGCACCTCCCCGGGGCTGGCACGGCCGCCCTCCAGCACCCTGGCCGGGTTCGAATTGAGCCGGGCCGCCATCCGGGAGCTCAACGCGGGGACTTTGCCGTCCTGGCCGGTGAGGACCGCGAGACGTATCCTCGCCCTGGCATCGCTGGTGCTTTCCCACATTGCGGGCGCTTCTGTGGGCATCGGCCCGCGCAGCCTCCTGGCGGCGGCGCTGGGCCTCGACCGCGAGACGGTCCCGTTCGCGTGTCGCCTTGTCGCGTTCCCGCCCGGCTGTCTCGCGTTCGAGCGTCTCCGGCCGGCGGGCCTCATCCGAGTAGCCCCCGGGCCGTACGGTCGCCCCTCTCGGCCGCATGAAGAGGCACTGGGAGCAGAAGGCGTCGAGCAGCGTGCGGTCGTGCGATATACGGAGGCGGCGGCTACTCCGGCAAACCGGCTACCAGGTGACCATCGGTTTGGGGTGCCCGCGGCGGGTTTTGAAATGAAGGGTTCCGCGGGTCGGGTCATCTGCTGACTACCGGTCATCGGGGCGCGGTGATGATCGAGTGGGAATTGAGGTTCATTGGATCGCTGACCCCCAATCGTGGCAGACTCGAAGATGCCCGGCTTAATTCACCCTCAAGTAGCGAGGTCAGCAATGACAGACAGCCAGTCCAAACCGGCCGCCCAGAAAACGCAGCGCGTCGCCCAGGAAGGTGTCGACGGCTACCGTGCCTCCACCGATGACGAGCTGCGCGAGCTTGACGTCTACGAGGCGCTGATTGATCTGGACGAACACCAGCGGCGTAAGGAAGACAAGAAAGACAGGGGTGTGCGCGGCATGCCCCCGGCGGCGATTGGTGGGCAGGGTGGCGTCAGCGGTGGCGCTGGCACCGCAGGTGCCGGCTCACCGGCTGTGGGGCAGCCGGTCGGCTCGGGTGGTACCGGCGTGGCCGGTGTGGGTATGGGCGGCCCCGCCGGAGGCGCCACGGCCAGTGTTACCGGCGGCGCGGGGGCGGGAGCCGCCGGAGTCGCTGGGGCCACCGCAGCCGGCAATCGCGACAGGGCCCGTGGCAGGGGCCCCGGTGGTTTGGCCATGTTCCCCGGCGGTGGTTTCAGTACCTCTACCGCTGGCGTTGGTGCGCCAGCCGGTGGTGCGACGACTCCCGGTATCGCCGGTCTGAACTCGTCCATCTCGGGTGGGTCGGTGCCGGTAGGCGCTACCGGTGTGGCCGATGGCGCTGGTTCCGGTGCTGGCATCGGTGGCTCCGGTTCGGGGGCTGTGGGTGGTGCCGGCTCTGGGACCGGCGTGCCACTTCCCGGTCTCGGTATGCCGGGTGCCGGATTGCCGGGCACCGGGTCGTCGGGTGCCGGGCTGCCCGGTGGGTCTGCGTCGGGCGCATCGGGGTTGCCTGGTGGTGGTTCCGGCAGTTCCGGTGGTATCGCGCCGGGCGTCATCGGCCAGCAGGACGGCCCGGGCACGAATGTCCCGGTATCGTCCAGCACCGGTACGGCGGGCAGCTCTCAGGGAGGCGGCGGGGCCGGCGGCTCTGATCCGCGTGTTTCGCCGGGCACCGGTGGGCACGGCGGCAGCGGCGGTGGGAGTACCTATGAGCCGGGCCCTGGCAACACCGTTACCGCCTCTCCCGAGGAGATCCGCCAGCAGGCTTCCCAATGGGCCGACTGGTCCGCCCGAATGACCGAGATTAACGGACAGCTGTCGGCGACCGCCGCCGGGGCAGGAGAGTTCGGGATGATCAAGATGCCCGCTGGGGCGTACGCGGCCTCCCAGACCGCATCTGACCAGTGGAGCCAACAGGCCTCCCAGCAGTTCGCCGAGTTCGCTACGGCATTGGCGGGTACCGCGCTTGATTTCGCGGCTACTGAAGCCAACGGCGCCAGCCAGGCGAACGCCATCC
>ERZ773077.2507-NODE-2507-length-11780-cov-9.900554_pt1 | contig 11780 bp, 10 predicted proteins | sample MGYA00580612_ERZ773077 | MGnify/ENA primary metagenome ERZ773077 (study PRJEB29015, sample SAMEA2737971) | human oral metagenome | biome: human oral; feature: human-associated habitat; material: dental | place: China | collected 2021 ...
AACGTTCAGCGGCGTGTTTTGACGCTTTCCGAGGCCTCGGAAACGTTCAGCGGCGCGTTTTGACGTTTTCCGAGGCCTCGGATGGGGGGCAAACATGCGCCGCAGGGCGTTCCCCGCCCATCCCGCCTATCTTTGCCGCCGGTTATCTGGTATATGGATGCGTGGCGAGCTATCCGATACCATGTCTGACTACTACTTACTACTCCGAGATTACTCTAACTACTACTTATAATGGCATTACAGTGTGGAATCGTAGGGCTTCCCAACGTGGGGAAGTCGACCTTGTTTAATTGCTTGTCGAACGCGAAGGCGCAGGCGGCGAATTTTCCTTTTTGTACCATCGAGCCCAACGTGGGCGTCATCACCGTGCCCGACGAGCGGCTCACACGGCTGGCCGAGCTGGTTCACCCCGCGCGCATCGTGCCCACGACGGTCGAGATTGTCGACATCGCGGGCCTCGTGAAGGGCGCCAGCCGGGGCGAAGGCTTGGGGAATAAGTTCCTGGCCAATATCCGCGAGACGGACGCCATCCTGCACGTGTTGCGCTGTTTCGACGACGCGAACGTGGTGCACGTGGACGGCAGTGTCGACCCCGTGCGCGACAAGGAGATCATCGACGCCGAGCTGCAGATCCGTGACCTGGAGACGATCGAGAGCCGTATCGCCAAGGTGCAGAAGCAGGCACAGACGGGTGGCGACAAGCAGGCAGCGTTGGCCTACGGCGTGCTGGCACGCTACAAGGAGGCGCTCGAACAGGGTCGGAACGCCCGCTCGGTGACGTTCGATACGAAGGACGAGCAACGCGTGGCTCGCGATCTCTTCTTGCTGACCAACAAACCTGTGCTCTACGTCTGCAATGTGGATGAGGCCAGCGCCGCATCGGGCAACGCCTATGTGGAGCAGGTGCGCGAGGCGATCAAGGACGAAGGCGCGGAGCTGCTCGTCGTGGCGGCTAAGATCGAGAGTGAGATCGCGGAGCTGGACACCTACGAGGAGCGGCAGATGTTCCTCGCCGAGGCAGGCCTCGAGGAGTCGGGTGTGAACCGGCTGATCAAGGCCGCTTACCGCCTGCTGGACCTCGAGACCTTCCTCACCGCCGGGCCGGACGAGGTGCGCGCCTGGACCTATCGCCGTGGCAGCAAGGCGCCTCAATGCGCGGGCGTGATCCATACCGATTTTGAGAAGGGATTCATCCGCGCGGAGGTGATCAAGTACGACGACTTTATTCAGTACGGCTCTGAGTCGGCCGTCAAGGAGGCCGGCCGTATGCACGTCGAGGGCAAAGAGTATGTCGTGCAAGACGGAGACATCATGCATTATCGATTCAATGTGTAATCAAGGCCGTGGGCCTCGGGGTCGTTTCGGAGCGTTCGCTTCGGGTAGGTTATAGGCGCTGTGCGTCTGGTAGTCATCGGGGCTTTCGTCCCACAGGTAGTAAAGGGTACATCCCTACTACCCCTCTAACTACCCTCTACTACTTCTAACTCCCCCCTAACTACTTATCCAATTATGCGTTTAGACGGAAGAAGAGAAAGCACGAATGTGGAAGACCGACGCAGTGGCGGCGGCATGTCGGGCGGCGGTAAGGCGTCGCTCGGCATTGGCGGCATGATCATCGTGGCGCTGCTGACGTGGGTCATGGGCGGCAATCCGCTCGAGGTGTTGCAAGGCGGTGTCGGCGGCAGTGAGGCCGACGATGCGTCGCCACAGAAGGAATATGTGCAGAGCGAAGAAGAGGCTGCACTTTTCAGCTTTACGAAGAAAGTCTTCGCCAGCACGGAGGACGTGTGGACGGAGCTTTTCAAGGCCGAAGGCCTAGAATATACCCAGCCGAAGATGGTGATCTACCGCAACTCTACGCGCTCGGGCTGCGGACAAGCCTCGTCGTCCACGGGACCTTTCTACTGCCCCGCTGATCAGACGGTGTATATCGATCTCTCGTTCTTCGACGAGATGGAGCGGAGCTTGGGCGCCGGCGGCGACTTTGCCTATGCCTACGTCATCGCTCACGAGGTCGGCCACCACGTCCAATACCTCCTCGGTAATATTGAGCGCGTCAATCGCGAGACGGCGCGCCTCGGCAAGAAGGAGGGCAACCGCCTCAGCGTCCGGTTAGAGCTTCAGGCCGACTATTTGGCGGGTGTCTGGGCTAATCACGAGAACGAACGCTGGAAGTCGCTTCAGGACGGCGACTTGGAGGAGGCGATCAACGCTGCCTCGCAGGTGGGCGACGACCGACTGCAAAAGGCGGCCGGAGGATCCGTCGTCCCCGACGCCTTCACGCACGGCACCTCCGCCCAACGCATGCGTTGGCTCAAGCGCGGCTACCAGTCCGGCAAGCTCAGGGGCGGCGACACGTTCTCAGTCCCCTACGACGAACTCTAATCATGCAACGATCAGCAATGAATAAGCCCTTACTACTTACACTGGCTGCGCTCGCCCTGCTGACAGGGTGCAGCGAACGCAAAGCTGAGCAACAAGCTCCAGCCGCGACACCGAACGAACCCGTGATGGTGCCCAGTAACGAACCCGAACCCGGACCGGTCGTCATGGAGTTCGACAAGACGCAGCTGCGGCGAGAGATCACCATCGCCGTGTTGTCCATCCAGTCCATCCGTGACGCTTGGGAGCTTGTCGAGGCCATGACTCAAGGCGGCAAGCGCAAGTCAAAGCACTTGGTGGAGATGATGGACGCCCTGCCGGACTTTAGCAAAGGGGACCTCTCGGGCAGCGGCAGCGATTGCAGCCTCACGGAGATCCGTCGCCTGATCGAGAGCGGGCAGACGCGCGCGGCGTCGGTCAAGTGGCGTAGCCGACTCGCCTACATGGCCTCGCAGCTCAAGGACTACACCATCCCCGATGCACTCAGTGGCTCGGTGAAAATCGGAGAAGACACCTACGTCTACGAATGTGACTCCTCCGGTCGTGTGATCCATCTTACCGACGATGAAGGCTTCAATGACTTCGTTTCGAACGGTGAGCGAGAGGTGCCTCAATCGTTCTACAACTTAGCCAAGACTGCGATGAGCGAGGGCGCTGAATAATGATCCGAAACGTATCCCTATGACATTAGAAGAAATCCTCCGCACCCGTCGAGCGGTGCGTCGTTACACAGACGAGGCGATCGATGCCGATACGGTGCGCCACTGCATCGACCTGGCACGTCTGGCTCCCACCAGCTCCAACATGCAACTCTGGGAGTGTTATCACATCACCGACCCGGACACGATCCGACGCTTGGTGCCTGCATGTTTAGATCAGACGGCCGTATCGACGGCGCAGCAGCTTGTCGTCTTCGTCACCCGCCGCGACCTGTTCCGCCGCCGCGCCGCCGCGGCACTTGCCTTTGAACGGGGCAACGTAGCGCGTAACAGTCCCGCCGACAGACAGGCTCATCGCACGAAGCGTTGGGAGTTGTATTACCAGCGCGTGATGCCTTTCCTCTACGGCAACGCGTTCGGGCTGCTCGGCCTGCTGCGCAAGACGCTCGTTATGGCCGTCGGACTTTTTCGCCCGATCACGCGGCAAGTCTCAGAAGCCGATATGCGCGTGGTGGTGCATAAGAGCTGTGCGCTGGTCGTGCAGACGTTCATGCTGGCCATGACCGACGCGGGCTATGACACGTGTCCGTTAGAGGGCTTCGACAGCCTGCGGGTGAAGCGTATTCTCCGCCTGCCACGCCGTGCAGAGGTCAATATGATCATCAGCTGCGGCATCCGCGACGAAGGGCGTGGCGTCTGGGGCGAACGATTCCGCGTACCGATGGAAGAGGTTTATCATCGGATATGAAGAGGTAGTCAGAGGATAGTTATAGGGTAGTCAAAAGGTAGTTAGAAGTAGCCTTATAACTCTCCCCATAACTTCCCTCTGACTACCCTATAACTACCCGGCCAAAGGCCGTAACTACCGCGCCAAAGGCGCATAACTCCCCTATAACTACCTTATATGATCAAGGCATTACAACAGGTAGGCGAATACGTCCTACTGATGCGCAAAGCGCTCACTCCGCCCACGCGTTGGAGCATGTTTTTCAAGCAGCTTGTGCGCGAGATATACAAGCTCGGCGTCGACTCGATTTGGATCGTGGTCATCATCTCGATCTTTATCGGCACCGTGATCGCTATACAGATCTCGCTCAACATCAGCTCGCCGCTCATCCCCAAGTTCACCATCGGCTACACCACGCGCGAGATCATCCTGCTGGAGTTCTCCTCGTCCATCATGTGTCTTATTCTGGCCGGTAAGGTGGGCAGTAACATCACTTCCGAGATTGGCACGATGCGCGTCACGGAGCAGATCGACGCGATGGAGATCATGGGCGTGAATTCGGCCAACTTCCTGATCATGCCTAAGATCACGGGCATGATGATGTTCATCCCCGTGCTCGTCTTCTTTAGCATGACGACGGGCATCCTGGGCGGTGTCTTCGCCAGCCACGTCGTTTCGGGCATGACGCCGGCCTCGTTCGAGTTCGGGCTGCAGTACTACTTCAACCCGTTCTACATCTGGTACTCCGTCATCAAGTCCGTCGTCTACGCCTTCCTCATCTCGTCGATCGGCTCCTACTTCGGCTACAATGTCAAGGGTGGCTCGCTGGAGGTGGGCAAGGCCAGTACGAACGCCATTGTGATCAGCAGCATCATGATCCTGTTGGCCGACGTGATCCTCACTCATATCATGCTTACGAAATGATCGAAATAGAACATATAGTGAAGTCGTTCGACGGGCGTGTGGTCCTGAACGACATCAGCGCCGTCTTCGAGACGGGCAAGACAAACCTCATCATCGGCCGAAGCGGCTCGGGCAAGACGGTGACGGTAAAGAGTATCATCGGGCTGTTGAAGCCTGACCGCGGACGTGTGCTCTACGACGGGCGCGACCTGCTTTCGATGAACAAGTCGGAGCTGAAGCACTTGCGCCGCGAGACGGGCGTACTGTTTCAAGGCTCGGCGCTGTTTGATAGCATGACGGTGCTCGAGAATGTGCTCTTCCCGCTCGATATGTTCTCGCGCGAGACAGCCCGCGAGCGGGAGCGCCGCGCCCTGAGCTGCCTCGAGCGCGTGGAGATCAGTCATGCGCGAGACCTCTACCCCTCGGAGATCAGTGGCGGCATGATGAAGCGCGCCGCCATCGCGCGGGCCATCGCCCTGCAACCGAAATACCTGCTCTGCGACGAACCGAACTCGGGCCTCGACCCGAAGACGTCGCTCGTGATCGACAGCCTTATCCACAGCATCACCAAGGAGTACAACATGACGACGATCATCAACACGCACGACATGAATTCGGTGATGAACATCGGGGAGAACATCATCTTCATCCGCGAGGGCATCAAGGAGTGGCAGGGCACGAAGGAGCAGGTGGTGTCGTCGGGCAACAAGGCGCTGAACGATTTCATCTTTGCCTCCGACCTGCTCCGCAAGGCCAGCGAGCTACAGGAACTGGAGGAGGAGACGGGCGTCATGCCCACGCGTAAGTTCCCACCGGAGTGATCGCGGGGAACGAAAAACGAAAAGGGCACCTCCGACATGCGTTGTCAGGGGTGCCCTTTTTATGGGATATCTATAGAAACACATTCAGCCGAGAGGGGGTGGCTTGTCTGTAAATCCACGAACAGGTGTTGTTTTCCTATCAAAAAGCGTTTTCAAGGCCAATACAGCTTCTGCATACCTATCAAAAAGCGTTTTCTGGGCCGATACAACTATTGTATCGGGGTTGAAAAGCGCTTTTAGGTGCCTCGACAACTATTGTATTGGGGTTGAAAAGCGCTTTTAGGTGCCTCGACAACTATTGTATTGGGGGGGGCATCGACTTACTCCTCTCTGAGCAAGTCTGGCCGCAGTCGCTCGGTGCGTTCCTGGGCCTGCTGGAGGCGCCACTCGGCGATGCGTCGGTCGTGACCCGAGAGGAGGACGTCCGGCACTCGCCAACCCTTGTATTCGGCCGGTCGGGTGTAGACGGGCGGGGCCAGGAGGCCATCCTGAAACGAGTCGGAGAGAGCGCTCTGCTCGTCGCCGATCACGCCCGGGATGAGGCGCACGGTGGCGTCGGCGATGATGGCTGCGGCCAGTTCGCCGCCCGTCAGCACATAGTCGCCGACGGAGATCTCGAGCGTGATGAGGTGTTCGCGGATGCGGTAATCGACGCCCTTGTAGTGTCCGCAGAGGATGATGAGGTTCTGGAGCAGCGAGAGGCGGTTAGCCATTGGCTGGTCGAAGCGCTGGCCGTCGGGCGAGGTGTAGATCACCTCGTCGTATGTGCGCTCGGCTTGCAGGGCCGAGATGGCACGGTCGACCGGCTCGATCTGCATCACCATGCCAGCCTCACCGCCGAAGGGATAATCGTCCGTGCGTCGCCACTTGTTCGTCGTGTAGTCGCGCAGGTTGTGGAGGTGGATCTCAGCCAATCCGCGGTCTTGCGCTCGGCGGAGGATGGAGCAGTTCAGGCAGCCATCGATCATCTCCGGCAGCACAGTGAGAATGTCTATTCGCATGAAGGCTATGATTCGTTGTTAATGACTAATTGTTATGAGGAGCGGAACCTTTTCCAGCGCATCTTTTCGCCCGAAACGGCTGAAAAGAGGTTTTCGGCCATTTCGGGTCACCAGAAATGACCAAAAAGTAGTTTTCGACCATTTCGGGTCACCGGAAACGACCCCAAAGAGGTTTTCGGCCATTTCGGGTCACCAGAAACGACCAAAAAGTAGTTTTCGGCCATTTCGGGTCGCCGGAAACGACCGTATAGAAACGAGGCTGCCGACGGAAGGTGAGTTTTGGGGGATCCTCACTCCCGTCGGCAGCACGAATAAATCAATCGAATGTCACCCCTCAGAGGCTACTTCCCCTTCAAGATTTCACACGTATCCGAGGCGATCATATACTCCTCGTCCGTAGGCACGACGAGCACCTTCACGCGGCTGCTGGGTTTGCTGATCACCACCTCACGACCGCGTACGCCACGGTTCTTCTCTGCGTCAAACTCGAGGCCGAGAAACTCCATGTCGCGGCAGACCACCTCGCGCGTCGAGTCTTGATTCTCGCCCACGCCACCGGTGAAGACCAGAATGTCGAGCCCGCCCAAGGCCGCAGCGTAAGCGCCGATGTACTTCTTGATCCGGTAGTCGTAGATGGCCAGAGCCAGCGCTGCGCGCTTGTTACCGGATTCGATGGCGCCTTCGATGTCACGCATGTCTGACGAGATTTCCGAGAAGCCCGCCATGCCGCTCTTTTTGTTCAGCAGCTCGGCCAGTCCGTCGGCGTCGAGGTTCTCCTTGTGCATGATGAAAGGCAGTGCACCCGGATCGACGTCGCCGCTGCGGGTGCCCATCATCAGCCCCTCGGTCGGGGTCATACCCATCGAGGTGTCGATCGACTTGCCGCCCTTGATGGCCGTGATGGAGGCGCCGTTACCGATGTGTGCGGTGATGATGCGCTGCGATTCGTAAGGCACACCGAGGATCTCGCATGCGCGGCACGACACGTAGCGGTGGCTCGTTCCGTGAAAGCCGTAGCGGCGCACACCGTAGTCCTTATACATGCGGTAGGGCAGGGCGTAGAGATAGGCGTAGTCGGGCATGGTCTGGTGGAAAGCCGTGTCGAAGACGGCCACCTGGGGTGTGCCCGGCATGATCTTTTCGATCGCCTCGATACCCTTCAGGTTGGCTGGGTTATGGAGCGGTGCCAGCGGGGTGCACTCCTTGACCTTCTCCAACAGCTCTTTGGTGATGAGCACGCTGGAGGCGAATTCCTCCGCGCCGTGCACCACGCGATGGCCGACGGCGTCGATGTCCTTGAAGTTCTTCAGGCAGCCATACTTGGCGTCGGTCAGGGTGTCGAGAATGAAGGCGATGCCCACCGTATGGTCGGGGATGGCCTTTTCGAGGATCACCTTCTCGCCGTTCTTGTCGGTAAACTTGAGAAACGAATCCGGGAGGCCTACTTTCTCGATGCCGCCCTGTGCCATCACCTCGCCCGAGGTCATGTCGAAGAGTTTGTACTTGATGGAGCTGCTGCCGCAGTTCAATACCAATGTTTTCATAATCCTGAGGTCTCCTTGTCTATTTCTGGTTCTTTAATGCGATGGCTTGGTTGCAGGCGATGGCCACCATGCGATAGATGTCGTCCACGGAGCAGCCGCGCGAGAGGTCGTTGACCGGTGCTGCCATGCCCTGCAAGATCGGACCTACGGCCTCGGCGCCACCCAGACGCTGCACGAGCTTATAGCCGATGTTGCCAGCCTCGAGCGACGGGAAGACGAGCACGTCAGCATGTCCGGCCACCGTGCTACCCGGCGCCTTGAGCGCCGCCACACGCTCCACGAGCGCGGCGTCGAGCTGCATTTCTCCGTCCACTTGCAGCGTCGGATCCAGCTCACGTGCCAGGCGTGTAGCCTCGGCCACCTTGTCCACGCGCTCGTGTGAGGCGCTCCCCTTTGTCGAGAAGCTCAGCATGGCCACGCGCGGCTCAGTGCCCAGCATGGCACGCGCTGTAGCGGCCGACGAGACTGCGATCTGTGCCAGCTCCGCAGCTGTCGGGTCGGGCAATACGGCACAGTCGGCGAAGATCAGTATGCCCTCGCGGCCGTACGATGGATCCTTGACAAACATGAGGAAGGCGCCCGATACGCACGAGATGCCCTTCGTTGTCTTGATAATCTGCAAGGCCGGACGGAGCACATTGCCCGTCGTGTTGCGTGCCCCAGCGATCTCGCCGTCGGCATCGCCCGCCTTGATCATCAGGCAGGCCAGGTAGAGCGGATCCTCCACCAGTTCGGCGGCCTTCTCTGGGGTCATACCCTTGGCACGACGCAGGTCGAGCAACAGGTCGGCATAGGTCTGCTTCTTCTCGTGGTTCTTGGGGTCGAGCAGACGTGCCCCGTTGATGTGCTTCAGCCCGAGTCGGTCGGCCTCTTTACGAATGTCGTTAGGCTCACCGATCAGGATGATGTCGGCCACTCCGTCGGCTACGAGCCTATCGGCGGCCACCAATGTGCGCTCTTCCGTGCCTTCGGGCAGGACGATGCGCTGCTTGTTCGCTTTTGCGCGATCTACGATACTTTGAATCAAATTCATGGTTCCGTGAATTATATGAATGATGAATATGTGGATATATCTGGAATCTTGCCACGTGATGCTGTTTCCTTCGCAACAAAAGTACAAAGATCTGTCAATGGCAAAGGCTCCGAAAGGATCCTTGTCAGTATGGGGCGACCCTCTTCTTCGGGCTTCCCTCCTGGCTATTCATCGGAGAGGGGGGTGTTGCAAAGGTTACTTTTTACAGCATCCGCTTTACAGACCTTTGCGGCCGAACTACTTGTAATCAATAGAAATTATGACAGCAAAAAGATTGTGGATGTGGCTTGGGGCTACAGTAGCAGCCTCATTCCTGGTGCTGATCATATTCGGTGTGGAAATCTACCGAACAGCACCTCCGTTCCCCACTAAAATCGTGGTGAGCGACGGCGAAGTCCTCTACGAAGGACAAGACATTAAGGACGGCCAGAACGTTTGGCAGTCCATGGGCGGGCAAACCGTCGGCAGCATCTGGGGGCATGGTGCTTACATCGCCCCCGACTGGAACGCCGACTACCTGCATCGAGAGACCGAAATGCTTCTGGACCTTTTTGCCCAGAAGGACGGCAAGACCTACAAAGACCTCCCCGAGGACGAGCAGGCTAAATACCTCGTACAGCTACGCAAAGAGCTCCGTACGAACACCTACGATGCTGCTTCGGGCGTGATCACCTTCTCACCCGAACGCGCTCAGGTGGCTCGGGCCTTGGCGGATTATTACACGAAGCTCTTTATGGAGGACCCCTCGATGGATCATGTCCGTAAGAGCTACGCCATCCCGAAGGGCGCCATCAAGGACCCTGCGCGCATGGCACAGATGAACGCCTTCTTTACCTGGACCACGTGGGTGTGCAGCACCAACCGTCCGGGGAGTGATGTGACCTACACCAACAACTGGCCCTATGAGCCGGTGATAGGCAATAAGCCGTCGACCTCGTTACAGATGTGGTCCGGGTTTAGCGTGCTGATGCTGCTCTTTGGCGTCGGACTTTTGGTCTACTATCACGCCAGCAATAAGGAGAAGGAAGAGAACGACCGCCTGCCCGCCTCCGACCCCATGCGAGGCCTGAAGCCGACGCCGTCGATGCGGGCTACACTGAAATACATCTGGATCGTGTCGCTCCTTATCCTCGTGCAAATGGTGGCCGGAGTCATCACGGCGCATTATGGCGTAGAGGGAGGCGGATTCTTCGGCCTGCCGCTCGACCTGATTCTGCCTCAGGCCATCTCGCGCAGTTGGCACGTGCAGCTGGCCATCTTCTGGATCGCCACCTCATGGCTCGCTACGGGACTTTACATCGCCCCCGCTGTGTCGGGCCAAGAACCCAAATACCAACGCTTGGGGGTGAATGTGCTCTTCATCGCCTTGCTCATCGTCGTCCTTGGTTCGCTGGCCGGACAGTGGTTTGGCGTCATGCAAAAGCTGGGGCTGGTCGAGAACTTCTATTTCGGTCATCAGGGTTATGAATACCTGGAGCTGGGTCGCTTCTGGCAGGCACTCCTGCTCGTGGGCCTCTTCCTCTGGCTCTTCCTCATGGTTCGCGCCCTGCTGCCTGCGCTCCGTCGGCGCGACGAGAGTCGCCACCTGCTTGTGCTCTTCGTCCTGGCCTCGATCGCCATCGCAGGCTTCTATGGCGCAGGACTGATGTACGGCCGTCAGACACACATGGCCATCGCTGAATACTGGCGCTGGTGGGTTGTGCACCTCTGGGTGGAAGGCTTCTTCGAAGTCTTTGCCACCGTCGTGGCCGCCTTCCTCTTCTCCCGCATGGGACTGTTACGCCTGAAGGTGGCCAGCGTCTCGGTGCTTTTCTCGACCATCATCTTCTTGGCCGGTGGCATCCTTGGCACCTTCCATCACCTCTATTTCAGCGCCACGCCCACAGCCGTTCTGGCCTTAGGCGCCACCTTCAGTGCGCTGGAGATCGTCCCCCTGGTGCTCATCGGCTATGAGGCCTATCACAACTATAGCCTCTCTCGCTCCACACCCTGGATCAAGGCCTACAAGTGGCCCATCTATTACTTCATCGCCATGTGCTTTTGGAACTTCTTGGGCGCTGGCATCTTTGGTTTCGCCATCAATCCGCCCATTGCGTTGTATTACATCCAAGGCCTGAACACGACGGCTGTACACGGACACGCTGCGCTCTTTGGTGTATATGGCATTCTCGGCATCGGCTTGATCCTCTTCGTCCTCCGCGGACTCTATCCTGACCGGGAGTGGAACGACAAGTTGCTCGGATGGTCCTTCTGGCTCATCAACATCGGCCTCTTGGTGATGCTCGTCGGGAGCTTGCTGCCCATCGGCATTTTGCAGGCCGTGGAATCTATCCAGAACGGCTATTGGTCAGCGCGCTCCATGGAGTTTATGCAGACAGACACGATGCAGGCCATTCGTTGGCTGCGTGTGCCGGGCGACTCCCTGCTGGCCATAGGCGAGCTGTTGCTGGTCTACTTTATTATCGGTTTACACACGGGCTGGTCGCTTAAAGGAAAGCGATAAGCAAAAACGATCTGCCCATCCGCCCTCCGGAGGGGTTACGGGTCAGATCGCGATCAACAAACATTCAACTATCTAGAAAGGTCTTGGCGGAAGTCCATCCCGTCAGGGCCTTTCGCCTTTTCTCGTGGTGCCCTTGCAGAACTCCTGCAAGAGCCCTTTTCTCCATTTTGGCGTTTGCAGAACTTCTGCAAGGACGCTTTTCCCCAT
>ERZ773077.2510-NODE-2510-length-11775-cov-13.969881_pt1 | contig 11775 bp, 8 predicted proteins | sample MGYA00580612_ERZ773077 | MGnify/ENA primary metagenome ERZ773077 (study PRJEB29015, sample SAMEA2737971) | human oral metagenome | biome: human oral; feature: human-associated habitat; material: dental | place: China | collected 2021 ...
CGAGCACGTATCCCGCGCCGAGTCCGAGGATGAAGGGGATCTTGCCGGCCATATCTGTCTCCTGAGCTTGAGGGAAGCGCTGGTTGATGCCTCATCACCATACCGGCCGCGAACCGGCCGGGTCTCCGTGAGGACTCCCCATCGGCGGCATGATCGCCCACAGCGTCACGTGTGGCGCGATGCCCGGCGCTGCGGTCGCCCCTCACCGGGCTCCGAGGGATCGCTCCTGCGGGGGCGCTGAGAATCACATGGCCGCCGGTGAGGAGCCGTCAACGGTTTCAGCGGGGTTCGCGCCGTTGGAGCCGTAGGCGCCCGGCTGGGAGCTGATCAGGCCGTCGGGTGAGACGGTCGTGATGTAGGAGCGCCCGCCCAGGGCGACGCCGAGTGCCACCAGCAGGGCGGTCCCCATGAGGGTCGCCACCTGCAGCACGTTCAGGTCGGCCAGGATCGCGTGACGCCGGAGCGAGGCGGCGGTCGAGGAGGCCGGGGCGATCGTGCGGACGCTTGCCGGAACGGTCGAGGAGTTCTTGGAGAAGTCTTTGGAGAAGAAGGGGGACATGTGTTTCCTCCTGTTGAAGCGGGGATGGGAATGGGGGCGTCCGCCCCCTGGTGGAAACAGGTAACTGCGGTGACCTGTCGGCCTCGTAGGGCAAACCTGTGGCATCCCTGTGAACGAATGACTGCGCTGGCTGAGCCGCGTGCTGCCGGGGATCGATGGCGGGTGAGCGGGCGACGTGAGACATGCCGCACCGCTGAGGGGCGCGCGTTCGTACCCTACGGCCCCGGTTTGAGCTCCCGGAGCAGAAAGCGGCCCGTGAGGCACGGCCGCGAGACGTTCGGCGATCGTCAGCTGTTGTCGTCAGCTATTGGAAGGGGCGTCAGCGGTGCGGCGAGGTCTCCAACAGCTCGCGGGGCAGGAGCCGGGCCAGCTCGTATCCGTCGGCTCCGACGACGACGGGGACGTCGGCCTCGGCCAGGGTGCGTGCCTCGGGCCCGATGCCCATGGGATGCGCGGTCAGCCCGCCGGCGAGCACCTGCTGGGTGGCGGTCAGACGGCGGATGGCGACGGCGGCGATGCGGTCGGCGTGGTGGCGGGCGGCCTCGCCGTAGATATGCGGGTCGTGCTGGCCATCGTCGCCGAAGAGGATCCAGGTGATCTGGGGCAGATCGATCATGAGTCGGCGCAGCTCGGTGCGCTTGTGCTCGATCCCCGAGCGGAACCAGCCGGTGTTGGTCGGGCCCCAGTCGGTCATGAGTGCGGGCCCCGAGGGGAAGCCATGGCGGGAGAGGAAGGAGCGCAGCGTCGGTACCACGTTCCATGCGCCGGTGGACAGGTACATCATCGGGGTTCCCGGGTGCGCGGCTTGGATGCGCGAGTAGAGCTCGGCCATGCCGGGGACGGGCTCCCGCGCCGAGGAGTACTTGATGAGCTGGTTCCAGGCGGCCACGAGCACCCGGGGCACGTGCGTGATCATGGCGGTGTCGTCGATGTCGGAGATGATGCCCAGGCGCGGCCCCTCGGGGATGATGAGGACCTTGGCGGCGACCGCCTCGGCCCCGGCCGCCGCGATCCTCGCCTCGTGCCAGCCCGGCTCCAGCCCGTGATCGCGCACGACGACGTCGATGTAGCCGCTGCGGTCGGCCCTGGTGCGCACGCTGGCCCGGCCCACGTGAACGGTTACCGGCAGGAAGGCCGCCGGTACCTCGATGAACAGGCGCCAGCCGCGCTGGGCATCGAGCAGACTGGTCAGGGCGAAGTCGCGGGCCTGGGCGGGACTGGCCGGTAGGGAGGCGGGCAGGGAGCGGAACAGAGGGCCCTCGGCCGGGGCGTCCTGGGGGCGCATCACCATACGGGCCAGGACCCGAGCCATGGAGATCGGGGGGGAGATCTTGGGGCGGGCCGCCCGGGAATCGGGGGCGGTATCCGGGCGGCCGTCGATCCTGGGCCGGGGTGGGGCCTGCCAGCGGCGTCGCTCCGATGACGGATCCGCAAGACTCGAAGGCGCCGACTCGGCCGGCGCGCTGGTGCCGTAGCCGTCATAGGGGATGACGCGGGGGCGCCAGCCCTGGCGCTTGAGGACGGGGATGGAATCGCGGTGGAACTGGTCCTCGACGGCGCGGGCGATGTCGGAGAGGGGCACTCCCCGATCCTAGTTGACGGGCCGAATCCGGGTGTCGAAGTGGAGGAGGGCGATGAGAGTCGGCGAGGGCCGCGATCGGGAAGACGCCCTTGCCATGAGGGTGAAGATGCCCGCGGGCTACCGGTCCCGGCCCTCAGCGGCGCGAGACCGCCGGCCGGAGGCCCACCACAGGGCGCCCCCGCAGCCCAGCGCCCACCAGGTGTAGCTCGAGCCGACGACCTTGGCCCAGAACGGCCAGTTCTGCTCGACGTGGTTCTGCTCGGGGAACCACCACTGCATCGACAGAACGGAGACAAGGACCCCGGCGATGGAGGCCAGACCGAGCGCGGTCGAGCGCCAGCGCCAGGTCGCCACCCCCACCGACATGAGCGCAGGCAGGCACCACACCCAGTGGTGCGACCAGGAAATGGGGGAGACGAGCAGGCCCAGCACCATGACGACGCCGACCTGGAGAGTCAGGACCAGGCCGGCCTCGTCGTCGGCGTCGTTGGAGGTGACCTGCAACCGGCCCAGGCGACGGCACAGGAACCAGGCTGCGGCCACCGCCAGCAGGGAGCAGGCCGCCCAAGTCGGGTTCCAGGCCGACTCCGGCAGCCCCCGGGCGATCGCGCCCTTGAGGTTCTGGTTGCCCGAGTAGTCGGCGAAACCGGCGCGCCCCGGATCCCACATGGCCGAGGTGAAGAACTCCCAGGACTCAGCGGGGGCGGCCAGGGCGGCCAGGGCCGTCAGCCCGACGGCGCTGCCGGCCATGGTGGCGGCCGCCCGCCACTCGCGGCGCGCCAGGAGCACCAGGATCGCGACCGCCGGCGTCAGCTTGATCGCTGCGGCCAGGCCGCTGAGGACCCCGCGCCACCGCGAGCGGCCGGGCACGGCGAGCAGGTCGACGGCGACCAGCGCCATGAGGATGGCGTTGACCTGCGCGTACTCCATGGTCTTGGGGAAGGGCTCCAGCGCCACCACCGCGATCAGCGCGAGCCACGGCGCCAGGCCGTGCGCCGTCCGGTTCCCGGCCCCCAGGCGCCTGAGGGCCGCGTACGCCGTCACGGCGGCGCACAACGGAGTGGCCACGACCAGCAGCACGGTGGCCGATTGGTACGACATCCGGGTCAGGGGAGCGATGAGCCAGGCCGCCAGCGGCGTGTAGGTGAAGGGCCACAGGTGCTGGGGCGGGTTGGCGTACCAGGAGTAGAGGTCCCCGCCGTCGAGCCACTGACGGACCGCCTCGTAGTAGACGAAGGAGTCCAGCTTGAAAACCAGCCGCCCGCCATCGTCCACCAAGGAGTGGTGAGCGGGCAGCAGTAGTGCCAGCCATCCGAGGATGGAGACCGACGGGGCTGACACGACGGCGCGTGCGGCTGCGACCAGGCGTGAGGACGGGGAGGCCGGCGCGCGGTCCTCACGGTTCTCCGCACCGGTACCGGGCGTCGCGGAAGGAGACTCGTTTTGTGGGTTCCCTGCTATGGACATCGTGCTGAGTGTAGAAGAGGCACATAGCCCACCGGGAATCGAAGACGGATCGGCTGAATATCACTGGGAGGTCAGGCCGCGGGTGGTCCGTGCGCGCTTGAGGGCGGAAAGGCTCACGATCCCGGCCACGACGGCGGCCCAGGCGAAGCTCGCCACCGCGAGGTACACGGCGCGCGAGCCCCCGGCGTCCGCGGCCTGCCCCGCCAGCAGGGACCCGACCGAGACCCCGACGTTGAGCACGGTGCTCACCCAGGCCCTCGGTGAGCTGGGAGGGGGCGACTGTCACCTGGATGATGTTGTTGCCGCTGGTCAGGGTCGGGGCGATGGCCAGCCCCGTCATGAGGGCCAGCGCCGACAGCACCACGAGATTCGGCGCCAGGGAGAAGGTCGAGGCGCCCACGGCCAGTCCCACCAGCCCGACCATGAACTGCTTCCACAGCGGCCACCCCCACGCGCGCGAGCCGTAGAGGAGGGCCGCGATGAAGGACCCCACGCCCCAGACCGCCAGCACCAGGCCGGAGGCCGACTTGTGCCCGGCCTCGGTGGCGAAGGCGACCGCGGCGACGTCGTTGGCCCCGAACATGGCCCCCGAGATCAGGAAGACGACGACGACGGCCCCGACAGCGCCGTAGCGCAGGACCGGTCGGAGCCCCGCGGAGTCGTGAGCCGTGCCCTCGGCTGTGCCCCCGGTGCCCTCGGCTTCCTCACCGGCGCGCTGCGGTCGGCGGGGGTGGGGTGCTGGCTCGGTGGCGCGTTGGCTGAGGAACCACAGCCCGCCGAACAGCTGCATCACCAGGCAGGCGATCCAGCCCGAGGTCACCGGGATGATCGACGTCGTGCACAGGGCGGTGGCCAGTACCGGACCAAGGATGAAGGCCACCTCGTCCATCGCCGCCTCCAGGGAGAAGGCCGTGTGGATGTCCTCGGGACGATTGAGCAGCGCCGTCCAGCGCGCTCGCACCAGCGAGCCCATGGAGCCGGCTAGCCCGCCCGCCAGGGCGGCCAGCACGGCCAGGAGCCCCAGATGGGCGTGGGCGTGGGCCCCGGCCGCCAGTGCGATCAGGCTCGTCGCCGACACGATGGTCGCGGGCAGCATGACCCGTGACTGGCCGTAACGGTCGACGCACCTGGCCAGGATCGGCGCGCCGATGGCCAGCGCCACGAAGTTCGCGGCGCTGACCAGTCCTGCGGCCGTGTAGGAGCCGTAGAGTCCCTCGACGGCCAGGATTGTGGAGATCCCCACCATCGACATGGGGAACCGGGCGATGAGGCCCGCGGTCGAGAAGGACCGGGCGCCAGGACGCGTGAGAATCGTGTTGTAGGAGGTGGCCATGCGAGAAATTGCGTGCTACTGGGAGAGTTCGGGTCGGTGCCCGAGCCGGTGGAGGACCGGCTCGAGGCGGGACCGCTCAGCGGCTGTGGCTGGTGGACTCCACCCCGCTGCGATTGACGGTGAAGCCCTCCCCGCTGACCTGGCTCCAGCACTGCATGCCCGAATCGGTGGAGGTGCAGGCGAAGCTGTCATTCTTGGCGGACTCGGTGTAATCGAGGGTTTGGTCGCTGGGGGTGAAGGCCGAGCCGCAGGACTGGGTGGACTGTCCGTCGGCGGCGATTTTGACCGTCAATGGCCGTGAGGCGGGACAGGAGGTGGTCTCCTCGTGGTTCTTGATGACGCAGGTGACGTCGTTGTTCCCCAGGGTGCAGGTGATGTTGCCGCTGGGGGCGCTGAAGGCGGGCATGTCGCTCCGCGCGTTGGCGGGCGCGGGGGCCTTAAGCGTGGGCGTAGCCGAGGCGCTCGGGGTGGCCGATGCCTTGGGCGAGGCCGACGTGCTGCTCGGCGTGGCACTGGCCCGGTCCGCGTTCTGGCCGCTCAGGGTCGTGGGCAGGGGGTCTGAGCCCTTGGCCGAGTTGCTGCCGCTGCCTCCGTAGGAGTACCAGCTCACCAGGAAGATCAGGATGGTCATCACGATGATGGCCAGGATCAGCAGGACGCGGTTGGAGGTCAGGAAGGAGGATGGGGCCGAGGAATCGTCGTCGGTGCCGACGCCGAAGACGCTGGCGCTGTCATCGGATGCGGAAGCGGCCTGCGTTGCCGCGGGACTGGCCGTGCTGCGAGGCTGAGAGACGTTGGCGGACTGCTGGAAGGTCTGTTGAAGAGCGGGCTGGGCCGGGCGGGCCGGTGACTGCGAGGGGATCGCCTGCGTGGGCTGGAACGTCGAGTTGGCCACGGCCGGGTCGCCCGTGGCCAGAAAGCTGTCGACTTGGGTGTTGGCGCCGGCTGTGCTGAAGGCGCTGGACGCACTCGCGGCGCTTCTGGAGCTGGTTGCGGAGGCCGCTGAGGCCGCTGAGGCTTCAGAGGCTGCGCTGCCGGGCTGGAGCGAACGGGGCAGGGTCACCTGAGTCGGGGCCTCGGAGGACCTGGCCGACGGCGAACCGGGCTGGGAGCCAGGGGGCGAGACGACCGCCAGCCGCGGTGAGGCCTGTGGGGACTGAGCTGACTGGGGCCTACTGCTGCGAGAGGCCAGGGCGGCGTCGACCGCGGGGTCGCCCAGGGTGCCCAGCCACTCCAGGAGGGCGGGGTAGGTCCGCGGGTTGGCGGCGATGTAGGGGCGCAGACCGGGGTAGTTCTGCGCCAGCTGGTGGAGGGTCTCCAGCTCCGCGTTGGGATCCTGCGCGCGCGCGACAAGCTCATCCTTGGCCTGAGACATGCTGGGTCCTTCGAGGGTCGGGAAAACTGCGTCGGTCCAGGTTGTGATCGGTACCCGGGTCCGTCGCAGGGCGGGTACCGGGACCACCCGCGATACCGGGTCAGGGAACGCGGTACTGCCCTGGTGGCGCACGGACCGGGGATCCGGCCACCCGGAAAGACTACCCGAGGACCTCGTGGTGCCGACTGCCTGACGGGTCACGGTCGCGGCTCTGCGGGGTCGACCGGTGGTCCCTCGTCACGGGCGGCAACGGGTGGTGGAGGGCTCCGCCCGGGAGGGTCCCGGGCGCCGGAGCCGTTCGCCTTCGGACCGCTCCAGGCTCCCGTATGGTGGAATCTTCGCCGTGGTGCGGTGGTTCAGGACGGTGTGCTGGGGTTTACTAGGGGAGTGCAAGCAACGCAGGTGAAAGGGAGATGATGACCGAGCACGTTCGTGCCGATGCCGAAGCCCTGGTGATCCGTGGCGCCGACGGCGTCGGGGCTTCCGGGGTCGTCGTCGGCGCGGCCACCGACGTGGGGCGCTTGCGTACGATCAACGAGGACGGCTACCTCGCCATCGCCCCGGCCTTCGTCGTTGTTGATGGAATGGGCGGGCACGCCGCCGGCCGGATGGCCACGCAGGTCGCCCTCGACTCCCTCTACTCGCTGGCCGGAACGACCGTCACCGATGTGGAAACGGTGGTCCGCGCGGTGATGGCCGCACAGGAGGCGATTGTCGCCATCCCATCCCATGCCGCCTACCTGCCCGGCGCGACGATCGCCGGCGTCGTCCTGGCCTGGATGCAGGACGAGCATGGGGCAACGCGGCCGACCTGGGTCATCTTCAACATCGGTGACGCCCGGGTCTACCTGCTGCGCGACGACATGCTCTCCCAGGTCACCCGGGACCACTCCCGGGTTCAGATCCTGGTCGAGACCGGCGAGATCACCCCCGAGCAGGCGCGGCGCGACCCCCGCCGCAATGTCGTCACCCGCGCGCTGGGAGGGGGGATCGCCGACTCCGCCGTCCCCGATCTCTACAGCGTTCCGGTCGCTGCCGGAGACCGCCTGCTCGTGTGCTCCGACGGTCTGAGCGACGAGCTCGACGACGAGGCCATCGCCACCGTGCTGGCCGCCGGCTACACGGCGCAGCGCACGGCCGAGCTCCTGGTCGCGGCCTCACTGGAGGGGGGCGGTCACGACAACACCACGGCCGTCGTCGTCGACTCCATCGAGGTTCCGACCCCCGCTCACGCAGCCGTCCCCGGTGTCGCCGCCGTTCAGGAGGCGCAGTGACCGCTTCCCCGATCTCCCCGATTTCCCGGCCGGGCGAGCGCGTTCCGCTGCCCGCGGGGCTGACGCGCCTGGCGGACGGGTCCCTGCGGGCCGACGGCGTTGACGGGGTCGCCGTCATCAGTCCTGCCGCCGGGGCCGAGTCCCGCACTGTTTCCGTCGAGGCGGGGCTCCGGGTCCTCGAGGCCCTGGGGGGCACCTACCTGCCCACGGTGGGGCCGACGGCGTCGAGTGCGACGACCACGGCTACGCGGTCGTCCGGCCTGCGGACCGCGGCCTTCGGCGATCTCGACGACAGCGCTCGCGGCGCGGACAGGAGTCCGGGCGGTGGCGCCCCGGCGGAGCCCAGCGACGAGACCACACTGCTCAAGCCTGTCTCCCTGGTCACGGAGCTGCCGCGAGACGCGGCCCCGACGCACCCGGAGCCCGAGAGCGCCCCCGGTCTGGACACCGATGATGCCGCAACCGTCGCTGATGGCGCGGGCGCCGCGGTCGGGCTCGACGCGGGAACGGGCGCCGCGGTCGGCGACGAGGGCTCCGTCGCGCAGCCGGCACCGCCGAGCCCCGGAGATTCCTCTCCCGAGCTTTTGGAGACGGGTGTCTGGGAGGATCCCGACGACGCCTCCGACCCCCTCGGCCAGAGCCGGGGGCGCGACGGAGCCGATGGGGCCGATGGGGCCGACACCGGCGACGTCGGCACATTCCCCGACTATCCCGAGCCAGAACCCGGTTCGGGGCGCCGTCGTCGTCGGGGCGCCCACCGGGCCCCGACGGCTCCCTCGGCCGGCTCGGGCGAGCAGCCGACGGCGGATACCCCCACGGCGCCGGACAACTCCAAGAGCAAGCAGCCCCAGCCGGTTCGCGCTCCCCAGCCCCTGGAGGCGCTGCCCAACACCGAGGTCGTCTCCGCCTCGGAGGCCGCTCTCATCGCGGCGCCCCCGGTACGGGCCTCGATCTGCCCCCGGGGTCACGCCAACCCGCCCGAGATCCGCGAGTGCCTGACCTGCTCGCAGCCCCTGACGGGAGTGTTCTCCTATGTGCGACGACCGGCGCTGGCCACGCTGACCCTGTCGACCGGTGCCGCCGTCGAGGTGGCCGGTGACGTCGTGATCGGACGTGCTCCCCAGGTGCCGGGCGGGGATGACCCGCACATCGTGGCCCTGGTGGCGGTGCCCAGCCCGCAGCACATGGTCTCGCGCTCCCATCTCATGCTCACGACCTCGGGATGGAGCATCCTGGTTCAGGATCTCGGTTCGTCCAACGGCACGGTGCTGGCGCGGCCCGGCGCGACGCCCGTCCTGCTGGGCTCGGGCGTGCCGACGCCGGTCTTCATGGGGGACCTGATGGATATCGGCGACGGCGTGACGCTTCGCATTGATCCGCCAGCATGGCTGAGACCCCAAAGTGGTTGAGGTCACATTTTGCTTGACAATGCTTCACCGGTGCGGAATCGGGTTGTCGGCAAGACTTATCCCGGGCACCTACAACGACTCATAAAGAATTGATGCAATAGCAGCCCCGCCGTTGCGCTGCTGACCACTCCGGCACGAGGCTGGACCTGTGGAAGGAGATTTCATGAGCGACCTGACCTGGACGGAGATGCCGGAGGTCAATCCGGACCAGCCCGACGAGCTCGTCTTGGACTTCTCCGGCGAAATCCATCGGGTGGCCTCCACCGACACCTTCGTCATCGGCCGAGGGGGCGACCTGGACATCGATGACAACCCCTACCTCCATCGCCGCTTCCTGGTCTTCGCCTATTCCGAGAAGCTGTGGTGGATCGCCAACGAGGGGAGCCGGTTGTCGGCCACGCTGACCGACGGCGAGGGGCTGGTCCAGTCGCGCCTGGCTCCCGGAGCCCGCATCCCCCTGGTCTTCCCTCGAGTCATCCTCACCTTCTCCGCCGGCCCGACCACCTATGAGATCAACCTCATCACCTCTGGGGAGGATCACTTCTCTGGGATCGACGGCGTGCGCCAGTCCACGGGACAGACCACCATCGGGGTAACCCCGATGACCCGCTCCCAGCTACTGCTCGTCCTGGCGTTGTCCGAGCCGGTGCTCAAGCGGGCCGGGACCGGGGCCGCCGAGATCCCCTCCTCCGCGGCGGCTGCGGCGCGCCTGGGGTGGCCGTTGACCAAGTTCAACCGCAAGCTCGACAACGTTTGCGAGAAGCTCGACAGGGTAGGCGTGCGCGGGCTGCGCGGCGGACGCGTTGCCGGGGCCGCCTCCAACCGGCGCACCGCGCTGGTGGAGCATGCCGTATCCACTCTCATGGTCACGGCTGAGGACCTCTACATGCTCGATGAGGAGCAGGCCGCCAACCGGGCGGCCGTCGATGAGACGGCTGAGCGCTCGGCGACCACCGCTCCGGTGGCCCAGAGCTCGCCCGCGGCATCGAGGCGATGACGTGGCGCGGGGCGTGATGCATGACCAGGACGACGCCGATCCTTCCGAGGAGCTGGAACCGAGGGAGGAGGAAGAGGCGCAGGACAGTGAACCCGCCTCCAAGAGTGCGTTCTTCGACGAGGTTCTGGCGGAAGAATCCGAGGAGCCCGACGCATCGGAAGGCGATCAGCGCCGTCATGCCCGACGCCGTCGCGCCCGCCGCTGGGGGGTGGTGCTCCTGGTGCTTGTCGTCGTTCTGACTGCCGGGGCCGTCGGCGCGGAGTACCTCGTGCGCAGTCAGATCGACGCCGCGGTGCGCTCCGCCCTGCCGGGGCTCAGCTCGGACGCGAGAATCGCCACCAAGGGGATCGTCCTGCGCCAGCTCGTCGGCGGGTCGCTGGACAGCCTGGCGGTGGACTCCGAGAGCCTGGAGATCACCCCCAAGGGCCAGGGTGGCGCCACGATCACGCTCAGTGACGTCGACGTCGACCTCAGCCGTATCAGCCTGCGCTCGCCCTACCCGACAGATACGGTGACGGTATCCGGCACCGTCAGCTGGCGGCAGGTGGCCGCACTCGCCGCCAAATCGCACCCGAAGATGCAGGGCATGACGCTTCAGGCCAAGCGGACGGGGACGAGCGCCCAGGATCCGGGAGCCATCCAGGCCTCGGCCTCCCTGCTCGGCATCGACGGTGAGGCGGAGATCGTACCGTCGGTGGGGGCTGACGGCAGCCTGGTGCTGACCATCACCTCTACCCGGATAGGAGGGGACGAGACTGGGGTGGATGTCGACACTGCGGAGAGCAGTCTGCTCGGCTACGTCGGACTGGACTCCCCGCAGATCACGGTTCCAGCCGGGTCCCTGCCGCAGGGTCTGCACCCCACCAGTGCGATCGTCACCGACGACGGGCTCCGGCTGAGCCTGACCGGGAACCAGGTGAACCTCGGCCGTCTGTGATCCGGAGGATGCTGGCCCGACCACGATTCGTCTCACATTTCCTCTGAACCCACGTGATTGCGGCGAAAGATGAGGCTGCTGCGCGCTGGTGGGGAGTACTTCCCCCTCCCGGGTGCCCCAGACTCCGTCGGCTCGTATAGCCTGCCGACACATCGCGTTTCCGCCTTTCCGTCTTTCGGCCTTTCCGATCGCGAGCACGCTGCGTGAGGGATCACGCAGGACCCGAGCAAGGAGAACCATGAGCATGCAGCCCGAGCACCGCGCCCAGCCCGGCAGTCAGCCGGGTGGTTGGGGCGGTGGTCAGTCGACCGGGCAGCCCTCCGGTCAGCCCGCCATGCCCTCCGCGGGGCAGGGAGGCCCGGCCATGGTTCAGCAGCCGCCTTCTTTCCCGCCCCAGGCCGACCCGCTGGCCTCCGGGGCGCTCGCATCCTCTTCGGCTCCCTCGTCGGCGAGGGTGACGGTTCCCGGCTACCCCTCCGGGCCTGCGGCTCCGGCGGAGGAGGGTCCCGGTACCGGGCCGCTGCCCTCGCGTGAGGCGCTGCGCCGAGAGGCCCGCGTCGCCTCCAGCCGCCGGGGCGCCGGGGACGCCGACGTCGAGCGCGCCGGTGCGCTGCTGAAATCGGTGGCCGACATCTTCTCCCAGCGCGTCGTCGGCCAGGAGCAGCTGCGTACGGCCCTGGTCACCTCGCTGATGTCCAGCGGTCACATCCTGCTGGAGTCCGTGCCCGGGCTGGCCAAGACGACCGCCGCCCAGACGCTGGCCTCCGCCGTCTCCGGCTCCTTCCGCCGCATCCAGTGCACGCCCGACCTCATGCCCAACGACATCGTGGGCACCCAGATCC
>ERZ773077.2512-NODE-2512-length-11758-cov-3.236948_pt1 | contig 11758 bp, 12 predicted proteins | sample MGYA00580612_ERZ773077 | MGnify/ENA primary metagenome ERZ773077 (study PRJEB29015, sample SAMEA2737971) | human oral metagenome | biome: human oral; feature: human-associated habitat; material: dental | place: China | collected 2021 ...
CGGTACTTGCTTTATCAAGCCGTCAGGCGAAGATAAAGCTTAGTACCGCTGCGAGGCGAAGTTAGCGAGAGCGTGTCCAAGGCAAGATATGTTTGTAACGGTTTATGTGATAGATAAACCATTATTTTACTCTACATGCTCATGTGTATATAAATGATTCATACAATACTCAAGTCCATCTTTGCATTTGGAGCAGTATCTGAACTCCATATTCTCATCATCTTTTTCCGTCTTTCCACATACGGCACATTTGTGTCTGCTTACATTTACCGGTCTTATCTTGACTCTGTACTGAGCCCTTCTTTGCATATTACTTACATCATTTATTATATTTTTTCTTCTGCTGATAAAGTAGAATATTATAAAGTTAAGTAGTGAAAGTACTATTGTAACCTTACTTGAGAGGCTTCCCACTATAAAACTGTAGATTTCCAAAAGTATATAGAAAAAGGCAAGGTACTTTGCTTTTACCGGTATGGCAAAGTATAGTCTGAATTCCATTTCGGGGAAGGTGAGTGCAAATGCCAAAAATATTGACAGGTTCAGATTATCGGGTGTCAGATAACCGTAGGCAATTTCTTCTATACCCATTCTTATACCGTATATATACATAAGCACAGCTCCTATTATGTGAAAAAGGCAGCCCATAAACATAAATATATTAAATCTGAAGCTTCCCCATACATTTTCCAAGGCAATTCCCAAACTATAGTAGGTTATTATCATAAAAAGTCCGAAAATCACGCTGTTAGTTGGAGGGTAGGCAAGCCATGTAATAAGTCTCCACACCTGACCTTCGAGTATCTTTCCTATATCAAGTGCCATATATTCATAGTAAATGTAAGGGTTCATTATACTTATAACAAAACCTACCACATAAAATATAACAAAGTAATTCATCAGATTTCTAATGCTGTACTTTCCAAAGTTTCTTTCGAGTTTATAAAAAAACTTCATAATAAATATTTTACCTTTCTTTGATTTGTATTTTTGTATTATAGCATATATAATTGTATTTAGGAAATGAGGGGATATTCCCATTTCTTAATATTTATTTTATGGAGGTTTTTATGAAGAAGGAAATTATTTCTACTGATAAGGCACCTGCTGCTATTGGTCCTTATGTTCAAGCAACTAAGTTAGGCGAGATGTTATTTACCTCCGGTGTTATTCCGGTTAATCCCGCTACCGGCGAGATTCCAAGCACCGTTGAGGAGCAGGCAAGACAAGCTTTTTCTTCTCTTAAGGCTTTGGTTGAAGCTTCAGGCTCTTCTATCGAAAAGGTTGTAAAGACTACTTTATTTATTAAGAACATGGATGACTTCGCTAAAATCAATGCTATTTACGCCGAAGTTTTTGCTGAGCCTTATCCTTGCAGATCATGTGTTGAAGTGGCAAGACTTCCTAAGGATGTATTACTTGAGATCGAGGCTGTTGCTCATCTGTAAAAGCAGGATTTAACATTAACTCTAATAGCAAAAACAGTAAAAAGCAGGTTTATTTTGAGCATAGTAATAACTTGGAATTAGCTTTAATATCTAAAACAGTAAAAAAAGCTTTGTTTTGATTATAGCAATAATTCGAAATTGGCTTTGATATCTGCTTTAATATCTAAAAGGGGCTGTTGCACTAAGAATAAAATATACAAAATATCACAGTGAGTCAAAACCACTCTATAAAAGTATTATTTTATTTTAATGCAACAGCCCCTTTTATAGCAAATTATAGATTACGGTTTTTGTTAGTTTAGGAGGTTAGATATCCATGTATAATACACAATTGAAAGAAGTTTTATTTGGTATATTATACATGGATATTTATCGTACTGCTGTTGGTATTTATCTTACTTCTAAATTTAAACCTTTTTATTTTTTGACGAAGATACATGACCTATTTTAATTATAAGATTCTTACTATGATATCATTGTTATTTTGATAAAATTATGATATCATTTTGATAATAAGGAGGTATAATATATGATAAATATTCGTCCGGTATCTGACTTAAGGAATAAATTCCCTGAGATCGAAGAAACTGTTATTAATTCAAATGCACCTGTATTTCTTACTAAAAATGGTTATGGAGTAATGGTATTAATGAGTATTGAACAATATTCTGTACTTAGTGACAGCTTTGAGAAAAAACTTGATGAAGCTGATGCTTATGCACAAAATTCTCCTATACGCCTTTCCAAATCAGAAGTCTTTAATAAAGCAAGGAAAATAATAGATGAAAAAGCAAAGCTATAAATTAACTTTTCTTCCGCTTTTTGAAGAAGATTTAATTGCAATTACAGACTATATAGCTAACATGCTTAATAATCCAAGTGCGGCACATAGCTTAATTGATGATATTGAGCTTGCAATTATCAATAGACTTAAAATGCCTCTTTCATTTGCTCCATATAAATCATCAAAATTAAGAAGGCATACTTACTATAGGATCAATGTTCGCAACTTTTCTGTATTCTATGTTGTAATCGGTAATACAATGGAAGTACGAAGGCTCCTGTACTCAAAGCAAAATATAGATGAGCTACTAAGCTAAGGGGCTGTTGCACTAAGAATAAAATATACAGCATATAGCAGTAAATCAAATTTACTCTATAAAGTATTTTTTATTTTAATGCAACAGCCCCTTTTTTGATTTTTCTGAGAAACTATAGTAGTGTATCATTGATATCGAGTCTTATTACTACTTTGTTGATATATCGTAATACTATATAATAAAGAGAACTGAACTTCAATTTAATAATCAACGATATATTACACTATTATGTTAATGTGACCTTTTTTATAATAATCTTGCTTATCATAGCAAATTCCATTTCTATTATTCTTTATACAGTTTTTCTTTATTTAATAATAACCTCAATCTTTTTCTCCTTTATGTTTATCTGATTATCATGTATGCAGCCTAATTTTATTTAATAATAGCCTTGGCTATCATAACTTCCCCGGTCTTTACTATCCTGTGGGTATTGTCCTCCTTCCCATGTGCCATTATCCCAAGAATTGTTTTCCCAACCATATTGTTCCTGATTGTCAAAGTTTCTGCCTCTTCCTCCTCTTGTATCTTGATTATTTGAAGAGTTACCCTGTCTGCCTTCTGAGTTTCCTCTTCTGTCAGGCGGCTGCTGTCCGTTCGGTTCGCCAAAACCGCCTCCTTGTCCTCTGCCGGGTCTGCCCTGTCCGCTATCTTGTGATCCGTCTTGACCACCACCGTTCGGTTCTCCAAAGCCGCCGCCTTGTGATCTGCCTTGTCCACCACCCTGCGGTCTGCCAAAGCCGCCGCCTTGTGATCCGTCTTGACCGCCTCCTTGCGGTTCTCCAAAGCCGCCATGTCCGCCGGGACCTCCAAAACCTCCGCTACTTGTACCCAGACTTGAGCTTACTGAGTTTATAGTTACAGTTTGCTCTGTATCGCCTGTTTTTAGGGTGTAGGTTTTGCCTGTTTCAAGGCTTGGAAGTGAAATTACAGCTGTGGCGAATTCTTTTTCAGCCACAAATTCTATCAACTTAGTTTGAGACTCATCACTTAAAGTTATAGTAGTTCCTGCTGCCTGTGTACTGTCATAGTATATATTTATGAAGTTTTGACTTGAGTCCTCCGAAAATGTTTGGAACATTCCCGAACTTCCCGCTCCTACATACACACCTTTGGTAATCTTAGCTTCTCCGTTATAATCCAAAGTGCCGTCACCACCGCTTGTAGGTCCGCTTATATAGGTTTCACCACCCTCTATATATAAATCTCCGTTGGAGTCTATAGCGTCTCCTGAGGCGTTAATATTAACAGTACCTCCTGCTATACGCACTTCTACACCGTCTTGGTCTTGGTTTCCAAGCATCTCTTTTTCAGAATCACTTACACTGTCATCATACTTGGTTCTTGCATTTATTCCGTCATCAGTTGCGCTTATATCTACATTTCCCCCGTAGATTTCTACAGTAAGACCCTCGAGACCTTCTTCCGATTTTTCTATATTTATATCTCCGCCATATATATTAAGTTCTCCGTCTGAGGTAAAGCCTTTACCTGTTGCATTTACTTTGAAAGTTCCGGCTTCTACCGTAAGTGCATCCTTGGCTCTTACAGCATTATCCACTGATGTAAGGTCGAAATTTCCTGAAATTATTGCTAATGTATCCTTGGTCTTAATTGCGGTTTTATAATTTGCATTTACTTTAAGCGTACCGCTTCCGTTTATTACAAGATCATTTTTTATAAATAAGGTTGCATCCGGCTCGTCTTCTCCATCCGCAAAGGTATAGTTACTTGTATCACTTAAGGTATTTTCAGTCGACTCCGCCAAGGTAAGTATTACCTTTTTACCGTCAGCCGCATAAATTGCCGGGCCGCTTTCACTGTTTATCTCCACTCCGTTAAGTATAAGGTGTACTACCGCACTGTCTCCGGCGTCTATATAAATCTGACCTGTAAACTTACCGCTTAGCACATAAGTGCCTGAACTTGTTATATTGACCTTGCCGTCAGAGTAATTAGCTCCCGAGCCTTCTACCTTAGCTTCGCTGCCGTTTAATGTAATTATAGTTGAACTTGACTTATCCCAACTTGTGTTAAGATCTTCTTCGGAATATATACTGCTTAGATCCCTGTTACTTGTACTTGTAGTCTTGGTTTCATTATCTTTGCTTTCAGTATCGCTACTCTTGACACTGCTTGTCTGCTGTACGCTTATGGTACTTTCATTGCTGCTGTTCTTTGCTGCATTTGCAGCACAACCTGTTATAGTAAATCCCATTAAGGATAGGCTAAGTAACCAAGCTGCTATTTTTATTTCACTTTTTTTCATAATCTATCTGCCTTTCTGTTGTTGTCTTCTATATTCTTTTTTGTATTAATTTTTTGTATTCCCAAGCTATTATAACTGCATATTCTCTACTCCCGGCTTAGCACAGGTTATGTTAAGATTACCGTTTCTGACTCTTATGTCATCAAGCATAGCTTTTTCTTTACTTACATTTTTTTCTGTTATCAGGTAATGAAGCTCATAAAGGCTTCCCATGTTAATTGTTCTTACCTTTTGAAGTTCGGCTCTTTTTGTGTATTTATTAAATACCTCATCAAATGCCGTATCATAGTCCATATTTTCCGCTATAGTTATTTTAAGCTCTCTATCATTAACAGCCTTTGACTGTATGTAGCTTATGATAAGAGTTATTATGCAAACCGTTAAAAGTAAGATACAGCTTATTCCCACATAGCCCATACCGTTTGCAAGCCCCATTCCCATTGATATGAATATGCTTGCTATCTCTCTGGATGTACCCGGCATTGAACGAAATCTTACTAATGAAAATGCTCCCGCAACCGCAACTCCGGTTCCTAAGTTACCGTTTACCACCATGATTACCGATTGAACTATTAAGGGTAATAATATCAGTGTCAAACTGAAGTTTAAACTTGTTTTATTTTTGTATGAATGAACCAAGGACAGCACTATTCCCAAAACCACAGAAACCGTTGAACATATTATAAATTCATTAAGGCTTATGCTTGAGGTTGATGCTACCCTTGCAAGTATACTGTTAAGCATTTTGCTCCTCCTATTTTTATTTTTAGATATTTATTGTTTAGTGATACTATATAGACACTGCTACAAATCCGCCTACCTCTATCTGCTTTTTTAGATATTTATTTTTAGTGTTACTACACAGACGCTGCTGCAAGTTTGCCTGCCGCTATTTCTCTTCTTTTCAGATGCAAGCCTACCTACCACTATCTGCTTTTTTAGACCTTTATCGTTTAGTGATACTACACAGATACCGCCGCAAACCTGTCTACCTCTATCTTTCTTTTTGAAGCTATATTTATATTTTTATATATGGTTAGCTTGTAGTATTCTCCATACTTGGAAAATGAACTTTGGTATATATTAAGTTTTGATAATATATGACATAACCACAGCGGCATTGCCATATTGATTTTAACCTCCATTATATAAAAATCCTTTCCCAAAAGTTCTATATTGCATTGTCTTTTTGTTATATCAAGATTATGATCTCTTGCAACTATATTAGTGTCGAAGGTTATTCTGAACTCCGTATCATCTATTCTGTAATAAGCCAGTCTGTCATAGGCTATATATACCTTAGGTTCCAAATCAAGATTATGTTTCATGTATTCTATTTCTTTAAATATCTGTTCTTTTTTTAATTTTTCAGGGCTTATATTATTATATAAATACGCCCTTGCCTCATTAAGCTTTAATGCTATACGCCTTTTATATACTACATGTTGATACTTTTTCTTTATTTCTATAAATACTTCACTTTTATCACTTGGCACTCCGTATGCTCTGAGTCTTAATTTTTCTTTATATAAAGGTTTTTCCAATGAATGTCTTATCAAATAAAAGTTATCAGTATCAAAGTATATGTTTGATATAGTATGCTTGCCATAGTCATCAAGTTTCATATGTTTTTTAATTTCCTGCATAAGTTCCTCGTATTTGTACTTTGGAACTACATACTTCTTTTCTATTCTTTCAAATATTCGCTTTGCCATATCATCACCTCCTGTCGCATATAATAAAGCACTAAACTGAAAATACACTTAAAAAAGAAAATAAAATAATAGATCTGTTAGAGGTGCTTTATACTGTCCGCTTGATTGCAAGACGAAGTTCTCTAAAAGGTTATAGTTTCCGCAGAATATTTTTGTAAAATAAAAAAGCACCCCTTTTACAGAGTACTTTTTTATTTGAGTGCATTATAATTTATAAATTTCTAAAATAATCAGATCTTGTCGTTTTCATCAAATATATCGCCACAATTAGGGCAGAACTTAGGTGCAGCCGCTCCCGGTGCCGGTGTCCATCCACACTTATCACACTTAAAGCCTACTGTACTTTCCGGCTTCTTGGAACCGCAGTTTGAACAGAACTTAGTTGTATTATGCTGACCGCAAGTACATACCCACTCTCCGTCTGCTGTGGCATTTACCTGAGTTTGTCCTCCAACCTGACCTGCGAAACCGTCCGGCTGTGCCTGCTGTCCTTGTTGATAGCCCTGCTGACCTTGTTGCTGATAGCCCTGCTGTGGCTGTCCTTGCTGGTATCCCTGCTGCGGCATTCCCTGTTGGTAGCCTTGTTGTGGCATTCCCTGCTGATAAGCGCCGTATTGCTGATTTTGCATCATCTGTTGCTGCTGTGCCATACCGTAAAGCGCTGTAGAGTTAGCTCCTCCTGCAGCATTTGCCATGTTCATACCTGCAAATGCCATCATAGGACCGGTGCTTGTATTGGAAGCTGCCGCCTTCATAGCATCGGCTTGAGCACTTACAAGGTGTGCCGCTGCCATATCCGCACTTCTGAATACCGCATTCTTCTGTAATTCCTTGATCATATTTTGATCTTCTTCAGAAGCTGTTGCTGAACGAAGAGTAAGCTTATCAAGCTCTACTCCGTAATCTTCCTTCCAATTCTCAAGCTCTTTTTTGGTTTCCTTACTTATAATATCTACACTACCTGTAAGCTGGTAATATCTTACTCCCTGATCTGCAACTCTTGTAAATGCCGGTTGAAAAGCATGTACCAATTCCGCAGTAAGCTGTTTATTCAAATCCGCCTTGTCATATCTGTCTGTAACATTGCCCGCAAGTTTCTTATAGAAGATTATAGGGTCTGAAAGAGTATAACTGAATTCTCCATGACTGCGTATACCTATCTCTATATCAAGACTTATATTCTTATCTATAACACGGAACGGAATAGGACTGGCTGTACCGTATTTATTGTCTGTAATGATCTTGGTATTAAAGTAGTAAACTCTTTGGTCATGACCGGTCTCGCCGCCGTAAGTAAACCTTCTTCCGAATTGCTTAAAGCTTGCTACGATACTTTCACCGAACTTACCTGCAAATATACTCGGCTCCGTATTATTGTGAAATACATATTCCCCGGCTTCGGCAGATACCTCAACTATTGCTCCGTTATCAACTATCATCATACACTGACCTTCATTGATGACTATTTTTGAGCCGTTGGAGATAATATTATCGGAAGCCTTGTTATTCTGCCCTCTTGCAGTCTGTACCTTAGTGCCTTTTACCATCAAAGTATTATTATCTATAGTGTCACAATAAAAATACTCCAAAAATTGGTCGGATATTACTCCACCTGCGGTGTCCATAACTAATTTAATAAGTCCCATAAGCATTTCTCCTTTAGATAGTTAAATTTTTGTAAGCATATGCGCTTAAAGCTGCTACTGTTTTGCCGTCTTTTATAAGCCCAGTATATACCATTTTCATCAAATCATCAAGTGCCCACGCTTCTATCTCAATATCTTCATCTTCATCTAAGTCTTGTTTTGAAATTCTTAAGTTTTTTGCTATATATATCTCTATTTCTTCATCACAAAAAGCAACCGTAGTGTTTACTGTTATAAGGTATTCCAAATCATCGGGACTTGCAACCTTGTATCCGGTTTCTTCTTCAAGCTCCCTAAATGCACACAACCTCTTATCCTCACCCGGACTGTCGACCTTACCTGCCGGTATCTCTAAAGTAAACCTTTCAAGAGCATTTCTATATTGTCTGACCATCAGTATCTTGCCGTCTTCTCTTACAGGAATCACTGCGGCAGCACCGTCATGATGTATAAAGTCCCATATTACTTCTTTGTTGCTTTCGGTCTCCATATAGTCTTTATATACCCTTAATATAACACCCTGATATGCCAATTCCCTTTTCTTTCTTTTAATACTCTTCATAGTCATCTCCACAGTTTTCTTTTAATTTGCCGAATCATTGTTTTGAGTTTGCTTATTTAAGCCTGCTCAAATGTATTATAAACCGGTTGTACCTCAAGCCTGCCGGGCTTTTAAACTCACTTAAATGAATTCTTTTATATCACAATACCTATATCCCTGCCTTAAAAGGTAATTGATAACCTTTCTTTTTGAGTCTGCATCACTTAGGTTGTAATAATCTTTTTTTCTAAGCAAGGCTTCTATATTATCATACTCATTAAGATGTAATTCTTCAAGTTTTGCATCTATTACTTTTTTATCAAAGCCCTTTTCTGTCAATTTATTTTTAAGGAAGAGTTTGCTTTTTTTAGTCTTATTGGCATTTATATATCTTTCTATGTAATCCATATCATCTATATAATGCTTAGAGACGGCAAATTCTACCGCCTCTTCCACCAGACCCTCGGGATAACTTTCCATCAGCTTACGCCTAAGGGCATGAGAGTTATAATCTCTGGCACTTAAAAGATAGAGCAGTCTTTTATATATCCGTTCTTTAAGCACAGGATATATTTTTTCATAGAGATTTTCAAAGTACTCATTTTCTTCAAGTTCAAATGTGTTAACTTCTTTGTTATACAAGCAAAAACTTATGCCTTCTTCTGTAATGATTTTCTTTTTTGTACTGCTTATAGGAATTATTTTTTTAATATACATATATCTGCTTTAACATCAACTGTTTAGCTTGGATGCCCTAATTACGCTCTATTCCATATCATCAAACAGATCCGCTTCATCTTCCGGAAGCTCTACAGTTTCTTCTACGACCGCTTCAGCCTTTTTCTTATCGGTCTTTGACTTTTTAGTCGCCTTCTTAAAGTTACTGTTTACTTCATCTTCTTCTCTCTCAAAAAGATCATCACTATTTTGCAGTGCATATAACTCTCTTACTTTAAGTTCTATCTCCTTGCAAATGTCCGGGTTCTCCAAGAGATAGTCTTTAGCCTTCTCTCTTCCCTGTCCCAGTTTTGCTGAATTATAAGCATACCATGCACCGCTTTTATCAACAATATTAGCCTCTACTGCAAGGTCAAGTATATCTCCCTCCTTGGATATACCCTTACCGTAGAGTATATCAAATTCCGCCTCTTTGAAAGGAGGAGCCACCTTGTTCTTGGAAACTTTTATTCTGACTCTGTTACCTACATTATCTCCGCCCTGCTTTACATAATCTACTCTTTTTACCTCTATTCTTATAGAAGAATAAAACTTAAGAGCACGACCTCCTGTAGTAACCTCAGGATTACCGAAGCTTATACCGATTTTTTCACGCAACTGGTTTATAAATATAATTGTTGTATTACCTTTACTGATAATACCTGTAAGCTTTCTTAATCCCTTGCTCATAAGTCTTGCCTGAAGACCCATTTGCTGGTCAGCCATATCTCCGTCTATTTCGGCTTTAGGTACCAATGCTGCAACCGAGTCTATGATAATTATATCCATAGCCCCTGAACGCACCATGGTTTCAGCTATCTCCAGTGCCTGCTCACCGTTATCCGGCTGTGATACATACAAATTATCTATATCAACACCTATAGCCTTGGCATATACCGGATCAAGAGCGTGCTCGGCATCTATAAATCCCGCTATTCCGCCTCTTTTTTGTACCTCGGCAACCATATGCAAAGCTACTGTAGTCTTACCGGAAGACTCATGTCCGTACACTTCTATAATACGTCCTCTCGGTATACCGCCTATACCAAGTGCTATATCTATACCGAGGCAGCCTGTCGGTATAGCAGCTACATTAAGCTGTCTGCTTGAGTCTCCCAGTTTCATTATAGAGCCTTTACCATAGGCTTTCTCTATTTGTAAAATAGCCTCATCCAGTGCTTTTTTTCTTCCTTCTGTATTCATTTTGCCTCCATTTTCTGAACATATGTTCCTTTGTTAGTAGTATATTAGTTTTAATATTATTTGTCAAGTAAAGTACTTGATTATATTTTAAGTATGTGCTATATTTTATCATGTAGTTTTCAAAACTACATCTATTAGTTTTTAATATTATGTGTTTTAGATTTGATATTATCGAAAGGGGTTTATTATGCTTAAATTTATAGATAAATTAAAAGATCCGGGCAGTGCCTTAACACACTTTTTAGCCTTTATACTCACTATATTAGCTGCCGTATTCCTTTTTTCCAAGGCGGTAGGGCATAATGTAGGCTCTGTAAGCATGGCAACTTTTATAATATTTATAATAAGTATGCTGCTTTTATATGCCGCAAGTACAACTTATCATTCCTTTAATATTTCTAAAAAGATCAATACTTTACTGAGAAAAATTGATCACATGATGATATTTGTACTTATAACCGGCACCTATGCACCTATATGCTTAAGTGTGCTTGGCGGAAAAACCGGCATAACACTTTTTAGTATGGTTTGCGGTATTTCACTCTTAGGTATACTTATAAATATGTTTTGGATTCATTACCCTAAGTGGATCTCTTCCGTGATTTACATAGGACTTGGCTGGCTTTGCAGTCTGGCTCTGACCAAAATCATGTCTTCCATGCCGAAAATAAGCTTTATATGGCTGCTTGTGGGGGGTGTGATCTACACTGTCGGCGGTGTGGTCTATGCACTTAAACTTAAATGTTTTGATAAGTTTCATAGGTATTTCGGGATACATGAGATTTTCCATTTGTTTGTGATGGGCGGAAGCTTTTGCCATTTTATGTTGATGTATTCATTAATATAACAGGGTGGCAAGGTTTTATGGACTTCCTTAGATTTTATAAAGATTTGTAAAATAAATTATCCTCTTTTGGTCTCCTCGAAAGGTAAGATTATTGTACTATGATGGGGAAATTAATGCAAGTAGTGTAGTTGGCAACATAAACAGTGGTCAGAAACACTCCCTATTTCAATCATACTCGCAGTACTGTTAATAAAGTGTGTTCCTACACCTCTCCCCCACCTCCAGCACCTTAGGCACATAAAGCGTTAAACTATCTTGCCGAGGACAATCTG
>ERZ773077.2513-NODE-2513-length-11756-cov-5.437826_pt1 | contig 11756 bp, 8 predicted proteins | sample MGYA00580612_ERZ773077 | MGnify/ENA primary metagenome ERZ773077 (study PRJEB29015, sample SAMEA2737971) | human oral metagenome | biome: human oral; feature: human-associated habitat; material: dental | place: China | collected 2021 ...
TCGGTTCCGGTGTGGGCTCGGGCGTCGGCGTGGTGCTCGGTTCCGGTGTGGGCTCGGGCGTCGGCGTGGTGCTCGGTTCCGGTGTGGGCTCAGGCGTCGGCGTGGTGCTGGGCTCCGGCGTCGGCTCGGGCGTCGGCTTCGGCGCGGTGTAGGTGTTGGTGAAGGACGCCTCCACCACCTGGTCCTTGGCCTCGATCTTCACCGTCTGCGCCTCGGGGGCCGTCAGCGTGTATCCGGGCACCTGCGCGCCGGCCTCGTCCTCGGTGATCGTGCACGAGGTGCCCACAGGCAGCTGCACGTTGGACAGAACGGCGGTGCCGTCGCCCTTGGCCTTCACCGTGCCCGTGGTGGCGCTGGCGTCATCACAGGTGTAGGTGAAGGTGAACTCCTTCTGCGTCAGCAGATCGGCCGGCTCGGGCTGGGCGCCCTCGGACTCCACGGCCTTCTTGACCACGGAGAAGGTGCCGGTGTCGCGCGAGTAGGTGTTAGTGGCCGTCACGGCCACCACGTCGCCTGCGGGGATGGTCACCGAGCTCGCCGAGAGCGCGGGCGTCAGCGAGTACCCGGCCTGCGCCGCCGAAGCGGTGTCCTCGGTGATCGTGCAGCTCGTTCCCTCGGGCAGCTCCGGGCTCGTGACCGCCGTGCCGTCACCGGGGACGTTCAGCGTGCCCGTGGTGGCCGCGGGGTCGTTGCAGGTGTAGGTGAAGGCGAAGTTGGAGTTGGCGAAGTCGCCATCACCGCTCACCGTCTTGGCGATCGAGAACTTGCCGGTGGGGACGACCGTCTCCTCGGACGTGTTCTTCAGCGTCACCGCCGTCGACTTCTGGTCGGCGATGGCGAAGGTGGGGCCGGCCTGGTCGCCGACCGTGAACTCGGGGGCGCCCCAGGTGGTTCGCTCCGGGGTCGTGGAAGCCGTGGAGGTGTCCTCACTGAGCGTGAGCACGGTACCGGTGGGGAAGGTCCCCGGGTAGGTAGTCGTGTCACCGCTGGTGACCTTCAGTGTCGTGTGGCCTCCGGTGCGCGTGTCGTTCACGGTGCCGGGGGCGGTCCATCCCTGGTAGGTGTCGACGGTTGCGCCGCCCGGCAGGGTGTAGTCGATACCGACGTCGAAGGTCGTGCCGGCGGGCACCTTCGGCGCGCCCGAGCCGGCGAGCAGCTTGGCGATGTTGAAACCGCCGAAGCCCGGGGCGAGCTCCACGTCGATGGTGAAGGACCTTGTGTAGTAGACGGACCAGGACGAGTCCTGATCGGTGCCCTTCAGCTGGGCGTGGTTCTTGTACTCCAGTCCGGGCTGGACAGTCCCGCTGTCAGAGGTGGGGGTCGAGGAGTAGTAGATGTTGTAGTTGGTGTCCGCGGCGAAGGGGCCGGTGACGGTCAAGGTTGCCCGGTTGCCGTCGATGGCGACATTGAAGTCGAAGTCCCCCTGGGAGGTGTCCTGGTCGGTTCCGGCGGCGTCGGTGACCTGTCCGTAGACGTCATCGCGGGTGGAGCTGGAGCCGATGTTGAGCCTCCACTTCGTGAGGTCCTGGAGATAGGCCTGACCGGGGCTGAGCTCGTCGGTGAAGGTGATGGTGGAGCGCGTCTGGCCATCCAGCGTGATGGGGGTGCCCGCTGCCGCCAGGGCGTCCTTGAGCTGGGAGGGGCCGAACGTGATCTCCCAGTCCATCTGCTTCGAGGTGGCAGTCACATCGTAGGCCCACTTGCGCAGGGTCTCCGGCGTGTAGTTGAGGCCGCGGTTCTCAGTGATGCGGCCGCCGGGGATCGGAACAGCGGTCACCTGGCCGTTGGCGTTGATCGACGCGGTGCTCTCTTCAGTGGCCTCGGAGGCCACGACCAGTGCGGAGCCCTTACCGCTCAGACCATTGAAGCCCTGACCCCTGAGGGTGTCGAGAGTGTCGTTGAAGGTGCAGGTGATGTTCTGGGCGTCCATGACGCACTCGCCGATCTTGTGATCGGCGCCGTTGTGGGTCACCGTCATCGGCTCCGTCAGATTCTCGCGGTTGCTGAACTGACTCGGTAGTCCGATCTGGAAGGACTGGCCGCTCTTGGGGTCGGCGGTGGTGGCATCCCAGGTGAACTTCAGCTTGAGGATGTCATTGACCTTGGTCTTGTTGTAGGTGGGGTCCTCCACTCCATTTCCGTTGGAGGGAATCAGTGAGAGATCGCTGACCTTGATATTCTCATTGATCGCCGCTTGAGCGGTTGAGTAGGTCAGCCCGACCCAGGAGGCCGCCAGAACCAGCATTGCCACAATGGCGCTGGCGATGGCCGATCTCCCAGGAGCGCGCACGCGCGATAAGAAAGACATGGATGTCCTCTCAGAAAGGGGATATGGGGCAATGCGGAAATGGCGGAGAAATTCATGCTTTTGGGTGCTTCACTCCATTCCGCATTTGCCTCGGGAGATTAACAACGGCTTGTCGGACGTCTCAAGGAAAGAGATCTGATCGTAACGGCTCAATATGGTCACGGGGTGGTATGTCGGATCTTCTGGGACGGGGTGAGAGACGGGGTGTCGGTGGTCTTCGACGCTTCGGGGCGCCGAGGCGTCGAAGACCGTGAAGGGCTATGTCGATGTCGAGGTGGTGCGGTGTCGGCCGTCATGGGCGGCCTCCGTCTCCGGGGCTCGGTGCCCGGGGCGGGGCCTGGCGGGAGCATGTGAGGGCGCCTCTTGCGTCGCATTGAACGCTTGTATAGCATGCTGGTCGTGCGTTCAACATCGTCGATACCCGAGTCGGACCTCACCGCTGTCGCCCGCATCCGCAATGCCGCCCTGCTCCGCTTCGCGCGCGACGGATTCGGGGTGGGCCTGCGCACCATTGCGGCCGATGCGGGAGTGACGGCCGGTCTCATCACCCACCACTTCGGCTCCAAGGACGGCCTGCGCCGCGCCTGCGACACCGAGGTGCTGCGCCTGACCGAGGAGGTCAAGCGCTCCTCGACGTACTTCGGCGGTCCCGCGGATCTGATGACCCAGATGTCGCAGGTCGAGGAGTACATCCCGGCCACGGCCTACGCCATGCGCTCCCTCATGGAGGGCGGAGAGCTCGCCACCACGCTGATGGACCTCTTCGTGGGGGACACCGTCTCCTATATGTCCGACGCCGTGAAGGCGGGCACCGTGACGCCCTCGCACAACGAAGAGGCCCGCGCCCGCTACCTGCTCTACGCCGGATTCGGTGCGCTTCTGCTCTTCCTGCGCTACGAGGCATCCGAGCCCGGCGATATCGAGGTGGCCGTCCGGGAGTTCATCGACCGCTACGGCCCCGTCTCCGCCGAGCTCTACTCCCGTCCCCTGTTCACCGATCCCGGGCTCTACGCCGACTACGTCCGGGCCACATCGGCGGATCCCGCCGATGCTTCCGCCGACGGCGCCGCCTCTGCCGCTCCTGCCGCCTCCGCCGACGATGTCGAGCCCGCTCCCGCACCTGACCCCGCCCCCGACAGCGCCACCCGCAACTCATCTCACGGCCCGTCCCGTGACCCCAACTCCTCCCCATCCCACTCGTCTCAGGAAGACTCATGAAACCCGCCGCCACATCGATCGATGCCCGCCGACCCGGCGCGGCTCATCCCAACAGCTCCGCGCCCGCCGTCGACATCGTGGGCCTGACCAAGAGCTTCGGCCGGGGCCGCAGCGCCACCCGCGCCCTGGACGGCCTGGATCTGAGCGTCGCCCCCGGTGAGGTGGCGGGCTTCCTCGGCCCCAACGGCGCGGGGAAGTCCACTACTCTGCGCATCCTGCTGGGCATGATCCGCGCCGACGACGGGCGCGCCCGGCTCTTCGGCGCCGATCCCTGGAATGACGCCGTCACTCTCCACGAGCGCCTGGCCTACGTGCCCGGTGACGTCGCCCTGTGGCCCGGACTCACCGGGGGTCAGACCCTGGATGCCTTCGCCTCCCTGCGCCGTCGTCGTGGCGGAGGGGCGGGCGGCTCAGGCGGATCTGATGATGCCGCGCAGGCTGCGCGGCGCGCCGAGCTCATCGAGCGCTTCGAGCTCGACCCCTCCAAGAAGGTCCGCGCCTGCTCCAAGGGCAACCGGCAGAAGGTCGCCCTCATCGCCGCCCTGAGTGAGCCCGTGGAACTGCTGATCCTGGACGAGCCCACCTCCGGACTGGACCCGCTCATGGAGGAGGTCTTCAGTCAGTGCGTCGCCGAGGCCGCCGGGCGCGGCACAGCGGTCCTGCTCTCCAGCCACATCCTGTCCGAGGTCGACCGGCTCTGCGACACCGTCACCATCGTGCGCGCCGGGCGCACCGTCGAAAGCGGCCCCCTGGAGCGGATCCGGGGACTGCTGCGCACACGCGTCCAGGCCGTCGTCGAACGCGACCCGGAGGGCCTGGAGCGCTTGGACGGCGTCCGCGAGCTGCGCTCCATGGCCCGCCCGCAGGCCGACGGCGGGGGCTGGGAGGTGGCGCTCAGTATTGAGCCGGACCGCAACGCCGAGGTGATGGAGCGCCTCGCGGCCCTCGGGCTGCGCTCGCTCACCGCTTCCCCGCCCAGCCTTGAGGAGCTCTTCCTGCGCCACTACGGGGACGCCGGGAGTGCAGACGCCGAGAGCATGAAGGACGCCGCAACGGCCGGGGTCGTCGCCGATTCCGGGGCTCCGGCCGGATTGCAGGGAGAGGGGGCGGAGTCGTGAGCAGCGCCGTTTCACCCGTCACTGCCGGGAGATCCGGAGGCGCGGTGCCGTCTGCGCTGACCCGTCTGACTCTGCGCCGTGAGCGGCGCAGCATCCTGGCATGGTCTTTGGGCGGAGGATGCCTGACCCTCTACTGCATCCTCATGTTCAACACCATGTACGCCACCGTCGAGGAGCGGCAGGCGGCCGCCCTGACCTACTCCACTCCGGCGGCCGCCGTCTTCACCGGTCCCGGTTTCGGCATGGACGCGGCCGCTCCCACCGCTCCCAGCATGGGAGCTCTCTTCGCCGCCCAGGCCCTGGGCTGGCTTGCCCTCGTGGCCGCCCTCATGGGGGTACTCATGGTGGTCTCCCGCACTCGCGGTGACGAGGAGGGCGGTCCGAGCGAGCTGCTGCGCTCCGCTCCTGTGGGACGCGGCGCGAGCGCCCGGGCGGCTCTGAGCGCCACGGTCCTGGCCGGGGTGGTGATGTCGGGGCTGTGCTCCCTGGCCGCCCTGGCCGGAGGTCTTGATCCGGGCGGCTGCCTGGTGGTGGGGCTCGGGCTGCTCCTCGTGACCCTCGCCGCGGCCGGAAGCGGACTGGTCCTGGCGGCGTTGGCGCCATCGGCCCGCTCGGCTCGCGGGTGCGGCCTCATGCTGGTTCTGGTCTGGTTCCTCCTGCGCGGCCTGGGTGACGCCGGTTCCAGCGGTGGTGGAGATAGCACCGACAGCACCGACAGTGCCGTCTCCCTCCTGTCCTGGCTGACCCCGATCGGCCTTATTCAGCAGAGCCGCGTGTATGTGGACCTGCGCTGGGCTCCCCTGGGGCTGTTGGCGGGTGTCGCCGTCGTCCTCGTTTGGGCGGGGCTCGTCCTGCACGCACGGCGCGAGTTGGGCGAGGGGCTGGTGGCGAGCGCGGGCGCCTGGCGCTCCCGTCGCCGCGGACCCGCAGGCGCTTTGGGGCTGGCCTTGCGCACCAGTGCCTCGCTGCGGGGCTGGTGGGCGATGGGAGGTCTGGTCTTCGGTTTGACCTACGGAATCTTCGCCCCCACTGTTGAGGACTCCTTTCAGCAGATGGTTGCGGACAACCCGGCCATGCAGGCTTTCTTCGGCGACCAGTTGAGTGTTCAGAGCTACCTGTCCATGATCATCGGCTACGGCGGGATTCTGGCCGCCGCCTGCTCCGTGGCCTTGGCCGGGACGGTCGTGGGCGAGGAGGGGCGCGGGCTGACGGCCATCGTCCTGTCCGCACCGGTGTCCAGGCGGCAGTGGCTCGCCGCCCGGGTCCTGGTGCTGGCCTGCGGGAGCGCGGGTGTGCTGGCTGCCATAGCTCTGGGGCTGGCGGTCGGTGCGGTGCCGTCTCTTTGCGCCCAGGATTCGTCGGCAACCGCGGAGCCGTGGGTCCTGGTCGGCGGTATCGCGGCCGGACTGGCGGCTCAGCTTCCCGCGGGGCTGCTGGCGGGCGCCTGGCTGCTGGCCCTTCATGCGCTGGCTCCACGGCTGGCCCGGCCCCTGGGCTGGGGCGCCTATCTGCTGGCGCTGGGCATCTCGGTGCTGGGGCCGGTGGCTCGCGCCCCGCAGTGGGTGCTTGACCTGTCGCCCTTCACGCACGTGCCTCATCTGCCTGTGCCCGAGGCGGGGGCCAGTGGGGGAGTGCGGCTCCTGCTGGGGTCGGGCGGGCCGTGGGTCGGCCCCGCGGTGTGCCTGGTGCTCGCGGTGGTGCTGCTTCTCGTGGCCGGCGCGGCCGGTAACCGCAGGGACCTGACCGCCTGACCGCCTGCCTGCCTGCCCGCCCGCCTGACCCTGCGCCCCTTTCGCCGAGATCGGTCGTACTCCGCGTCGAGATCGGTCCAGTTCCGCGTCGAGATCGGTCGCACTCCGTGCCGAGATCGGTCGCGTTCCGTCACTCCGGTGCGGGGTGCGATGTCTCGGGGCTGAAGATCGCACGGGTCGGGCCTCACCGCTGCGGGGCGGCTTTGTCAGTGCCTGCGTGTGCCGGGGGGGCTGGGTGTTGCACACTCGCGTGCACTCGGCGTCGGTGGGAACCGCGGAATCATGCGGAACAGCAACGCCAGCAATAACCACGATCCTGCTCCCATGTGCGTGGACCCCCCTGACCGCACATGGGAGCCCAATCACCACACACGACCCTCGCCGGAAAAGACCGTCATTCCAACAAAAACTAATCCTCGCCCCGCAGAGGCCCCAGGCTCCCATGTGCAACACCGACGACAACCACGCCCACTAGGCACACCACACCCCACACAACCAACTCACCACCCACCAAGCACTGTCTCAGATGTCCTGACACACCACATCCAGGCCGGGGTCGGCATCGAGCTCCTCGTCCGTCAGTGCATCCATGTTCGAGAACTGGTCGCATATGTCTGCGTAGAAGGCCTGGAGCTCGGGGGTGGTCACGGCCGGATTGGGGTCGGAATGGTCTTCCGACCATTCCGACTGCTCCTCCCACCAGGCCGGGAAGTCGGCGTCGCTGACGGCCGCAGGATCGAAGATCAGGATGTCGACGCTCATGCGTCGAGACTACTGACGGGACATCTCCTGCACGGTGTCATCGCCAACCGCCGTTGACGCTGGGGTATGCCGGGTCGCTGGGTCCACCCGCCGCCTCGGAGCCGATCATTCAGGGCCTAGGCTGTCGAGGAGCTATCGAGGGGCTGTTGGCCGGTTCTCGAGGCGGGGTGCTGTGCCGTCCCGGGTGCGGAACCGGCGTCGATAGGCGGATGGGGCGGCTCGCACGGTTGCGGAGAAGACCTGACGCATCGTGACGGCGCTGCCGAAGCCGCACGCCGAGGCCACCTGCTCGACCGTCAGGTCGGTGCTCTCCAGGAGGCGCTGCGCCTGCCCCACGCGCTGGGACCTCACCCAGGCGGCGGGCGTGTCGCCGGTTGCGCTCCGAAAGGCGCGGATGAAGGAGCGGACGCTCATCTGCGCGGCTCCTGCCAGCCTGTCCACCGGCAGGGGCTCGGCCAGATGCTCAAGCGCCCAGGCCATGGCCTGGCCCACGGGGTCTGCCCGGGGGTGCTGCGGCACCGGTCGTTCGATGTACTGCGCCTGTCCGCCCTCCCGGTGCGGTGCGACGACGAGATGGCGCGCCACCGTGTTGGCGGCATCGGCTCCCAGGCGAGAGCGCACCAGGTGGAGGCACGCGTCGAGCCCGGAGGCCGCTCCGGCGGAGGTCAGGACGTCGCCGTGGTCGACGTACAGCACTGAGTCGTCCAGGTCGATCTCCGGGTGCTCGTGCGCCAAGGGCTCGAAGGCCCGCCAGTGGGTCGTGGCCCGGCGCCCTTCGAGCAGCCCGGCCTCGGCCAGCGGAATCGCCCCCAGGCACAGGCCGACGACGGCGGCGCCGCGCCGATGAGCCGATTCCAGGAGCGAGCACAGCTCAGCACCGGCCTGCCGTCCGTCGGCGAACCAGGCGGGCACGACGACGACGTCGGCCGTCTCCGCCAGGCCCGGGCCGCTCAGGCCGTCGAGGAGATAGCCCTCGGCCGTCCGGATCGAGGCGGGCGAGTCGATCCCGGACTCCGGCGACTCCCGCCCGGGTGCGGGGCGTGTCGTGAACAGGCCGACCTCCCAGTCGGCCAGACCCAGGCGTGCGACGGAGCCGAAGACCGCCTGGGGGATCGACAGGTGGAACATGGTGACGCCGTCGAAGGCGTAGACGGCGATGTGCAGACGCATGTTCCGTCTCGGATCCGATGCTGGCATGAAACCATCGTAGAACAGCATTTGTGCCACTGGTGGCGGCCGGCGAGCGTCGAGCATCCTGGCATCGCGACGTTTCTTGGCTCGTATACCGAAGGATCTTCCCCGTCAGGAGGCCCCCCTATGAACTGTCCTGCCGCTCCGCGCCGAGCACTCGTGCTCGTCGACGTCCAACGCGAGTATGCTCGCGGCCCGCTTCGTATTCGCCATCCGCATCCCGATGCCTGTCTTGACAGCATCGAGCGGGCTCTCGATGCGGCGGAGGAGTCGGGAGTTCCTGTCGTCTGCGTGCAGCACTCCGGAAAGCCCGGCGGGACCGTCTTCGATCCGGACCGCAGCGGCTTCCGGCTCGACCCGCGCATCGAGCGGCGTCACTCTCCTGATTGGAAGAGTGTCATCAAGCACTACGGCTCCATCTACGCCGGAACTGGCCTCGGCCCATGGCTGCAGGAGCAGCGCATCACCACCGTGACCCTTGTGGGGTTCATGGCGAATAACTGCATCCTGGCTTCCGCCGCGCAGGCCGAGACGCTCGGCCTGGCCACCGAGGTCCTCTCCGACGCCACCGGGGCCATCGATCTGCGGAACCAGGCCGGCGCGGCGGACGCCGAGGCGATCCATGCGATGCTCATGACTCTTCTGCACTCCAACTGGGCGTCGGTGGCCACGACTGATCAGTGGTGCCGGGCGCTTGCGCGGGGCGGGCCGCTGCCGGGCGGCAACCTCGTGTCCTCGGCCATGGCCGGCAGGCTCTAGGCCCTCCTACCCCCGTCGAGGTCGACTTTTTCGAACGAGGTAGACGGTGACACCGTCGGTCTCGTCCCAAAAAGTCGACCTCGACGCCGGGGGTCCACGAGAGCGCAGGGGCTCAGTGAGGCTGGACGGTGCCGCCGTGTGGGTGCGGGCGTTGTGCCCCTTGCGGCCGCCGGGTACGTCTGCGAACGGGTGCCGCCGCGTGGGTGCGGGCGGTTGCACTGCGCAGGGCCCGGGCGCTGGCGCCGCTGCGTGGGCGTGGGTGCGGGCGGTGAGTGGTCAGTGCACGGGCGATGAGCAGGCACTGAGTCAACGGTTCCGGGTCTGGGGTGGGGTGAGCGGTTCCGTCAGGTAGTGCTGGACGATGGGGCCCATGACCTCGACGAGATGATCGACGCTCGCGCTCGCCAGCGGCTCGAGACGCAAGAGATAGCGGACCATGGCCAGCCCGACGACCTGGGAGCCGACCAGGGTGGCGCGCTCACGAGCGTGCGGGACCGAGACGCCGGCCTGCGCGAGCGCCTGGGTGATGGGCTCGGAGATCTGCTCGGTGGCGTAGGCCTGCACGGCCTCCGGTGCCGAGTCGTCGGTGGCGATCCAGCGCAGGAGGGCATGAAAGGTCGCTCCGCCCTCGGAGTCGTCCCAGGCGGTCATCGCCAGGCGCACCAGTCTCGGGCCGGCGGTGCGAATGTCGTCGGAGACGATCTTCGCGATCTCCTCGCTGGCTCTCACCTGCAGGTTCATGGATGCTCCGAAGAGATCCCCCTTGGTACCGAAATAATAGGAAACGAGAGCGGGATCGACTCCGGCCGTACGGGCGACGCTGCGTATCGTCGTACGTGCGAAGCCATTTGCGAGAAATGAGGCGCGGGCGGCGTCGAGAATCGCCTGACGCGTGGATTCGGAGCCCGTGCCCGGTTGGCGGGGGCCTCGACGGCGCGGGGCGGTTCGGCCCGGCTGCGCGGCTCCTGTGGCGCTGCTTCTCATGGGGTGAGGCTATGCCGAGCCTCGTGCGGGCGGCGTTGAATCCGACGTCGAGTCCACGACGCCGGCCGGGAATCGCTGAGGATAGGGCGATCTGCGGCGGGATGACTGCCTTCGAAACACCGATATTTTCGTTACATTGTTTGCACGCTATTCAACGCTGTCGAGGAATGTTGCGGCTCGAAAATGTGGTCGTTGGTCATAACGCTCCGATATCAACGGAAAGTAAGTGGGACTTAATGCCCAGAGGGAGTGACATTTCAACACCGTTGAACTCCGGAGGATGCTGTCGATACGGTCCGGCCACATGCAATGACGCCCGTGCGCAGTCAAAGAGGACGAACGATGAGTTCTACCAGCAATTCCGTCAGCGCCTCCGGCCCGGCCCTGGTTGACTCTTGCGCCGTGCCCGCCCCAGCTGGGTCCTCTTCCCCCGTGCAGCAACCGGCCACCGTCCTCATGGTGACGCACGACGCCGCAGCTGCCGCCCGGGCCCAGCACGTCCTCGTCATGGACGCCGGCCACCTCGTCGCCTCCCTGCCCGGGGGCGACCCCGCCGCCATCTCCGCCGCCGTCCTGTCCGCCCGCGGTGCCGGAGGCTCCCAATGATCCGTCTGCTCCTGTCCGACCTGCGCCACCACGCCGGCTCCTGGGCGTGGACCGCCGTCGTCGCCGTCGTGGCCGCCTCTGCCGTCGCCGGCCAGTTCCGGGTCGCTCATGGCGCCTTCGCCGCTGCGGAGGCTGCTGGAGACCCCACAATGATCGATGGGGCCGAATCCGTCTCAGGCATCATCATCATTGGGGTCGTCTTCGCCGCCGTGGCCGTCCTGTCCTCCACCAGCAACCTCGCGGTCTCCCAGCGAGAGCGCGACCACGGGCTGTGGAAGGCCCTGGGCATGAGCCCCTCGATCGTTCGCCTGGTCATCCAGGGCCAGCTCCTCGCCCTCGGGACGCTCACCTCTCTCGTCGCGGTGCCGTTGAGTCTGCCCATCAGCCGGTTCATGATGCACCGGCTTATCTCCGACGGGGCCGCCCTGCCCGGCGCGGTGCCTCAGTGGAAACCCGCTGACCTGATTTGGACCGCGATTATCAGCGCCGGCACCCTCGTCATAGGTGGTCGGGGCGCCGCCAAACGGGCCTCACGCACCCCGGAAGCCCTGCTCCTGCGCGGGTCGGGCGGGCAGAGAGCACATCGGAGTGTGGGCCTAGTCCTCAAGGGCCTTCTGCGGCTGCTCTGGGCCGCTGCCGCCGCGGCTGGGTGGGCCGCCGAGTTCCTCGTCATCCGCAGCGGGGAGAATCAGGACGTCTTCATGAGCCTTTTCGGCGGTGTCCTGTGCGGGTTGATGCTCGTGTGCATCCTGTGCGGCTGGCTCAGCCCGGTCCTGGAGCGCCTGCTCGCCGCCCTTATCCCGGATCCCGGGGTTGCCTGGCACGTCGCCGGACGCACCTGCGCCCTGGAGTCGCGCCGCTCGGCGGCCACCGTCCTACCCTTCCTGGTGACGATCGGGCTGGTCGCCATTTCCTTCGGCCCGGCATCGGCCTCCTCCGACATCACCGTCACAGGCTTCACCTCCGTGTTCGGGCTGCCCTTCCTCGTGTCCTGGACCGGGGGTGTGGCCGTCATCGCCATGAGCGCGGGCCGACGTCGCCGTGACGCCGCCCTCCTGC
>ERZ773077.2514-NODE-2514-length-11755-cov-6.651709_pt1 | contig 11755 bp, 10 predicted proteins | sample MGYA00580612_ERZ773077 | MGnify/ENA primary metagenome ERZ773077 (study PRJEB29015, sample SAMEA2737971) | human oral metagenome | biome: human oral; feature: human-associated habitat; material: dental | place: China | collected 2021 ...
GAGCTTTAACAAAAGCTGGTGAAGGTTTCTTAAAAGCACATAGAATTGAAGAAGACCAAGTTGAAATAATTAAAAATGACAAGGGAGAATATATAGCATTCAAAAGATTTTCAAAAGGAAAACCTACTGAAACTATTCTTCCAGAAATTTTAAAAGCTTTAGTTTTAGAAGAAACATTTCAAAAATCAATGAGATGGTCAGATAAGACTATCAGATTTGCAAGACCTATTGAATGGTTTTTGGCACTATATGGTGGTAAAGTACTAGATTTTGAAATTGAAGGAATAAAGAGTTCTAATAAATCTAAGGGACATAGATTCTTTGGAAAAGAATTTGAAGTATCTTCAGTTGAAGATTATTTAAAGAAAATAAAAGAAAATAATGTAATTATTGATATTTCTGAAAGAAGAAAAATGATAGAAGAAATGATTAATAATTCACTATTAGAAGATGAAAAAGCAGATGTAGATGAAGCTCTATTAGATGAAGTTACTAACTTAGTTGAACATCCATTTGCAATAGTTGGAAATTTCTCAGAAGATTTCTTAGAAGTTCCACAAGAAGTTTTAATAATATCTATGAAAGTTCATCAAAGATATTTCCCAATTTTAAATAAAAAGGGAAAATTACTTCCTAAATTTATAGTTATTAGAAATGGAATTGATTTTTCTGAAAATGTTAAAAAGGGTAATGAAAAAGTTTTATCTGCAAGACTTGCAGATGCTAGATTCTTCTATTATGAAGATTTAAAAACTCCATTAGATAATAATGTAGAAAAATTAAAAACAGTTGTATTCCAAAAAGATTTAGGAACTATTTACAATAAAGTAAAAAGATGTGAAAAAATAGCTGAATTCTTAGTAGGAAAATTAAAATATAACTATATGAAAGAAGATATTTTAAGAACAGTTAAACTTGCTAAAGCAGACTTAGTTTCAAATATGATAAATGAAAAAGAATTTACAAAACTTCAAGGATTTATGGGAGAAAACTATGCTTTGAAGGCTGGAGAAGAAATTGGAGTTGCTTTAGGAATAAAAGAACATTATTATCCTAGATTCCAAGGAGATTTATTACCAAGTGGAATAGAAGGAATAATTACAGGAATTTCTGATAGGGTAGATACATTAGTTGGTTGCTTTGGAGTAGGATTAATTCCTACTGGTTCTAAAGATCCATTTGCTTTAAGAAGAACAGCTTTAGGTATTGTAAATATTATTATAAATGCAAATCTTGATATTTCATTGAAAGATTTAGTAAAAGTTTCATTAGATGCTTTAGAAGCAGATAAGGTATTAAAAACAGATAGAGCAAAAGTTGAAGCTGATGTATTAGATTTCTTAAAACAAAGAATTATAAATGTATTTACTGATATGAAGTACAGAAAAGATGTTATCTTAGCAGTTTTAGATAAAGATGCAGATAATATAACTACAGCTTTAGAAATAGTAAGAGTAATAACTGAAAAATTATCTAAGGATAAGATGCAAGCTCTTTTACAAGCTGTAAAGAGAGTATTTAACATAATGAAGGGTAGCAAAGATGTTACTATAAAAGAAAAATTATTTAAAACTGATATAGAAAAAATGCTATATACAGAATCAAAGAAAGTTGAAGAAGAAGTAGAAAAGGCAATAAAAGAAAAAGAATATGCTGATTATTTTGAAAAACTATTCACATTAGTTCCTACTATTGATAAATACTTTGAAACTGTTATAGTAATGGATGAAGATAAAAATGTAAGAGATAATAGAATAGGTCAACTAACTTATATTATGAATTTATTTGGAAAAGTAGCTTCTTTAAATAAGTTAGATTAATGGAGGAAAAATGGACTCAAAGAGGATAGAAAATGCATTTATTGAAGTTGTAGAAGCTTTGGGAGATGTAGAATATAAAGAAGAATTAAAAGATACACCTAAAAGAATAGCAGATAGCTATAAGGAAATTTTTTATGGAATAGGTATTGATCCCGAGGAAGTTTTAACAAGAACTTTTGAAATCAATAATAATGAGCTTATTATTGAGAAAAATATAGACTTCTACTCTATGTGTGAACATCATTTTCTACCTTTTTTTGGGACTATTTGCATAGCCTATATACCAAATAAAAAGATTTTTGGCTTTGGTGATATTTTAAAACTTATAGAAATTTTATCAAGAAGACCTCAGTTGCAAGAAAGACTTACAGAAGAAATAGCAAAATATATTTATGAGTTACTAGACTGTCAAGGTGTCTATGTAGTTGTGGAAGCAAAACATTTATGTATGACTATGAGAGGTCAGAAAAAAGAAAATACAAAAATTTTAACAACTTCTGCAAAAGGAGTATTTGAAACTGATATTAATAAGAAATTAGAAGTTTTGACACTATTAAAATAGTAAATAAAAGTAAAAATAAAACAAACGAACTGCGAATTGACGAATTTTGCCGTTAAATGCTATGCTAATGAGCGTCAAAAAAGCAGTTGTTTGAACGAAGTGAGTTCTGCTTTTTAGCGAATGATTAGCATTTTAGGCTTAAAATTCAGTCTCAGCATGAGTTGTTTTATTTTACTTAATTAGGAGTAGAAATGGATAAAATTTATATAAGAGATTTAGAATTTATAGGTTATCATGGAGTTTTTGAAGAAGAAAAAAAATTAGGTCAAAAATTCTTTGTAAGTTTAGAACTTACTACTAATTTAAGAGAAGCAGGCTTAAATGATGATATAACAAAAACAACTCATTATGGAGAAGTTTCAGAAAGTGTAAAGAAAATCTTTTTTCAAAAAAAATATGATTTAATAGAAACTTTGGCAGAGGATATAGCAAGAGAAGTATTACTTAATTATCCTTTGATAAGTGAGTTAAAATTAGAAATAAAGAAACCTTGGGCACCTGTTGGAATACCTCTTAAAGATGTTTCTGTGGAAATTACAAGAAAATGGAATGAAGTGTATATTTCACTAGGTTCTAATATGGGTAATAAGAAAGAAAACTTAGAAAAAGCTATAAAAGAAGTAGCTAAAATAAAAGATACTTTCATTATAAAGGAAAGTAAAATTATTGAAACAGAACCTTTTGGTTATAAAGAACAAGATGATTTTTTAAATTCTTGCATAGGTGTTAAAACTTTATTAACACCAAGAGAAATTTTAAAAGAACTACTTGCCATTGAAATAAGAATGGGAAGAGAAAGAAAAATTAAATGGGGACCTAGAATCATTGATTTAGATATAATTTTCTATGGTAAGGAAGTTATAGAAGAAGATGATTTAATAGTACCTCATCCATATATGGAGTACAGAGAGTTTGTCCTAAAACCTTTGGAAGAAATAATACCTAATTTTGTTCATCCGTTGCTTTCAAAGAGAATTAGTACTCTTAGAAAGGAGCTTGAAAATGAAAAAAATTAGTTGTGGAAACAAAGAAATTATTTTAGGAGAAAGAACCTTAGTAATGGGGATTTTAAATGTTACTCCTGATTCTTTTTCAGATGGTGGAAAATATAATAACTTAGATTCTGCAATAAAACAAGCAGAAAAGTTAATATCAGATGGAGTAGATATAATAGATGTAGGTGGAGAATCTACAAGACCAGGGCATGTTCAGATAACATCAGAAGAAGAAATATCTAGAGTAGTGCCAATTATAGAAAAGATTTCTAAAAATTTAAATACAATAATTTCTATTGACACATATAAGTATGATGTAGCAGAAGCAGCAATAAAAGCTGGAGCAAATATAATAAATGATATTTGGGGCTTGCAATATGACAATGGTGAAATGGCAGAGTTAGTTAAAAAATCTAATCTTCCAATTATTGTAATGCACAATCAAAATGATGAAATTTATAGTAAAGATATAATGTTATCTTTGAGAGAATTTTTTGAAAAAACATATAAGATAGCAGATAAATATGGAATTGATAGAGATAAAATAATTTTAGATCCAGGTTTAGGTTTTGGAAAAAATGCTGAACAAAATATAGAAATTCTGTCAAGATTAGATGAGTTAAAAGATATGGGACCTATTTTATTAGGTGCTTCTAAAAAAAGATTTATAGGTAAACTTCTTAATGATTTACCTTTTGATGAAAGAGTTGAAGGAACTGTTGCAACTACTGTGATAGGTATAGAAAAAGGAGTGGATATAGTTAGAGTCCACAATGTTTTAGAAAATAAAAGAGCCTGTCTAGTTGCAGATGGTATATATAGAAAGAGAGGATAATATGGAAAAACAAAGAACAATTCAAGAGTATGTACCAGGGAAACAAGTTACATTAGCACACTTAATTGCAAACCCTGATAAAGATATGTGTGTAAAGTTAGGGCTTGATGAAGAAAAAACAAATGCTATTGGTATACTTACAATTACACCTGGAGAAGCTGCAATAATAAGTGCAGATATAGCAGTAAAATCTGGAAGTATTGAATTGGGATTTTTAGATAGATTTAGTGGAACACTTTTATTAACAGGAGACTTTGCAAGTGTAGAATCATCACTTAAAGCAGTTTTAGAATTTTTAAAAGAAACTTTAAAGTTTTACATCTGTGAAATTACGAGGTCTTAAATATGAAAAAGACAATGTTAATAGGTAGAACAGGTTGTGGAAAAACTACTTTAACACAAAAGTTAATGGATGAAGAAGTAAAATATAAAAAGACACAAGCAGTTTCATATAAAAATAAAATTATAGATACACCTGGGGAATATGTTGAAAATAAGATGTATTATAAGTCATTATTAGTACTTTCAGCAGATGCAAAGGTAATAGTTTTAGTTCAATCAGCCATAGATGGAGCAACACTGTTCCCACCAAAATTTTCAACAATGTTTCCTAAAAAAGAGGTTATAGGAGTTATAACTAAGATTGATTTAGAAAATGCAAATATTGAAAGAAGTAGAAAATTTTTAATAGAAGCAGGAGCAACAGAGGTATTTACAATAGGTCTTAATGATGAAGAGGGCTTGGAAGTAATAAAAAAAAGGTTGGTAATGAATGAGTCTTAGAGTTGTAGTAGTGGAAGATGAAACACTTACAAGAATAGATTTAATAGAAATACTAAAAGAAAATGGCTATGATGTTGTAGGAGAAGCAGCTGATGGAATAGAAGCAGTTGAAGTCTGTAAAAAATTACAACCTGACATAGTTCTTTTAGATATTAAAATACCATATATTTCTGGATTAAAGGTTGCTAATATTTTAAAAGAAGAAGGTTTTAAGGGTTGTGTTATTATACTGACTGCATATAATATAGCAGAATATATACAAGAAGCTTCAAATACAATAGTTATGGGTTATATTTTAAAGCCTATTGATGAAGAAATTTTTCTTGAAAGGTTAAATTTAATTTACAAAAACTACAAATTATATGATGACTTAAGAATAGAAGTTGAAGATACTAAGAAAAAACTTGAAGAAAGAAAAGTTATAGAAAGAGCCAAAGGGATAGTTATGGCTAAATATACTTTATCAGAAGAAGAAGCATATAAAAAAATACGTGATTTAAGTATGCAAAAAAGAATATCTATGTTTAAATTATCTGAAATTATTATTCTGACAGGAGGTTTAGAATAATGCTAAAATTACTATGTAAGATTTGTGCCACTCTAACTCCTTCAGATATAGATATTGTTGAACAAATGTCAAATGTAGCAACTATATTGAGTAATATATTAGATATGGATGTTTTTTTAGATTGTCCTACTAAAAAAGAAGATGAAGCTATGGTAGTGTTTCATGCAAGACCTGAAAAAAGTAGCCTATATAGTAAGGATATTTCTGGTGAAATAGCATATAGATTTAATGAGCCAGCAGTATTTAGAACCTTTGAAACAGGTTTACCTTCAAGAAACTATAAGGCAGTAACTCAGGAGAAAGCAAATGTCTTGCAGAATATACTACCTATTTTTAATTCTCTTGATGAAGTTATTTGTGTTATTATCATTGAATATAGTGAACAACAAAAAGAATTTTTTGAAAAGGAATACAATAAAAAAGCTGCTGGAATTTTAATAGGACAAATAGATAGTCTTAAAGACAGGGTTACTGAATATATAAATGATGGAATTATTATTTTCAATAAAAATGGTTATGCTACCTATGCAAATAAAGTTGCAAAAATTTTATATGAAAAGTTAGGAGTTCCTTCTATTGTTGGGCAGAGCTTTGAAAATCTTTATTTTGAAAGAGCTAAATATAGTGCAATAATAGAAACACCTAATAAATATAAACAAAAAGAAGTGAGAATTTTTGATTTTATCTTAAATGTTCAATGTCTAGTTAGTAAAATAAATGAAGATGTTAAAAGAGTAACTCTTATTATAAAAGATATTACAGAAGAAAAAAAATATGAAGAAGAATTAAAGATTAAAACAGTCTTTATTAAAGAAATTCATCATAGAGTAAAAAATAATTTACAGACAGTAGCAAGTTTACTTAGAATACAAAAAAGACGTGTAAAAAATATAGAAACTAAAAAGATTTTAGATGAAACTATAAATAGAATTTTAAGTATAGCAATTACACATGAAATTTTATCAGCTACTGGAATAGATACAATTTCAATAAAACATATTTTAGAAATTTTATGTCAAAATTATTTTAAAAATAATGTTGACAAATCAAAAAAAATAGAGTTTAATATAGAAGGAGATGAGTTCTCTATAAGCTCTGATAAAGCAACCTCAGTTGCCTTAGTTGTAAATGAGATTGTTCAAAATGCTACAGAACATGCTTTTGTCACAAGGGATAGTGGAAAAGTAGAAATAAAAATATTAAAAGGTGAAAAGTTTTCTAAAATAAAAATTTCTGATAATGGGGTCGGAATGGAAATAAATAAGGAAAACAATAGTATGGGGCTTCTAATAATTAGTTCTTTGGTAAAAGATAAATTAAAGGGCAATCTTGAAATAAGAAGTAAAAAAGATAAAGGCACTACAATAGAGTTTGATTTTAAAAATTAAATAAGATATACAATGGAGTATATTGTAAAAATAGAAAGCAATGAAGCTGATGGACAGGATAGTTCTGTTCACAGCTTTTTTTATTATTTGTTAAATTTTAATAAGGAGTTGTTATGAGGGAAGAGATTAATAGTGTTGGAATAGACATAGGTACATCTACAACACAGGTTGTTTTCAGTAAAATAGTCTTAGAAAATATGTCTTCTGGAGCAAGAGTACCACAGATTAAAATTGTTTCCAAAGATGTGGTATACAGAAGTCAAATCTATTTCACTCCTCTTGTAAGTCAAACTGAAATAGACGCACAAGGTGTAAAAAAGATTGTAGAAGAAGAATACAGAAAAGCAGGAATGACCCCCTCATCTATATCAACAGGTGCAGTTATTATAACAGGAGAAACTGCAAGAAAGTCTAATGCAAATGAAGTTTTAAATGCACTTAGTGGAATGGCAGGAGATTTTGTTGTAGCAACAGCAGGACCAGATTTAGAAAGTATTATAGCAGGGAAGGGTTCAGGAGCTATGGACTTCTCTGAAAAAAGAAATACAACTATATTTAACTTGGATATAGGTGGAGGAACAACAAATATTTGTTACTTTGATAAGGGAAAAGTTCTAGATACAACTTGTTTAGATATTGGTGGAAGACTTATAAAAATCAATACATCAACAATGACAGTTGAATATATAAGTGATAAGTTCACAAAACTTATAGCAAATTTAGGTTTAAACATAAGAGTTGGATCAAAAGTAGAAAAATCTGAAATTGTTAAGTTATGTAAAGAAGTTGCAGATATTCTATTACAAGCAGTATGCTTTAAAGCAAAAACTTCTAACTATGAGTTACTAATAACATATAAAGATTTCCATAATAAAGATAATAGATTAGACTATGTAAGTTTCTCAGGTGGAGTAGCAGACTTAATCTATGATGACTACAATGGTGATGAGTTCAAATATGGAGATATTGGAATTGTTTTAGGAAAAGAAATAAAAAAAGTCTTTGATGCAGCAGGTGTAAAGTATGTAAAAGTTGGGGAGACTATAGGAGCTACTGTTGTAGGAGCAGGAAATTATACCACTGAAATTAGTGGAAGTACAATAACTTACACAGATGAAGATATATTACCAATAAAAAATATTCCTGTTATAAAAATGAATAAGGAAGATGAAGAAAATCTATTTGAATTTAAAGAAAGATTGGAACAAAGACTAGATTGGTTTAGAAATAATGAAGGAAGACAAGATGTGGCAATAGGTATAGTTGGAGAAAACAATATGAAGTATAAAAAGATTGTTGGAATTGCTGAATCTATCTCACAAGTCTTTAAAAGTGTAAGTAGAATTATTGTAGTTGTTGAAAGTGATATAGGAAAAGTCTTAGGACAATGTTTGATGTTAAATACAGGTGGAAAAGTTCAAGTAATCTGTGTTGATAGCATAAAAGTTAATGATGGAGACTATATTGATATTGGAAAACCTTTGGGTATGGGCAGTGTGCTACCAGTAGTTGTAAAAACTCTGGTGTTAAAAAATTATAGATAGGTTGATAAATAAAAAGAGGTGAAGGTATGATACTAAGTGTTAAGCTATTTGACCATGTTTACAATTTTTCTTCTTTAAAAGAAGTTATGGCAAAAGCTAATGAAAGAAAATCTGGAGATACACTTGCAGGTATTGCAGCAAGTTCATCAAAAGAAAGAGTGGCAGCTAAGGTTGTTTTATCAAAAATTACCTTAAAGGATTTAAAAGAAAATCCAGCAGTTCCTTATGAGGAAGATGAAGTTACAAGAATCATCATAGATGACTTAAATCTTCAAGTTTATGATGAAATCAAAGATTGGACAGTTTCTGATTTAAGAGAATGGCTTTTAAGTGATGAAGCTACTCCTGAAAAAATTAATTGGATTAGAAGAGGGCTTACATCTGAAATGATAGCAGCAGTAACAAAACTTATGTCTAATATGGATTTGATAGTGGCAGCTAAAAAGATTGAAGTTCGTGCACATTGTAATACAACAATAGGTGGGTATGATACTCTTGCAGTAAGATTACAACCAAACCATACAACAGATGACCCTGATGGAATAATGATTTCTACTCTTGAAGGATTAACTTATGGAATGGGAGATGCTGTTTTAGGATTAAATCCAGTTGATGATAGTGTTGACAGTGTTATGGCAGTTATGGAAAGATTACATAAAGTTAAAACTGATTATGATATTCCTACTCAAACTTGTGTATTAGCCCATGTTACTACACAAATGGAAGCTATTAAAAGAGGAGCAAAAGTAGATTTAATATTCCAAAGTATAGCTGGTTCTGAAAAAGGAAATGAAGCATTTGGAATAAATGGAACTATGATAGAAGAAGCTAGACAGTTAGGGTTAAAGAAAGGTACAGCAGCAGGACCAAATGTAATGTACTTTGAAACAGGACAAGGTTCAGAATTATCATCAGATGCACATAATGGAGCAGACCAAGTAACTATGGAAGCTAGATGTTATGGATTTGCAAAGAGATTCCAACCATTCCTAGTAAATACAGTTGTTGGATTTATAGGACCAGAATATCTATATGATAGTAAACAAGTTATAAGAGCAGGTTTAGAAGATCACTTTATGGGTAAATTACATGGATTACCAATGGGTGTTGATGTATGTTATACAAACCACATGAAAGCTGACCAAAGTGATGTTGAAGTTCTTGCTACATTATTAACAGCTGCTGGATGTAACTATTTTATGGGAATACCAGCTGGTGATGATATAATGCTTAACTACCAAACAACAGGATTCCATGATAACCAAAGTTTAAGAGAATTATTTGGAAAACATCCAATTAAAGAATTTAAAGAATGGTTAGTAAAATATGGATTTATGACAGAAGACGGGAAATTAACAGAGAAGGCTGGAGATCCTTCAGTATTTCTTAAATAAGGAGGATAGAAATGGTTTCTGAATTAGAGTTAAAAGAAATTATAGGAAAAGTATTAAAAGAAATGGCTGTTGAAGGAAAATCTGAAGGACAAGCAGTAACAGAAACAAAAAAACCTTCTGAAAGCTATATAGAAGATGGAATTATAGATGACATCACAAAAGAAGATTTAAGAGAAATTATTGAATTAAAAAATGTTGCTAACAAAGAAGAGTTTTTAAAATATAAAAGAAAAACTCCTGCAAGATTAGGAATATCAAGAGCAGGTTCAAGATACACAACTCATACAATGTTAAGATTAAGAGCAGACCATGCTGCTGCACAAGATGCTGTTTTAAGTAGTGTAAATGAAGATTTCTTAAAAGCAAATAATCTATTTACAGTTAAATCAAGATGTGAAGATAAAGACCAATATATCACAAGACCTGATTTAGGTAGAAGACTTGATGAAGAATCAGTTAAAATCTTAAAAGAAAAATGTGTACAAAATCCAACAGTTCAAGTATTTGTTGCAGATGGATTAAGTTCAACTGCTATTGAAGCAAACATTGAAGACTGTTTACCAGCACTTTTAAATGGTTTAAAATCTTATGGAATTTCAGTAGGAACTCCATTCTTTGCAAAACTTGCAAGAGTTGGACTAGCTGATGATGTTTCAGAAGTTTTAGGAGCAGAAGTTACTTGTGTATTAATTGGTGAAAGACCAGGACTTGCAACAGCTGAAAGTATGAGTGCATATATTATGTATAAAGGATATGTAGGTATTCCAGAAGCTAAGAGAACAGTTGTATCTAATATTCATATAAAAGGTACACCAGCAGCAGAAGCTGGAGCACATATAGCTCATATCATTAAAAAAGTTTTAGATGCAAAAGCAAGTGGACAAGATTTAAAATTGTAATTTTGCAGTAAAAGTAGTTCATTACTGAGTAGATTTCTTAACAATAAAAAATCAAGAATTCGCTGCAAATTCGCTAAACTCACTTCGTTCAAACATAGCGAGATTTGCTCGGCTCATTCTATTTGATTTTTTATCTAAAATCTACAATCATAACTCATTCATTTTCTTTATATAATCAATTGAAATGAATATTTTATTTAAAAACTAGGAGGAAATAGAGATGGAAAAAGGAAAATTTATTTATGAAGGAAAGGCAAAACAACTATATGAAACTGATGATAAGGATTTAGTTATTGTTCACTATAAAGATGATGCAACAGCAGGAAATGGAGCAAAAAAAGGAACTATTCATAATAAAGGAATAATGAATAATGAAATAACAGCTTTAATATTTAATATGTTAGAAGAACATGGAATAAAGACTCACTTTGTAAAAAAATTAAATGATAGAGATCAATTATGTCAAAGAGTAACAATATTTCCTTTAGAAGTAATAGTTAGAAACATAATAGCTGGTTCTATGGCTAAAAGAGTTGGAATAAAAGAAGGAACTAAAATAAATAACACTATATTTGAAATTTGTTATAAAAATGATGAATATGGAGATCCTTTAATAAATGACCACCATGCAGTAGCAATGGGACTTGCAACTTATGATGAATTAAAAGAATTTAATTTTGGATATAAATTTAAAAATATCAATGGAGATTTTCCTTATGCTGAAAATAGGGTGAATGGATTATATCCAATGGAAGTTTCTGCACTTTTTGAAAAATTTAGAGATGATGTTGTATATAGTATAGATATTAAAGATGATGGAGAAGTAGGATTAAAGTCTACAGAACTTTTATATAAATTTGTAAAAGAATACAATTTGGAAAAAAATGTAATTTTTTCAAGTTTTAATGAAGAAAATCTTAAACATTTAAGAAAAATTAGCAAAGGCGAAATTATTATCTCCGGATCT
>ERZ773077.2517-NODE-2517-length-11748-cov-35.569486_pt1 | contig 11748 bp, 13 predicted proteins | sample MGYA00580612_ERZ773077 | MGnify/ENA primary metagenome ERZ773077 (study PRJEB29015, sample SAMEA2737971) | human oral metagenome | biome: human oral; feature: human-associated habitat; material: dental | place: China | collected 2021 ...
GAGGAAATCAGAGATTTTTTTAATCAACTAGGATAACAACTATTTTTACTACTTTATACTTTTCCATGATTATAGGGGGATTATATATGAAATTTTTTGAAGAAAATTATTCACAAGAAATACCTACTCGTATCAAAAATTTAAGAAAAAAATACAATATTACACAAAGCGAACTATGATGACACGACAAACGCGTAAAGAGAAAAGTTCCAATAAATTTTTGAAATACAAAAGATTTGAAAGATTAATTCCATATTTTTCTGAAAGACGCTTTAAGCTGATTCCTTGTTTCCTTAGTTCATAGATTTGAACTTTATCTTCATAACGCAATTTCATTATAAAATACCCCAATGTTAGATTTTTTCTGTCTAACTTTTCGGGGTCAGTACATTTCAAGCGCTTTTCCTTTTTCTTGAATTCAGTACATCGCAATATAAATCAATCGAATCACTACCTTTTTCACTACCCTTATTTGAAATGAGAATATCGATTCGGACAATCAAAAGTAAGAGGAACTTCATTACGAGGTTCCTCTTTTTTCTATGCTCACTCCAACATCTGTTTCATTATTGCATTATAATAAAATAGCATGTAATTTGATGGATTTGGTTTTATTCAGCTCGACAAGCTGAAATCTGTTTACTTACGGTGTTCCTCTAGTTTAGATTCATACTTTTTTAAAAGTTCCCGTGAGTAAACCTTTTCATGTATCGAGTTTCTAACTTCTTTCCAGAGAATAGCTGCAACTTTTAACTTATTAGAATAACAATCGCTCAATTCATCTAAACAAAAGTCTTTTAGAAACTGATTCCATTGGCAAGCCGAACTATCATACTTGGCATAATCTGACTCACCATAATATATTTTAATCATATCTTGAATAGTGAATTTTATATCTTTATCCCTTTTTACTTTTCGCCAAGCCGTTGCCATATCAGCACTAAATTTAAAGGGACTAATGCCTGTTACAGCTGAAAAATAATCTCGAAATTTTTGGTTAAAAGAAAAACCACAGTTAAGTAACGGAGTCTCCAAGGTTATCACTTCGACTTGACTTTTGTTTCCTTTACTCAAAAATTTTTCTACTTTATTTCCTCTAAAATATTGTTCGATAATATAGTTCAATTCTTGCTTCGTGCATCTATACTCTAATCCAAGGGACTTACAAATGTGTGAAAGTTCTTCTCGATACCAATAGTATCTATTAAATTCTTCAAATGATTTTATATCTCTAAAATCAGGTCTTTTTGCTTTCATATGCACACCTTAATAAATTCAAATTTGTCATACAATCAATCTACCTGCCAACTTGTCAACCTGTCTTAATCTCTTTACTTTCTAATTTCCAGCTATCAAACTCAATTTTAATCAACTAAAAATCTATCCGAAGTTTTTATGATATATGCTGTTTCTTTGACGTCCAAATCATCTGTATACAGCAAATGATTTTGAGTAATATTTTTAGCTAAGAACTCATTTCTTGACTGGATAGATAAATCGCCTGTTCTTTCAATTTCTTCTCTAGAAGAATCTCGGTCTCTAAGCGTTTCTTCTTCTGCTAGCAAGACGCAGTATTTTAAGTTTATCTGTTTTGCCTTTGAGAACTCCACGATTTTCTTTAATTGTTCCCCAAATATGACGTATTCTATGATGACTGTAATGCCTCGGGCCATGAAATTATCGGTCAGACTGATGACATTATCCCAAAACAAATCCATGTAATAACCATCATCCTCCCAAGGTGCTACTAGGCCGCTTTTAATCATTAAGTAGATCATGTCGCCTTCTATCACCGCACTTTTGTCAAAAGAGTAAGCTAACTCTTTGCTGACCGTGCTTTTTCCAACGCCTGGAGGTCCAGAAACAATATAAACACAATTTTCCAATCTAATACCTCTATCAATTCTAACGATTCTGAGAATAACTGCTCATATTATAGCATTTCTAAAATATTATTTCTATCGACTTCAAATCCTTCAAAAAAGTGTGTGAAAATGGGTAAAATTCAGAGAAAAATTCTCAGAAAGAAGCAAGAAAACCCTTTCTTTTGAAAATTTTCATTTTAATGCAATAAATTTTGACAGATGGTCTGCTAGCCTTTATAATAGTATTATTATTAGAATTAGGGAGAGTATGTCCATGCCAAGCAATGAAGAGAACAAAGGTATGTTGCGTAATTTTTTAGGGGGCTTTAAGCGTCTTATAAAAGGAGAAGAGCAGGAGGAAGAATCGTCTACTTCCAATAATAATCAAGGAAGCGCCCCACAGGTCAATATGACCCAAGAAGATAGAGAGAATTTCCTCATTGAGAAAGCTTTGGAATCTATCCAATACTACGACCGCTTAGATGTTATGAATATCGGCGGAGAAGAAGATCCAGACGAATCTCAAGCGATAGAAAGTGAATCTAGTCTGGCTCAAGAAAAAGTGACAGTTAAGGGGCCTTCGACTAGCGAGGCAGATTCTGCTGAAACAAGCCTCTCAACAGCGGTAGATTCTCGGAAAAAGCGGGGCTTGAAGAGCGCTGCAGACTCAATATCCTTATCATTGAGTATTGAAAGCAAAAAAGCGTCTCGGAGCTTATCCGTCTCCAAATCACAAACACAAAGTTTGGCAGTTGGCCAATCTGACAGCAAGGAAGCTGATACTTCTTCCAGCTTATCGGTGGCTGAGTCGATTACACAAAGTTATGCCATCGAACAATCTATCTTTGAAGAAAATAGAGCATCGTTAAGCCTATCTATTTTTGAGTCGGTATCGCAAAGCATGGCCGCTGAAGAGTCTATCAGTTCAGATAGCGAAGCGTCGCTTAGCCTGTCCGTGGCCGAGTCCGTTTCGCAAAGCATTGCCATCCAAGAATCAATCAGCGCGGAAACGGAAGCTTCTCTGAGCCTGTCTGTAGCTGAGTCTGTTTCCCAAAGCATCGCCATCCAAGAATCAATCAGCGCAGAAATCGAAGCATCTACCAGCTTGTCTGTGGCGGAAGCTATTTCTCAAAGCATTGCCATCCAAGAATCAATCAGTGCGGAAATCGAAGCGTCTACCAGCTTGTCCGTAGCAGAGTCTATTTCGCAAAGCATTGCCATCCAAGAATCGATCAGTGCAGAAATCGAAGCTTCACTGAGCCTGTCGGTGGCAGAGTCTGTTTCCCAAAGCATTGCTATCCAAGAATCGATCAGCGCAGAAATCGAAGCGTCTACTAGCCTATCTATGGCCGAGTCTATTTCTCAAAGCATTGCCATCCAAGAATCAATCAGCGCAGAAACGGAAGCATCTCTGAGCTTGTCTGTGGCGGAGTCTATTTCTCAAAGCATCGCTATCCAAGAATCAAGCAGCGCAGAAATCGAAGCGTCTAACAGCTTGTCGGTAGCGGAATCTATTTCACAAAGCATTGCCATCCAAGAATCAACCAGTGCTGAAAACGAAGCGTCCACTAGCTTGGCTGTCGAGGAAGCCGAAGTCTTAGATAGAGCTATTGAACAGTCTATTATCACGGAAAACGAAGTGTCTTCTAGCTTATCTATCGTAGAATCTGAAGCACTAAGTAAAGCGATCGAGTTATCAATTAGTGCGGAAAATGAAGCATCCATCAGCCTGTCTGTAGCGGAATCTGAAGCCTTAAGTCGGGCAATTGAGCAGTCTATCAGTGCTGAAAACGAGGCATCGCTAAGCTTATCTATTACAGAAAATGAAATACAAAGTATCGCGATTGAACAATCTATCAGCCTAGAAAATGAAGTGTCTTCTAATCTATCTATGGCAGAAGCTGAAGCGAAAAGCGTGGCCATTGAGCAATCTATCAGCTTAGAAAAAGAAGCATCTACGAGCCTATCTATCGCTGAATCACAATCACAATACACAGCGATAGAACAATCCCGCAACCTGGAACAAGAATATTCATACAGTTTGGCAGCTGCGGAATCTAGAGCCAAAAGAGATACTATTGAGCAGTCTATCAGCCTAGAGCAAGAACAGTCATTCAGCCTATCTATCGCTGAATCCAAGGTACAAAGCAAAGCCATTGAGAAATCACTCAGCATAGAACGGGATCATTCATTCAGCATTTACCTTGCCCAATCCGAAGCACATAGCATTATTATTGAGCAGTCTATCAGCCTAGAGCAAGAACAGTCACGCAGCCTGTCTATTGCTGAATCACAATCACAAAGTATCGCCATTGAGCAATCAATGAGCGTGGAAAGAGAGCGTTCAATCAGTCTATCTATCGCTGAATCGCAATCACAAAGAATGATCATTGAACAATCAATCAGTGCAGAGAGAGCCCATTCGATCAGTCTGTCTGCTGCCGTATATCAATCGCAAAGCATGGCTTCTGAGTTTACTACTGTCACACAGAATTTATCAACCTTGGCCATGATTACCAAGAGACATAAAAAATAAGCTCAGAACAAACAGCGAATGAATACTGAAAGGAACTAATATGATTAGAAATATTCTATCAAGTAATGGTAAAAGTCTAGGAATCACCGACATTCTACCCCAGTATGGTGAAGACTATCGTCTCTCTGTCATGGACGGAACAGTTGACTATCGAACAATTCCCCTAGGAGCCTACGATTTGTTCAAACAAGGCTCCAGCAAACAGGATTATCTGGCAGACATTGAAAAAATTAAAACAATGGGCTTCAATACCTACCAGCTATCCCTTTCATGGACTCGCCTCTTCCCGACAGGAGAAGAGCGGAGACCCGATGCTAAGGTCCTTGCTTTCTATGAGTCAATTATCGATGCACTTCTCGAAAATGACATCGAACCAATTGTAAGCCTGTCTCATTTTGACTTCCCGCTTCATTTGTATGAAAAATACGGAGCATGGAAAAGTCGGCAAATGATTGCCATGTATGAAAAGTATTGTGAAGCCGTTTTGACCCACTTTAAAGAAAAAGTCACTTACTGGATTACCTTTAAAGAAATGAGCGCTCTTCCCTATTTGCCATTCTTAGGCGCTGGGCTACACTTTGATAGCACAGAAAACCAGGAGCAACAAATCTGGCTGGCTGCTCACCATCAGCTAATCGCATCCGCAAATGTGGTTAAGCTCGGTCAAACCATCAATCCAACCTTCCAATTTGGTAGTTTAGTTACCATCAATAGCGATTCCCACCAAGAAAATCACTCAGCTACCGATGCCTTGGGCCATGAGCTGAACAGACGTAAAAACTACATTTTTACAGATGTACAGACCAAGGGCCACTATCCAAACCATTTCCTTCGCTATATTGAGCGAAATCAGCTGGATCTGGGCATTACGGAAGAGGATGTCTTCGCCTTAAGAGAAGGAGTCGTGGACTTTATTGCCTTCTCACATTATGCAGCAGAAAATATCCAGAATTTGTTTACCAGCAAATATGCCCGCAAAAATGTAGAAACTTGTCTGGCACAACCTGTTCTTCTTCGTATTGCCATGTCTGAGCTATATGAGCGCTACCACAAGCCTCTCTTGGTCATTGAGACTTGTTCTGAGGTCTCTGACCATCCGCAATTAGCTAAGAACATTCAAGACAACGTTCAAGAAATTATTAAATCCGTTGAGATTGACGGGGTTGAGTTGCTTGGCTATACGCCATTTAGCTGGAGCGATGTAAACATCTAGGATTCAGCCCCACGTTCAAAACATAGAAAAAATCTCCCTGCAAAAGTGGACAGCCACTTATGGGGAGATTTTTGATATTTTAGAATAGAAATCAAAGCCTTAATCTTTTCCTTTGCTATCTCTAAAAATCCGATAACTGGTCTCAGCCACAGGCAGGCCGATGATGGTGTGCATATCGCCTGTAATTGAGCGGATAAAGCGAGGATCCAGCTCCTGAAAGCCGTAAGCACCTGCCTTATCCAGCGGACGCTTATCATGCAGATAAGCCTCGATGACTGGCTCTAATTCTGGGTAATAATCTACAAAGTCCACCTGAGCCACGGTGTAAAAAACTTCTAAAAAACCCTGCATACGTAGGCAGACCGAAGTCACTACATGGTGGTTCTTGCCAAAGTAAGAGCGAAACATCCGACTAGCTTCAGCTAAATCCTGTGGTTTATTGTAAATCTGACCATCCACCACGACAATGGTATCAGCTGAAATATAAAGGGTTTCAGCTTCCAAGTCCAAATCGGACTTGGCCTTGGAAATCTCACAACAAATCTTGGCTGCCTTGGTCAGAAAGTCCTGATCATCGATGGTCGCCATGCAATGCTCTTCGATAGCTCGCTCGTCCACTTCTACAGACTGAATCTCTGGATTCAAAAAACTCAGCAATTCCTTGCGTCTGGGCGACGTAGATAGGAGGACAAAGCGATGAATCCTTCCTTTTTCACCTTCCCTTTGGTAGTCAAAAACCGTCTTCATGATTGTCCTCCTATGTCCTTTAATTGAAAGAGCTCTTCCACCCGCAAATCAAAAACCTGAGCGATTTTTAAAGCCATCTCTAGCGAGGGGTTATAACGATTATTTTCCAAGTGCAAGATTGTCTCGCGCCGCATGCCGATGCGGTCAGCCAACTCCTGCTGGGTCATGCCTCTGGTTTCACGGACAGATTTGAGTTTGGTGATAATATTGCTTTCCTTGGCCATCTTCAACCTCTCTTTTCAAATAAAAAGAAGACAAAGCCAAAGAGCAAAATCAAGACACCAATCATAATGAAGAATATTCCGGCATTGACTGTGATGGAACCTACATTAGCGCTAAGCCCTGCAAGCACCAGTAAAATTGCTATACAAATGGCAAACATCAAAGTCGCTGCTTTTGCTAGATTAGCATAGAAGCGCTCGTCTGCTCTCTCCTTGACCTTTTTCAAGGCAAAAAATAACAGAAAGAGAAGCTGGATAGCGAGGAGGCCTCCTAAAGCAATGTACTTTATAAAGGGCGGATTGGTGCTTGGAGTCCACAACCAGATTCCGACAGTATAGATAGAGGTTGCCGTAAGATTCAACAGATTATAAAATTTCATGGTCAGATCATAGACCTGCTTTTCTTGAATCTCTTTCATCTTCTTAGGCCACGGTTTCATGTGAAACCAAGACCAGATGCTTATAAGCTGACCTATACTTACCAAACCGACAATCATCCACTTGGCTGACCAGCTGAGATTGCTGGGAGCAAGGAAAACAGTAAAATCAATAAAGAGAGCGGTGGCGACTAAAATGAGGCCACCCATTTTTTGACTTTTTTTCATGATAGACTCCTTTCATTGTGTTAGAAATATTTAACACTTTTTATGTTATAAATATATCACATAAAAGAAAAAAGCACAAGCATTTATGTGCTGTTTGAGAAAAATTTTTTCCGCAAGTAAAAACCCCAGAATTTTTCTGAGGCTCTAAACTACTCTCTTCCAATACAATATTCTTGGTGTTCCTGCAAGCTCTCATCGGTCTGAATGGTTACTTTGGCAATGCCATGAGCTAGAAGCTTTTGGCGCAGGACAGCCTGCGTTTCAGCCAGCAAATTAGGATTTTCCAAACAGATATGGAGCATGGCAAATTTTTCCAAGCCATCTGTCGTCCAAACATTGAGCTGGGTGATGGCTCGCATATTTTCCAGCGCTGCTATTTCCTGATAAAGCTGACCGAGGTCCACATCACTGGGCACATGGTCTAGGAAAATCTGGATATTCTCCCAAAATTTTGGCAGAGCCTGACTGAGAATAAAGCCTGCGATGACCAGAGAAAGCAGCGGATCTAGGAAGTACCAGTCGGTGAATCGCAAGATGAGGGATACTACGATAACTGCTACCCAGCCCAAGATATCCTCAAGAAAATGCAGGGTGAGAATGGATTCATTGTGGCTATGCCCATGGCTGACCACTCTGCTGGCTGCTGTATTGACGACAATGGCGACAATCCCCAAAACTAACATGCCATCATAATTCACCTTCTCAGGGGCAAATAGTTTAGGGACATTTTCCACAATGACCAAGGTTGATCCAACCAGCAAAATCACTGAGGTCAACAGGGCTCCCAGCAAGCTGTATCGTTTATAACCCAAGGTATATTCTTGGTCTTCTTTTTTTGTGGAAATCTTTTCAAAAAGAGTCGATAGACCAATAGCCAAAGCATCTCCGGTATCATGAATCGCATCAGCTAAGACAGCGCTGGAATGAAAGAGAAGGCCAAAGATAAATTCAATAATGGCAAAAGAAAGGTTTAAGAGAAAAGCAATTGTCATATTTTTACTGGATTTCATGCGAACCTCCTTAAATATTTGCTTAAACGAATACTATTTATGGTATAATCTAATCAATACCGAACACTATGTTCAATTATATTATCTCCTATTATTAGAAAGGAAACAAGAGCCAGTTCATGTCCTTTGTCTCTTAGCAGACAAAAAGCTCTTTTTGTACGGAATTTCCATGGATAGACGAGTAAAAAAGTCACGCGCAGCTATTTACCAAGCCTTTATCAGCCTGCTCAATCAGAAAAGCTACGAGAGCATCACCGTTCAGGAAATCATTGACCTAGCAGATGTAGGCCGCTCCACCTTCTATAGCCACTTTGAGACCAAGGAAACCCTGCTGGAGGAACTCTGCCAAGATCTCTTTCAGCATACCTTTATCGAGCGCTCGGAAGGACGCGATTTGTTTGAAGCGACAGCCCATATTTTCCATCACTTTCGGAAAAATCAGGATCGGATAGCCACCCTTCTCTTGGCTAAAAATACTTACTTCATCAACCGCCTGAAAATCGAGCTGGAACACTATCTCTTTCCCATGATTCAGCAGAAATTATTGCAGGAAAAGGACCATCTGCCTGAACATTTTCTCAAAAATTATGTGACGTCAACTTTTGTGGAGACGGTCAGCTGGTGGCTACAGCAAAGAAAGCAGGTCGATGAAGACACGATTTCCCACTATTTTCTAGACTTGATGAACTAATCTGCAATTTACCTGTCATTTTCAGGAAAGATGTGGTATAATCGTTCCTTGACGCACGAAAGGAGATTGATAACTTATGAAAAAAGAACACTCACCATTTTTAATTCCAGGCATTATCATGATTGGGGTTGCCTTGCGGGCACCTTTTACTGTTTTGCCTGTTGTTTTGACGGACATTGCTGATGGGCTTCAGGTTCCAGTCAGTTCTCTAGGTCTCTTGACTAGTCTGCCTTTGATTATGTTTGCCCTCTGCTCAGTCTTTGCTCCGCGCTTGGCGCAAAAGATGAGCTTGGAAAAGCTGTTTGCACTTGTGCTAGTCGTCCTAACTCTAGGCTCGCTGATTCGCGTGTTTAATCTTCCCTTACTCTATACGGGAACTATTATTTTAGGAGCGGCTATTGCTGTCTTAAATGTCCTTCTTCCAAGCTTGATTCAGGCCAATCAGCCACATCGAATCGGATTTTTGACAACCCTTTATATCACATCAATGGGGCTATCAATTACGATTTTGTCTGCTCTAGCTGTTCCCATCGTTCAAATGAGCTCTTGGCGAGGTCTCATATGGGTGTCGACTCTGATTTGCTTTGTGATTCTCTTGGTTTGGCTACCCAATGTCAAATATAGCCATCGCTTGGCTAGTAAGCAGCAAGGAAAACAAGAGCAAGGAGCTCTTCTGAAAAATCCAAGAGTCTGGGCCTTAATTTTATTTGGTGGTTTACAGTCACTACTCTTTTATACCAGTATGACCTGGTTGCCGACTTTAGGACAACAAGCCGGCCTTTCTACTGATACGACAGGCTTACTAGCAGCCATCTTTTCTCTGATTAGCCTGCCCTTTTCAATGACAATTCCTAGCTTGACAGCGCGCTTGAAGGCTCGTCAACGTCTGGTTATGATTAGCTTGGTTTCTGCGGCAGGTCTGATCGGCATTACCATGCTCTTGATTCGGACAAATTCCTTTGCTTATTGGCTGATTCTTAATCTCCTCATTGGTATGTCTGTCAGCGCCCTCTTCCCCTATCTCATGGTGACCTTCTCCCTCAAGACCTCTACGCCTGCGCAAACGGCTCAGCTATCTGGACTGGCTCAAACTGGAGGATACATCCTAGCCGCCTTCGGACCTAGCCTCTTTGGCTACAGTTTTGATCTGTTCCATTCTTGGACACCAGCCATCCTCATCCTCCTCGGTCTGACTATCATCATGACCACGAGCCTCTTTTACATAGAAAAATTTGATAAGATTCTATAAAACTTCTGATTTTCCATCAGGAGTTTTTTGCTGCCAAGTTTCTTGGTCGGATAGTAGCTTTTTCTTGGAAATCAGCAAAAGAGAGGCTGGGACAAAAAGATTTTAATTTTTAAAATGGAATTTAATAATATCAAAATATTTAGGAGATGATTTTATGAGAGCGGTTGATATAATTGAGAAAAAGCGTGATAATCTTAAACTATCTGATGTAGAGATAGAATTTTTATTGAATGAATATTTGGCTGGAAATGTACCTGATTATCAGATGTCAGCATTTCTTATGGGAGTTTACTTTAATGATATGACACAGGAAGAGCTGTTAAAATTTACAATGGTAATGAGAGATTCTGGAGATGTTATAAAATTTGATGAAATAGACAAATTTCTTGTAGACAAGCATAGTACAGGAGGTGTTGGAGATAAAGTTACAGTAATTCTTTCTCCTATTTTATCAGCACTTGGAATGGGAAATGTGAAACTATCTGGAAAAGGACTTGGACATACTGGAGGAACAATTGACAAGTTTGAATCAATTCAAGGATTTAAGTTTTCAGCAACAAAAGAAGAGCTTGTAAAAATTGCCAATAAAACGGGAGTTGGGCTGATGGGCTATAGTGACAAAATTGTTCCTCTTGATAAAAAATTATATTCTTTGCGTGATGTAACTGCAACTGTACCAAGTATTCCATTAATTGCAAGCAGTATTATGAGTAAAAAATTAGCAATTTATTCAGATGTCATAATTCTTGATGTAAAAGTTGGGGATGGAGCTTTTATGAAAGATTTGGAACAAGCTAAAAAATTGGCTCAAAGAATGATTGAAATTGGAAAAGGTGCTGGAAGAAAAGTTAAAGTTGTGCTTAGTAATATGGATGAACCGCTTGGACACGCAGTTGGGAATGCAAATGAAATTATTGAGGCTATTGAGTTTCTAAAAGGAAATTGTGCAGCTGACGTAAAAGAAGTTGTTTATACTATCGCAGGACTTGCCTTGAAAGAAAAGGGTGAAGTAACAGAGCTTAGTGAAGCAAAAGAAAAAATTGACGAAGTAATAAAAAATGGAAGCGCATTGCAAATATTAGCAGAATTTATTGGGGAAAGTGGCGGAAATAAAGAGCTTATAAATGACTATAACTTACTTCCAAAAGCTAATTCTGTGATGGAAATTTTTTCTGAAAATGAAGGATATGTAAAAAAAATAAAGACAGAAGAAATTGGAAAAGCCGCAATGATTATAGGTGCTGGACGTGCGAAAAAAGAAGATGAAGTTGATCATGCAGTTGGAATTAATATTTTTAGAAAAGTTGGAGAAAAAGTATCAAAAAATGAAAAAATCGCCGAAATATATTACAATGATGACAAAAATGTGCAAGATTCCAAAAATATGATTTTGGATGCATATGTAATAACACCAGAAAAAGTTGAAGAACCGAAGGCAATTTTAGAAATAATAGAATAATTTTAAAGTTTTATAAATGCGTTTGATGGAATCTTTAGGATTAAATTTTTAATTTTTTATTCTGTCAAAGGCATTTTTTTTATAATAGACAAAAAGCACAATAATATGATATAATAAATTTAAAGTAATCTTCAAGGAGAATCAAATGATTT
>ERZ773077.2518-NODE-2518-length-11747-cov-3.103319_pt1 | contig 11747 bp, 7 predicted proteins | sample MGYA00580612_ERZ773077 | MGnify/ENA primary metagenome ERZ773077 (study PRJEB29015, sample SAMEA2737971) | human oral metagenome | biome: human oral; feature: human-associated habitat; material: dental | place: China | collected 2021 ...
GGCGCTGCGCACGGTGCAGGCGGGCACTTTCCTGCGTTCCTGCTTTCCTGGAGACACCCATTCTCTGGGCACCATATCGAACCATTCATCAATCGCCCCGCCAAGCTATACTTGTTGCCGGCGTTTTTAATACAACTTTTTCATGTCACTGCCTGTGACGAGGAGACATCATGCCCACCTACCGACTTGGCAATCTTGCCCCGACCCTCGATCCGGAAAGCTGGATCGCCCCCAACGCTGTCGTCATGGCCGACGTGGAGATGGCAAAAAATTCTTCTGTCTGGTGGAACTGCACGGTACGCGGCGATACGGACAAGATCATCATCGGCGAAAACAGCAATATCCAGGACGGGTCTGTCGTCCACACCAATCGCGGCATTGTCGTCCGCATCGGCAAGGGCGTCACCGTCGGCCACATGGTCATGCTGCACGGCTGCACCATCGGCGATAACTGCCTGATCGGCATGGGCGCGGTGTTGCTTAACCATTCCGTCATCGGCCGCGACTCCATCGTCGCCGCCCACACACTGGTGCCCGAAGGCAAGGTCTTTCCCGAGCGTTCCTTGATCATGGGCGTGCCGGGCAAGGTGGTGCGCCAGCTGACGGATGACGAGGTAGCCAATCTGCCGTCCAGCGCCGAGCGCTATGTCAGGAACTGGCGGCGCTACCGCGACGAGCTGGCGCCCTGCTGAATCACCCGGTTCTTCGCACGCGCCGTGCGCTCCGGGAAGGTGCTGGCCACCCCGCCCTCATGTACGCCTTTACGCACGCACTCTATCCCTGGCACTGCCGATGCTTCCGGCGTCCTCCGCCGCGCCAGCCGTCCCGGTTTCGGCGTTCCGCTCCGCCACAATCCTTGCCGTGATAATTCGGGCGACGGCAATGCTGGACGGTCGCAGTAAAGGGATTACGCACCCCTCTCTGAAGCCCGCATCAATAAAGGGATTGCGGGCACCCTTCTCTGAAACCCTCGTAAATAAAGGGCTGCAAGGCGGCCTGCCCGCAAACGCCCAATCCATACGGGCTGCGGGGCAGGCGGTCATGCGCGCGGGCGATGTGACGAAACGCCGTGTAGGCCGCATTGTTGGCGCGGCGCAGTAAATGCAGTGAATGATGCGTTGGGCAGCTGAGTTGCGCATGTCCATCGTCGATGGCCGGCCTGAAACCAACGCTGGCGCGGGAAGCAGACTCAGCGCCGCAGCTCCAGTAAGCCGTCCGGCAGTTCATTTAAGGGATTGCGGGCATACCCCTCTGAAACCCACGTAAATAAAGGGCTGCAAGGCAGCCTGCCCGCAAACGCCCAATCCATACGGGCTGCGGGGCAGGCGGTCATGCGTGCGGACGATGTAACGAAACACCGTACAAGCTGCATCCTTGGCGCGGCGCAGTAAATGCAGTGAATGATGCGTTGGGCAGCCGGGGATTGCGCATGGCCTCGCCACTGGCCGGCCTAAAGCCGACGCGGCAGCCGGCGTATGCATTCGCTGCCTCATGGCCTTGCACACGCTCAATCCCGTACCGCCTGGGCGGCGTCAGCCTTCCCTGCCTCTTTCGTTTCTCCCGCGCTTCCGGCATTTTCCGCATCATCTGCCGCCGGCGACCAGTCGCCGCCCAGCGCCTTGATCAGCGCCGCGGCAGCCAGCAGGCGGCGGCCGGCAATGTCGATGGCGCTGCGTTCGGCATTCAAAGAGGCGGCCTGCGCCGAAACGACATTCAGATAACTCACCGTTCCCGCCAGGTACTGGTCATCCGCAATCTGCAAAGCCTCGGCAGCGGCGCGCACGGCCTCTTCCTGAATGCCGGCGGCTTCGGCCAGCAGGCGCAGGCTCATCAATGCGTCCTCAACTTCCTGAAACCCCGCCAGCACGGTCTGCCGGTACGCCGCCACCGACTCATCGTAGGCCGCGCTTGCCCGCGCCTTGGCGGCGGAACGCGCCCCCGCATCGAACAGGCTCATGGCCAGCGCCGGGCCGAGCGACCAGAAGCGATTGGGCAGAGTGAGCAGGTTCGACAGGCTCGGCCCCTGATACCCGCCGCTGCCGCCCAATGTCACGCTCGGGAAGAAGGCCGCCTGCGCTACGCCAATTTCGGCATTGGCGGCGGCAACGCGCCGTTCGGCGGCGGCAATGTCGGGGCGGCGTTCGATCAGCGCTGATGGCAGGCCGGTCGGGATTTCCGGCAGTGCGGGCAGTCCGCCCGGCCACCTCGCCGGAGGCGACGCAACGGCATGCGGCATCAGCGAAAAATCCGCCGGCGCTTTGCCAATCAGCACGGCAATCGCGTGTTCGTACTGGGCACGCTGAATGCCAAGGTCGGCCAACTGCGCCTGCACCGATTTAAGCTGCGCTTCCGCCTGGGCGACATCGAGCCGGCCGGCGACGCCCGCCGCGAAGCGGTTGCGCGTAATTTCCAGTGCGCGCTGGTATGCGGCCACGGTTTTTTCGAGCAGGCTGCGCTGCGCATCGACCACGCGCGCGTGCAGATAGCTCTGCACCAGAAGCAACTGGGCGCTGAGCCGGGCCGTGCGCAGATCGGCGGCGCTGGCGGCAAGCTTGGCCTCGCCGGCCTCGACGCTACGCCGGATGCGCCCCCAGACATCCAGTTCCCAATTCACAGACAGCGAGAGGCGATGCGTCGTGCGGATCGCGCGGGCGGCTGCCCCAGTGCTGCTCCCGCTGCCACCTCCGCTGCTGCTGCCATCGCCGCTGCCGGAGGAAGCGCTCTGGCTGCGCGTCGATGCGGCATTGCCGCCGATGTCCGGGAACCACGCTGCCCGCGCCTGATCCAGCGCACTTTGTGCCTGCCGGAAGCGTGCTTCCGCCGCGCGCACGTTCTGGTTTGAAATGTCCACCTGTTCCGCCAACGCATTCAGATGGGCGTCGCCAAAGCGTTCCCACCAGCGGCCGCGCGGCATATCGTCGGCCGGCTGCGCCGGCTTCCAGCCGGGCCATCCCTCCAGCGCATCCGCAAGCGCCTTGTACTGCGCGGGCACGGCGATATCCGGACGCACGTAGTCCGGCCCGACGGTGCAGCCGGCGAGTGCCAGAACAAGGGACAGCATGGCGCCGGGTGAAAAGCGGCGAATCAGGGCATCGTTCTTCATCGTGAGAAATTCCGCAGGTTCATCGGGGTACACTCGCGGCGTATTCAGGCATTCAGGGCGCATCGTCGCTCCGCGCCGTTTTCGCGCGCCGGCGCTCGCGCCAGAGCCGCCAGCGGTCGAGATAAAGGTAAACCACCGGCGTCGTATACAGCGTCAGCAACTGGCTGAGCAACAGGCCGCCGACGATGGAAATGCCCAGCGGCTGGCGCATCTCGGCGCCGTCGCCGCGCCCAAGCATCAGCGGCAGCGCGCCAAAGAGCGCGGCCATCGTCGTCATCATGATCGGCCGGAAACGCAGCAGGCAGGCTTCGCGGATCGCCGCTCGGGAATCCAGCCCCCGCTGCCGCTCCGCCTGGATGGCGAAATCGATCATCATGATGCCGTTTTTCTTGACGATGCCGATGAGCAGAATGACGCCAATCAAGGCAATGACGCTGAATTCGGTACGGAAAGCGAGCAGCGCCAGCAATGCGCCGACGCCGGCCGAAGGCAGCGTCGACAGGATCGTTAGCGGATGGACGAGGCTTTCGTAAAGGATGCCGAGGACAATATAGACGGCGACCAGCGCCGCAAGAATAAGTAGCGGCTGATTGGCGAGCGAACGCTGAAATACTTTCGCCGACCCCTGGAAACTGCCCACCAGAGAGGCCGGCGCGCCGAGCTGCCGCATGGCCTGCTCGATGGCCGCTGTTGCCTGCGACAGCGACCCGCCGGGCGGCAAATTGAAGGAGATCGTCGACGCGGCAAACTGTCCCTGATGATGCACCGACAGCGGCACGGGCGTCGTCTCCCAGCGCGCAAAGGCGGACAGCGGAATCTGCGCTGACTTGCCGTCTTCCCTCGTCTCGATGAAGTAGACGTCCTTCAGATTTTCCGGACCCTGCGTGTATTCTGGCATGGCCTCCATGACCACGCGATATTGGTTGAGCGGATGGTAGATGGTTGATATCTGCCGCTGGCCGAACAGGTCGTTGAGCGTGGCGTTGACCTCACGCTGGTTCAATCCCAGCCGCGCCAGCGCGTCACGATCGATAACGAGCGACGTCTGCACCCCATTGTCCTGCTGATCGGTATTGACGTCCGTCAATTCCTTCAGTCTGCTCAACGCCTGCCTGACGCGCGGTTCCCAGGCCCGCAGCGTCTCGACCGTGTCAGCCTGCAAGGTGTATTGATACTGCGCGCTGGAGCCGCGGCCGCCGATGCGAATATCCTGGGAAGCGCGCAAATACAAACGTGCCCCCGGAACGCGGTCAAGCTTGCCGCGCAGGCGATCGATCACCTGGGCTGCCGAAGCATCGCGCTCCGCAAGCGGCTTGAGCGACATGGCGACGAAATTCTCCCGGCTGCCGAAAAAGCCGACGACATGATCAATGGCGGGATCCTGACGAAGAATTCCCATAATTTCACTCAACTTGGCGGACAAGACCTGGAAAGACATGCTTTCATCGGCCCGAATACCGCCGGAAATCATGCCGGTATCCTGCTGCGGGAAAAACCCCTTGGGCACGGCATAGTACAGATAACCGTTGAGCGCCACCGTAACGCCCATGATCAGCAGCATCCAGGGGCCATGCGCCAGCGCCCAGTCGAGCGAACGTTGGTAATGCGCGTGCACGGCATCAAAACAGCGGCCGAGCGCCCCCTGGATTGACCGCATCGCGCCCTCACTTTGCCGCTGGCTTTCCGCCGCGCGGGCGCGCAGCAGGCTAGCGCACATCATCGGCGTCGTCGTCAGCGAAACGAGCAGCGAGATCAGGATCGCCGCCGAGAGCGTCAGCGCAAATTCCCGGAACAGCCGCCCGACAAGGCCCTCCATGAGCAGAATCGGGATAAATACGGCGATCAGCGACAGGCTCATCGACAGCACTGTGAACCCGACTTCCCGCGCCCCTTGCAGCGCCGCCGCAAAAGGCGTCATGCCGCGCTCGACATGGCGGGAAATGTTTTCCAGCACGACGACGGCATCGTCGACGACAAAGCCTGTGGCAATCGTCAGCGCCATCAGCGAAAGATTGTTGAGGCTGAATCCAGCCAGGTACATGAAACCAAAGGTTCCCACCAGGGACACCGGCACAGCGACAATCGGAACCAGCGCCGCCCGTCCGTCGCGCAAGAAAATGAAAACGACGGCAATCACCAGCGCGACGGAAAATATGAGCGTCTGCTCGACCTCGCGCAGCGAAGCGCGGATAGTGCGCGTGCGGTCATAGGCCACATCAAGGTCGATGGCAGCTGGAATCGAGGCGCGCAATCCTGGCAGCAGCGCCCTGATCCTATCGACGGTCTCGATGATGTTGGCACCCGGCTGGCGATGCACGACCACCATCACCGCCGGCTTGCCATCGAACAGCCCGACGTTGTAGCGGTCCTGCTCGGCATCGCGCACCGTCGCCACGTCGGACAGGCGCACCGCCGCGCCATTTCGCCAGGAAACGATCAGCGGTAGATAGTCGGCGGCTTTCTTCGCCTGATCACTGGCGAGAATCTGCCAATGCCGTTCGCCATCTTCCAGTGAACCTTTCGGACGGTTGACATTGGTTGTAACGATGGCCGCGCGGACTTCCTCGACACCAACCCCGGCACGCGCCAGGGCGCCAGGGTTGAGCTGCACGCGCACCGCCGGCAGCGAGCTGCCGCCGACCGAGACCTGTCCAACGCCATCCGCCTGCGCGATTTTCTGCGCCAGCACGGTCGAGGCCACATCGTACATCTGGACGCGCGTCATTGACGCCGAGGTCAGGCCGATGATCAAGATGGGGGCATCGGCCGGATTGACCTTGCGATAGGTTGGGTTGCCCGGCATGCCGGTCGGCAACAGCGTGCGCGCCGAATTGAGCGCCGCCTGCACATCGCGCGCGGCGCCATTGATGTCGCGGTCGAGATCGAATTGCAGCGTAATGCGGGTCGAGCCGAGCGAGCTGCTCGATGTCATTTCATTGACGCCGGCAATCGCGCCCAGCATTCGTTCGAGCGGCGTCGCCACTGTCGCCGCCATCGTTTCCGGGCTGGCGCCGGGCAAGGAAGCCGATACCGAAATCGTCGGAAAATCGACCTGCGGCAAAGGAGAAACCGGCAAAAGACCAAAGGCCAGCATGCCGAACAGGGCAATGCCGACCGTCAGCAGCGTTGTCGCCACCGGTCGCCGGATAAAGGTCGAGGAAATAAACATGCCTTTGCGCGCTATGCCTTGCTGGCCGCCGTCCTACATTTCATCCGGCCCGAAGCGGCTGTGCAGCCGCCGCCCAAGGCCGCGCGCCAGCCGATCGAAGGCCAGATAGATCACCGGCGTCGTAAACAACGTCAGCACCTGACTGAGCAGCAGACCACCCACCATCGTCAAACCCAGCGGCTGGCGCAGCTCGGACCCGACGCCGTTGCCGAGCATCAGCGGCAAGGCACCAAACAAAGCGGCCAGCGTCGTCATCAAAATTGGACGGAAACGCAGCAGGCACGCCTCGTGAATGGCCTCGCGCGGCGACTTGCCATGCATGCGCTCCGCCTCCAGCGCAAAGTCGATCATCATGATGGCATTTTTCTTGACGATGCCGATCAGCAGAATAATGCCGATGATGGCGACGATATCGATGTCGGTGCCGGAAAGCATCAGCGCCAGCAGCGCGCCAACGCCAGCGGAAGGCAATGTCGACAGGATCGTCACCGGATGGATGTAGCTTTCATAGAGCACGCCGAGCACGATGTACATGACGACAACGGCAGCCAGAATGAGCAGCAATGAATGGTCGAGTGAGGACTGGAAGGCGAGCGCGGCGCCTTGGAAGCTGGTCTGAACGCTGGCGGGCAGGCCAAGTTCCCGTTCCGCTGTCTGAATCGCCTGGACCGCCTCGCCCAGCGAGACACCGGGCGCGAGATTGAAGGAAATCGTCGCCGCCGGAAACTGGCCGACGCGGCTGATCGCCAGCGGCATCTTGCGCTCCGAAATACTGGCGATGGCTGAAAGCGGCACGGAAACGGGAGAGCCACCCGCAGTCGAGATCAGATAGATTTCGTTGAGAGAGGCTGGATTCAACTTGAATTCAGGCTTGACCTCGAGCACAACGCGATAGAGGCTCGATTGCGTAAAAATCGTGGACACCAGCCGCTGGCCGAAGGCGCTGTACAGCGCGCTGTCGATAGCGGCGACGCTGATGCCGAGCCGGCTGGCGCTTGCCCGGTCGATGTCGATGTACGCCTGTAAGCCTTGTGCCTGCAAGTCGCTGGCGACATCGGCCAACTCAGGCAGTTGGCGCAAGCGCGCTAATAATTTCGGCGTCCATACCGCCAGCTCTTCGGCGTCGGCATCCTCGAGACTAAACTGGTACTGCGTGCGGCTGACGCGGTTTTCGATGGTCAGATCTTGGACCGGCTGCATAAATAAGGACATACCCGCCTGGGCATGTTCCACGGTCTTTTCCAGGCGCGCCTGCAGGCGGCGGATGATGGCGCTCACATCGCCGTCACGCTCGCCTTTCGGCTTCAAATTGATGAGCAGGCGGCCGTTGTTGAGCGTGGCATTGGCGCCATCGACGCCGATGAACGAAGAAATGCTCTCAATCGCCGGATCGCCGATCAGCGTATCAACCACCGCCTGTTGCCGCGCGGCCATGGCGGAAAACGAAATCGACTGCGGCGCTTCGCTGATGCCCTGGATGACGCCCGTATCCTGCACCGGGAAGAAACCCTTGGGAATGAGGGCATAGAGCAACACGGTCAAGGCCAGCGTGACGAAAGCTGTAAGTAACACCAATCCCTGGCGGTCGAGCGCCCAAATCAGCATACGGTCGTAACGGGCGATGACGGCGTCGAAAAACGCCCCGATTCTACAAAACAGCCCATTTTCTTCGACTTCCGGCGCATCGCGCAGCAGGCGCGCGCACATCATCGGCGTCAACGTCAGCGAAACGATGGCCGAAATCAGGATCGCCACGGCCAGCGTGACGGCAAACTCACGAAACAGCCGGCCGATGACTTCGCTCATGAAGAGCAGTGGAATCAGCACGGCAATGAGCGAGAGCGTCAGCGAGATAATGGTAAAGCCAATCTGCTCACTGCCCTTGAGCGCCGCCTGCATCGGTGACTCGCCCCGCTCGACATAGCGCGCGATATTCTCGATCATGACGATCGCGTCGTCGACGACGAAGCCGGTGGCGATCGTCAGCGACATCAGCGTCAGGTTATTGACCGAAAAACCGGCCAGGTACATGACGCCAAAGGTGCCGACCAGCGACAGCGGCACCGCGACGCTGGGGATGATCGTCGCCGGCGCGTTGCGTAGAAAAACGAAGATGACCATGACGACGAGCGCAATCGCCAGCATCAGTTCGAAACGGACGTCGTCAATCGAAGCGCGGATCGTCGTCGTCCGGTCGGTCAGAATGTGCACGTCGAGCGAGGACGGCAACGTTGCCTGTAATTGCGGCAACAGGCGCTTGATGCGGTCGACGGTTTCGATGACGTTGGCGCCCGGCTGGCGCTGGATGTTGAGGATGATCGCCGGTTTCTGCACGCCCTTCACGGCCGCCCACGCCGCCAGGCGATCGTTTTCCGCCCCGTCGGCGACGTCGGCGACATCGGCCAGCCGGATCGGCGCGCCGTCGCGCCAGGCGATCACCAGCTGCCGATATTCCGCCGCCGAGCGCAACTGGTCGTTGGCATCGAGCGTCGAAGCGCGCGCCGGCCCGTCGAAACTGCCCTTGGCCGAGTTGACGTTGGCGTTGGCGATGGCCGTGCGCAGATCGTCGAGATTGAGCTTCTTCGCCGCCAGCGCCTTGGGATTAGCCTGGATGCGCACGGCAGGGCGCTGGCCGCCAGCCGTGCTGACGAGGCCGATGCCTGGTAGCTGGGACAGTTTCTGCGCCAGCCGCGTATCGACGAAATCCGCGACCTTCGGCAAAGGCAAAACGTCCGAGGTAATCGCCAGCGTCATGATCGGCGTATCGGCCGGATTGACCTTGCTGTAGATCGGCGGCATCGGCAAGTCCGTCGGCAGAAAGGTATTGGCTGTGTTGATCGCCGCCTGCACCTGCTGTTCGGCCACGTCAAGGCTAACATCGAGCGTGAATTGCAGGGTGATGACCGAGGCGCCACTGGAACTCGTCGACGCCATCTGCTTGAGGCCGGGCATCTGGCCGAACTGGCGTTCAAGCGGCGCGGTAATCGACGAAGTCGTCACATCGGGGCTGGCGCCCGGATACAACGTCGTCACCTGAATCGTCGGATAGTCGACTTCCGGCAGGGCGGACACCGGCAAAAAACGATAAGCCAGCAAACCGGCAAGCAAAATGGCAAACATCAACAGCGATGTCGCCACCGGCCGCAGGATGAACTGGCGCGAGGGATTCATCGCCGCTTTATCCTCTCATTCCCCGTGATTCCCTGTGGATTCACCCGGATTTTCTGCACGCCCGCCCCCGTCATTCACGACTGCCGGCGGCGCTGCCGCCTGAGCGGGCGCGCTCCAGACCACCGGGCCGATCCGGCCTTCCCGGCACAGCCGCCGCACCGGACGTACGCTTCGGCACGCTGTCAGGGGAATTTCCCGCCGCCGTGGCCGGGGCGTTTTCCGCGGCATTTTTCGGGGGATTCCCCGATGTGTTTTGTGTGGCATTCTTGGCGCTCTCGGGGGCATCTGCGGAAGGCCGGCCCTTTTTCCGGGTTGCGTGCGTTGCCGGTGTGGCCGCGGATTCGCTTGGTCGGTCGGCGCCAGAAGCCGCATGCGCAGCAATCAGCGTGATTTTCGCGCCGTCGCGCAGCCTGTCGACGCCTTCGACGACAACCGTCTCTCCCGCCGTCAGTCCTTCATCGACCGAAACCGTTTCGTCCGTCCTGACGCCGATTTTCAGCCGGCGGACAGACACCGTTTTATCCGCCGCATCAACGATATAGGCAAAATCCCCCTGCTGTCCCTGCAACACGGCCGCGGCGGGAATCAGCACGACGTCGCGGCGCGTGGAAACATTCAGCCGGATATTGACAAACTGGTTGGGAAATAACGCCTCGTCGGCATTGGTAAACTCTGCCTTGAGCCTGACCGTGCCGGTCGCTGTATCGATCTGGTTATCGACCGACAGCAGTTTGCCAGCGGCCAGGCGGTTTTTATTGTCCTGATCCCAGGCTTCGACCAGCAGCGCTTCGTGTTCCCGCATTCCCTGAAGCACTGCGCTCAGATGACCGGCAGGCACTGAAAAAACGACGGCGATAGGCTGCGTCTGCGTGATCGTGACGATCCCGTCGGCGTCACTGGCGCTGACCATATTGCCGGCATCAACCCGGCGCAAGCCCAGGCGGCCGTCGATCGGCGCGGTAATGCGCGTGAAGGAGAGTTGCAGGCGCGCATTTTCGGCGCTGCCTTGATCGGTCTGCACGGCGCCTTCGTACTGCTTGACCAGCGCCGCCTGCGTATCGACCTGTTGCCTGGCAATCGAATTCTTGGCCAGCAGGTCACGGTAGCGGGCCAGGTCAATTTTGGCATTAGCAAGCAGCGCCCGATCGCGCGCCAATTGCCCGGCGGCCTGGTCGAGTTGCGCCTGGAAGGGACGCGGGTCAATCTCGGCCAGCAGATCGCCCGCCTTGACGCGCTGTCCTTCCTGAAAAGCGATACGTTGCAGCTGCCCGGAAACGCGCGCCTTGACAACCGTCGTATTGCGGGCCGTCACTGTGCCCAGCGCACTGAGCACGACATCGATATCGCCACGCCGCGCCGTCGCCACTGTGACGGCAGGCGGCGCCTCGGCCGCGCCGTGCCGACCGCGCCCTGGGCGCGCATTACCGCCCTCGCCATCACCACGCCCACTTCCAGGCCAGAACCAGGCTACCGCCAGTGCCAATGCACAGGCAATGCCTATCCAGAATACTTTCTTGCGCATGCACGAGATTCCTCAATCAGATATCGGACTACCGGCCGCCCGGCCTATCGCGGCGGCCACGAATTCCGGCAACTGCAATATAACAAACTCACACCGGCACCGGCGGCAGACGGAATAATTTGCAATCACTTTTCGACACGCCCGTAGGGTAAGTTCAATGCCGGCCTGCTCGGCAGGGTTCAGTATGGATTTGGCACAGCGTTTCCAACGGTCCGGCATGGCGGGATAGGCCGGATTCCGTTAATATCGCGTTGCACAATACCGGGCTGGACGATCGAAGGGACCGGCTGCCGTGCGCCCGGGTACGCTGCCTGACGCATGACGCGGCCGGCACGTTGCCGAAAGCCAAACAAAAGATAACAGACAAGGAGAAAGAATATGACCGCTGCCGCCCGCAAGAATCAGTACAGCAAAGAAGATTTACTGGCCTGCGCGCGTACCGAAATGTTCGGCCCCGGCAATGCGCAATTGCCGCTGCCCAATATGCTGATGCTCGACCGCATTCTGGAAATCAATGACCACGGCGGGAAATACGGCAAGGGAGAAATCATCGCCGAGCTGGACATCCACCCTAACCTGTGGTTTTTTGCCTGCCATTTTGAGGGCGATCCGGTCATGCCCGGCTGTCTCGGTCTGGATGCCATGTGGCAGCTGATCGGTTTTTACCTTGGCTGGAGCGGCGGCCTGGGGCGCGGCCGTGCGCTGGGTTGCGGCGAGGTCAAGTTCACCGGCCAGGTTCTGCCCAAACATAAGAAAGTCACTTACCACATCCACATCAAGCG
>ERZ773077.2519-NODE-2519-length-11745-cov-7.692130_pt1 | contig 11745 bp, 24 predicted proteins | sample MGYA00580612_ERZ773077 | MGnify/ENA primary metagenome ERZ773077 (study PRJEB29015, sample SAMEA2737971) | human oral metagenome | biome: human oral; feature: human-associated habitat; material: dental | place: China | collected 2021 ...
GCTCAGGCCGCGGCCTGAGAGTCGAGGAAGTGATGGCCCTGTGCGACGTACTCGATTTGCCGTTCGCGGATTTCGTTTCCCGGGCAACCGCCGCCTGACCCAAACAGAAAAAGCCCCCGCTGCGGCAACAGCGAGGGCCCGGCCCAAAGAAAGGGACTAATCCATGTCCAACATTATCCCATTCAGCTACGAGGACCACGAAGTGCGCGTCCTCGACGTCAACGGCGAACCCTGGTTCGTCCTGGCCGACCTGTGCAAGGTCTTGGCCCTGAGTAACCCGGCAGTCGTCGCAAAGCGCCTCGACAAGGCTGATGTATGCCAGACTTACATCAGCTCTGGCGGCCAGCGCCGGGCAATGACCATCGTCGCCGAACCCGGCTTGTATGACGTGGTGGTCCGCTCCGACTCCCCAGCCGCCAAGCCCTTCCGTCGCTGGGTGACGCACGAGGTCCTCCCCACAATCCGCCGCACCGGCATCTACGCCGTCGAGCCGCAGCCGCAGCTGAGCGGCAAGGAACTCCTCGCCGCCGCCGTACTGGAGGCCGCGGAGACGATCAAACAGCACGAGGCCACCATCGCCCAGCAGGCCGAGGACCTCGCCAAGGCCCTGCCGAAGGCCAACACGTGGGACGCGCTCTGCTCCGGACGCGGCGACCACTCCATCACCGACGCCGCCAAACTGCTCTCCAGCACCGGAATCACCACCGGGCCGCGCAAACTCCACAAACAGCTTCAGGACCTGGGCTGGATCCACAAGAACCAGCGCGACAAGTGGGCGGCCAACCAGGACAAGCTCAACACCGGGCTCCTGGCGGAGAAGGTCCGCCACTACATCGACGACGACGGCGTCTCCGTGCTCGCCACCCCACAGGTCAGGGTGACCCCGAAGGGCCTGGAGAAGCTGCACGAACTCCTCACCCCCGCCGGCCTTCAGGAGGTGCTGGCATGAACCCCCTCCAGATCCGCGCGACCGACCTCGGCGAGCACGACCCCCGCCGGGTCGAAATCAGCAACGACGAGGCCGTGGAGCGCCTCCAGGAGGCCGTCGGCGAAGTGTCCGACGCCCTCGCCCGTCACCAGGCCGTCGACCTGGAGTGGCTGACGAACATCCTCGAATCCTGCCAGGTGCTGGTGAGCGCGGCGCAGGACCGCGCCCTCCCCGACACGGGTCTCGTCGCGATGGCGAACGATCACCTCGGCGACACCATCACCCTCCTCGGCATGTGCATCGTCGGCCTCCACCGGGAAGCCATCCGGGAATCAGACCAAGAAACCGCGCAGGAACCCGCCCAGGAGGCATTGATATGAGCAGCAAGAAAATCGACGTCGCCGACCTGATCGGCGTCGCCACTCCCCAGTCCTGCCCCCAATGTCAGCATCCCGTGGTCACCACCCTGCTGGACCGGAGCGAGCCCCCCAAGGCGCTGGCCGTCTACTGCCGCCACTGCATGTGGGTACAGGGCACCCATCTCCTGGTGCGTGAGTACATGGAGCACTGCGGGCACGACTTCGGCATCGTCTGCGCCGCGTGCGGGCGGGAAACCTACCTCGACTGGATCGAGGCTGGCAAGAACGGCTGGAAGCAGATTGAACAGGCCTGGATCTGCTACGACCACGCTCTCCAGCTTCAGGCCATCGTCCTGGCTGGCCTGCTCGACGACACCGAGATAAAGATCGCCGTCAAAGAAGGGCGCCTGCCGTGACCGTTGACAAGTCCCTGCTGACGAAAGAGCAGGTCGCCGACCTGATCGGCATCACCCCGAGCCAGGTCCTGAAACTCCGCCGGCTCCACCCTTCCCCGCTTCCCGGGATCAACGTTTCCGCCGGCGCCCGTCCCTCGTGGCGGTGGCGCCCCTCGGTCGTTCAAACCTTCCTCCGGAACAGGAGCAACGCATGAACCGTACAAGACCGGAGTTCGACGAAACCGTCATCGCCCGCGACCTCCTCCCGCCGGCCGAGATCACCGAAACGCAAAGGGTCGCCGCCCTGCGAACCCTCACCCGCCATCACGCAATCGACCTGGCCGACATGCTCGGCCTCACCCCCGAAGGGGTGCGGCATGAGTGACCTGTTGATTGCTATGACCGAAGCCGCCGCCGACTGTAACCTCGGGAGTGATGAACGTGTCCGAATCCGAAGCCCGCGAGTTGCTGGCCGCCGTCAGGAAGGCGAGCGAGCAGGCTGCTGCGTCGCGCGCGAAGGCAGACGAGGATTCGGCGATCCGCAGGGATGCGGTGAAGGCGGCGATGGATGCCGGGCTACCTCGGGAGCAGATCGCGGAGGCCGCGGGTGCTCATCGGAATCGGCTCTACAGGATCGTCCAGAGCTAGCGCACACACTGGGGGTGCATTCCCCTTCGCGGGCCGCTAGCCTTCCTGTTGCACACCCTATGTGTGCACTGATCAACAAAGAGAATGCCGCGTCGAGCTCAATCTTGGCGGAACGACTCGACGCGGCCGACCTCCTCGGAAGGAGTGACCCCATGGTATCAACCCCCGGGCGCAAGCCTGCCCGGAAACAGCGCCGCGCCCCGAAACTCACCCGCGGTGACCTGACGGTCGTCGAACCCGACATCGCCTACGCCGTCGCCCACAAGATCAGCCTCTTCGAGGGCCACAAGTCGATCCGGCAGGTCCGCAACTGCGACCTGGCGTTGATCGTCTCCATCACCCTCGACTACGCCGTCGAGGCCCTCCGACTCGCCCGAGAGGAAACCACAGCATGACCACCCAGCCCGCCCCCAACATCACCCCGTTCACCTACGAGGGGTGCGAAGTGCGCACCCTCGACATCAACGGCGAACCCTGGTTCGTCACGGGTGACGTCTGCGACTACTTCGGCGTCACCAACCGAAACCGCGTCATGCAGCACGTGGACCCCGAAGACAAGGGGGGTACGCAAATCGACACCCCCGGCGGTCGGCAAACGGTGTCCATCGTCAACGAATCAGGCCTCTACACCCTGCTGTTCCACCTGCAACCAACCAAGGCCCGCGGCCTGACCGACTCCGAGGTGGAGGCCAAGACCGCCCTCGTCCGCTCCTTCCGTCGCTGGGTGACTCACGAGGTCCTGCCGGCGATCCGGCAGCGCGGCGGCTACCTCACCCCAGAAGCCGCCGAGGAGGCCCTGACCGACCCGGACTTCATCATCAGACTCGCCACGGATCTGAAGCGCGCCCGCGCCGAACGTGAAGCGATGGCCGCCTATGCCCGGGAACTGGAACCGAAGGCCGCGAACTACGACCGTTTCCTGTCGGGTGATGGCACCTACTCGATCGGGGCGGTCGCGAAGATCCTCGGGCGGTCGCAGAACAAGCTCTTCGACGAGCTGCGCAACGCCGGGATCCTGATCGCCAAGGGTGCGATGCGCAACACCCCGTACCAGAAGTACATGCACCACTTCACGGTCCGTGCCCACGACTACACGCGCAGCGACGGAACCGTGGGCACCTCCTACACGACCAAGGTGCAGCCCTCCGGGTTGGCGTTCATCCAGGCCAAGCTCGGGATCGGGCAGGGAGCCCTGATATGAGCATCCACGAAGTCCGTGTCGCGCACTGGCGAATCGCCCGCAATCCTGCGGGCAAGGAGATCGAACTGCATCCGTGGTTGCCCAACGGCGCCACGGCCCTCAAGACCGCGACCATCCGCCACTGCGCGGGGTGTACGGCCTGCGGCGACGCCGTCGAGTGCGACCCGCCCTGCGACGATCCCCGCTGGTGCAACCCGGAAAGCCCCTGCGAGGGCCTGCGCACCGCCCAGGAGTGGGCACGCCGGCACATCGGAGGGGCGGCGCCCGCGGTCGTCGCAACCCCGGTGGGCCCCAAGAAGGACCCAGCGCCGCAGCGCCCTCGGTGGACTGCCGAGGAAGACGATTGGGTGCGCAACCATGCCGACCTCAGCCCCGCAGAAGTCGCCGAAGCCCTAGGGCGCAGCGAGGCGGCAATCCATAGTCGTCGGCACCATCTCGGGCTCACCCAACCCAGCGTGCCCTGGGCCGAGCATGAGGACCAGCTTCTGCGTGGCTGCACCAGTATGCGTAGCGCCATGGCAATGCTCCCGGGTCGCACCAGGACCGCCATCAAGCATCGCGCGGGCTTCCTAGGGCTCTCCTTCCGGAGGGTCGCAGCATGAAGCTTCAGCCCGACCCCCTCGGATACGACCTGTTCGACCTGGCCGTCATCATCGCCGGCTCCGCAATCACCGCGGCCCTCATCGCCGTCATCGTCGGCGGCGCACTCCTCGGCTGGTGGTCATGACCACCGCCCTCCACAACCAGCACACCCAACGAAGGAAGTCACTCGTCATGACAACCGCAACCATCCCGTCCCCCGCGCCACGCCGCGCCATGCTCCACGCCCTCGAACCCCTCGACCCGGAGCCGGCGGAAGCCCCCCGTCGCGGTCTCTACGTCGCCTTCGAGCGCGTCGGCCTCGGATGGCGTTGGCGCTGCCTGCACTGCGGCGCGGCCGGCACCGGCCACACCGATGAACTCGCCCTGGCGGCCGCCATCGCCCACCCCTGCGCCAGCGAGGAGGTGCAGGCATGAGCCCCACTGACAGGGACCTCCGGCTCGTCGAGTTGCTGCCCGGCGGCGAACGGACCACCTCCCGGTCGCTTCGCTTCGTGGCCAGCCTCGACGACCGCGGCGACATCGCGGTCCGCGCCCTCGACCTGGGCGCCGCCACGGATCTGATCCCCCTGCTGTCCGCGGCGATTGCCACCGTGGCGGCAGCGACCAGGATACCGGCAACGATCCTCGGCTCCGCCGCAAGGCAGGCCGCCGAGGATGCGCTGCGCCGCGGGGGTGCGGCATGAGCGACGAAAGCGCCACCTTCGCTATCGACTGCGACGGATGCCGCTACAGCGTCGAATGGCCGCGCCTGTCCGGAGATGATTCCCGACAGGATCCTGACCATGCGGCCGTCTACACGACAATGGGCGACCTCCTGGGCCACATCGAACCGTTGACGGCAAACGGCTTCCAGACCGAGGCCGACGTGATCGCCGCAGCCTGGGCATTCCTCCAAGCTGCGGCCAAGGAGGTCGACGGTGAGTGACATGCAGGACCGGATCACCCGTCTCGCAGCAGAGGCCCAGCAGCGGGCCGACGTGGCCGGAGTGCAAGCGACATGGCAGGAGGGCCGCGCCCATGGCCTTCGGGAGGCTGCAGCCATCACCGCCGCAGGCGCGGATACCCGGGCCCTTCGGGACGACATCCACGACTACATCGAGACGCTAGAGAGGCGGATCGCCGACAAGGAGGGGGCGCTCCGGAAGCTGGCCGCCAGGAGCTCCGGATACAGCGTGGGCTATTACGAGGGAAGCCGCTGCGCGCTCTTCCAGACCTCCGAGGATCTCCGAGGTCTCCTCACCCACGAGCCCGAGGATGGCGACGATGACCAGCCCCGCTGAAGAGTATGGCCGGATCCACGTCTCCGAGCCGCACCGCCCGTCCGCCGTGACCTGGGACGACCCGGGCCTGCCCGGCTACCGCTACTGCACCACCTGCTGCCAGACGTGGCCGTGCGAAACCGCCGAAGCTGCCCTGAGCACCCTCGAGGACTGGAAGGAAGAGCGGTGAGCACGCAGGCGCTGGCAGAAGAGGTCAGGCGAGTCATGCACCGCCACACGAGTGGGCGTCTCGCCAACATCGCAGCCGTTGACGCCCGCCCCGAGGGCGCAGCTGTGACCGCCGGCTACCGCCGCTACCTGGCGGGCCTGTCGGACGGCACCCACGAACTCGCCGACGCCATCGAGGCCGTACTGAAACACCAGGAGTCGCAATGACAGGCCTCTGCACATGGTGCGGGCACCGACCCCATGACGACGCCTGCCCCAGGGAAATCCAGACCGGCAGCACCAAGCGGAATCGCGTGATGCAGCCCTGCCCCTGCCGGAGACATGAACACAAACAAGGAAAGCCATCTCATGAATGAACTCAGCTTCTTCGCCCCGGGGCGGCCAGCCCCGCAGGGCTCGAAACGATACGTCGGCCATGGCGTCATGGTTGAGTCGTCGAAACGGGTCAAGCCGTGGCGCAGTGACGTCCGCGACGCCGCCATTAACGCCATGGGGCGCCTGTCGCCCCTCTCAGGGGCGGTCCGCGTGACTCTGCGCTTCGTGCTAAATCGCCCCAAGGGGCACCTGAGAGCCGGCAAGAAGCAGACCGACGGCTTCCGCCTGCTCCCCTCCGCGCCTCGCCACCACGCAACTAAGCCGGACCTGGACAAACTCATCAGAGCCGCCCTGGACGCCATGACGGGGGTGTGCTGGCGGGACGACTCACAGGTCGTATCCCTGATCTGCGAGAAAGGGTACATCTGCCCCACCGCCCCATTGGAGGGGCTGCATGTCACCGTCACCCCGGTGGGTGATCAGGCATGACCACGCCCACCCTCAAGCCCGCCGAAGTGGCCCGTGATCGCTGGCAACGCCCCCTCGTCATCCCCCCCGGGGGCGGCAAGCCTGTCCCATACACGCGCTGCACCACCTACATCGACGTCCTGGAAGACAAGTACAACCTCCAGAAGTGGATGCAGAGAATGGTCGCCGTCGGCATCGCATCCCGCCCGGACCTGCACCTGGCAGCTGCCTCCATGGCATCCGACCCGGAAGGCAACAAGACCCAGCTCAACGAGCTGTGCGAATCCGCCATCGAAGCCGCGAAAGCATCTGCGAAGGCGACGATCGGCACCGCCCTGCACGCCTACATCGAACGCATCAACCGGCGCGAGGATCCGGGCATCATCCCGGCCCAGTACCAACCCCACGTCGACGCCTATCGCCGCGTCGAACGCCTGCTCGGTTTTCCCCGCACCGTCGAACGGTTCTGCGTGCACGACGACCTACAGGTCGGCGGAACCCCCGACCTGATCGCCCCCTCCGTGGCGGGCGAAGAGGGACCCTTCGTATGCGACCTGAAAACCGGTCCCGCAACCCTGAAGTACGGGGCGCTGAAAGTGGCAATGCAGCTGGCCATCTACGCCCGCAGCAACCTCTACAACCCCGAAACGGGACGGCGCCAGCCCCACCGCGCCCGCACCAACAAGGGTCTGGTGATCGCCCTCGACTCCGATACCGCCCAAGTGGGACTCCACTGGGTGGATCTCGAAGCCGGCTGGGAAGCCGTCCAGGTGTGCACCCGAGTCCGCGAGTGGAGGAAGCGCAAGAACCTGCTCAGCGACCTCGATGTCGACGTCACCCCCGCCCCGGCCCCACGACCGACCGCGCCGGATCCGCAACAGCAGGCCGTCGACGCCGCCCTGCACGCCGCCATCGCCGCCTCACCGTCTCGTGAGGCACTCCTCGACCTGTGGGGCCGGTCCCAGAACGCCTGGACCGACGCCCACACCGCAGCCGCGAAACAACGACTGCAACAACTCACCAACTAACCCGAAAGGATCATCATGTCCACCTACCAGTTCGAGACCGTCAACGTTCCCGCCGGCGCCTTCATCGGATGGCACGACTCCCCCGGCCAGGTCGTCACCGGCGAAGTCATCGACTACAACGCCACCGGGGGGCAGGACTTCTCCGGCGCCACCTGCCCGCAGATCACCCTGCGGCTCGTCGAACCCTGCTCCTCCTTCAACAAGGCCGGCGAACGCTCCGACTTCCAGATCGGGGAAACCGTCACCATCACCGCTGGCCAGGCCAATCTGCGCCGCGGCATGCTCGCCGCCCAGCCCGCGATCGGAGACGTCCTGCGCGTCACCCATTCCGGCAATGCGAAGACCGCCAACGGCACCGCGAAGATCTTCTCTCTGGAAATCGCACGCGGCGCTGGCGCCCAGCAGGCTCCGGCGGTCGACCTCAACCCCGCGCCCGTCGCACCCCTGCCCGGCGCCGTGAAAGTGCAGCAGCCCACAGCGGTCGCCCCGTTCTGAATCTCGCCCCCGCCAGAGGGGGTATCCCCCCTCTGGCCTTGAGAAAGGAAGACGAATGACAAAAGACAGACGGTACATCAATCAGCGCACCGGGGAAGTCGTCGACGATGTCGACGTGCGCCCATTCCGGGACATCCTCGCCGAGCTGGGCGAGGGGTCCACTGAGCAGGAGCTATCCGAAGCCATGTGGGATCTGCTCCAGCGGGTGCAGGACACCGGGAAGCAGGGTTCGGTCTCCCTCGTCATCACCGTGACCCCCAACGGGGCAGGACGTGTCGGCGTCAAGGACGAGGTCAAGCTGAAACTCCCCGAGTACGCCCGCCCAACCACCGCGTTCTACCTCGACGGACAGGGCAACGCGACCCGCCGCAACCCCGACCAACCGGAAATCCCCAACCTCGTCCACGCCATCAATCTCGTCCACAAGGAGGCCTGATGCCCAGCAACGACACCCTCACCCTCGACGCCGGCGGAGTGCGCGCCATTCAGCGCGTCGCCCAGCAGGCGTTCGCCGCGCAACCCTTGAGCGACGGGGAAATCTACGCCGTCGCCGGCAATGACCGCGTCGAACTGCTCGAAACCCCGGGCTACCAACAGCGCGTCACTCGCCAGGCAGCTCCGACCCCCGGACGGATCCGCCGCCAGGTCGTCGTGAACGACGCCACATCCCTGATCAACTACCTGGCGGCCAACACCGCAGAACAGGCCGAGGGGGCCGCTGTGGGCGTCTCCCATGCACACGGAGAGGGCCGCTTGGAAGTATGGGCCGACCTCGACGACCGCTCCGTCATCGCCCATCTGGACGGCGGCAACGGTTGGCGCGACCACAGCGCGACCCTCGCCCTGCCCCACTCTCGCGAATGGGATGAGTGGGGCGAAATCGACGGAAAGCTGTTGCGCCAGACAGCTTTCGCCGAGTTCATCGAAGATCACCTGTCCAGCATCGGCGCCCCCGATGGCGGCCTGCTTCTCGACGTGTGTCAGACCTTGACCGCCAAGACCAAGGTTGATTTCCGGTCCAGCTGTTTGCTGTCCAACGGGCAGCGGCAGTTCGAGTTCGCGGAAACCGTTGACGCCAGGGCCGGGCAGAAAGGCAATCTGACCGTCCCCACTGAACTGACGCTGGTGTTGCGCCCCTTCCAGGGCGTCGACGCCGTCGCCGTCACGGCCCGCTTCCGCTACCGCATCGACGAAGGGCAGCTGTTCCTCGGAGTGCGCCTGGTCGAATCAGAAAAGGTCCTCGAAACAGCCTTCGAAGCCCTCGTGGCAGGGGTGCAGCAGGCCCTACCTGTACCGATCCTGCGCGGCGTCGGATGAGTCCCGCGCGGCCCCGACCAGCACAGCCGGGGCCGCGTTGAATCCAGCCGACCTCCAGCACCACCAGGCGAAGAAACATGAAATATCATCAAGCAACCGACGAGCAGCTCCAACAGCAACTCGACCAGGCCCTCCGAGTCGGTCACCAGGAACTCGTCGAGATCATCCGCGACGAATGCGACCGCCGCGACCGCTACACCCCCCAACCTCCCCCGGCGACAGCCAGCCTCCACCAGGCGGCCCTGTGGTACGCCAGCAACGGGCTCGCAGTGTTCCCCCTGAAGCCGGGCACGAAACTCCCGGCGACCCGCAACGGCTGCCACAACGCCACCATCGACCCCGAGCAGGTCAACACCTGGTGGCAGCGGGACTTCACCTGCAACATCGGCCTCGCCACTGGGCTTCTGGTCGACGTAGCCGACCTTGATGGCTGGGAAGGGGTCGACACCTGGGCCTGCCTGGATGAGCGTCCCGACACCCTCGGCGTGGTCGTCACCCCTCGACGGGGCGGCAGGCACATCTACGTTCCCGCCACAGGTAGGGGTAATCGCGCCCACATGGCCCCCGGCATGGACTGGAGAGGGCAGGGCGGCTACGTCGTCGCCCCGCCCTCCGCCACCCCGGAGGGTCGCTACTGGTGGCTGAAACCCCTCCGCATCGACCTCATCAACCCCCAGACGCAGACAGGCGAAGCACGATGAAGTTCACTGACCTGTGGGCCAGGCCCGAGCCCGCCGCCGGTGCGTCGACAGTGCCGGCGACCACGACGGACGCAGAACATGCCAGACGCTACGCATTGGCCGCACTTCGGAAAGAACGCGACATCCTGGCCGCCACCCCGGAAGGTGGCCGCAACCATCAACTCAACGTCGCCGCCTTCTCCTGCGCCCAGCTGATCCCCCACATCTCCGAAGAGGAGATCAGGGCAGCCCTGGAAGCAACCGCCCTCGGCATCGGACTCAGCCACACCGAGGTCCGCGCAACCCTCAACTCGGGCATCAGTTCAGGCGTCAAGACGCCCCGCATCATTCCCGCACCCGACATCCCCGATCCGGACGTGCGGGAAGTCAGCGCCCAGGTCCTCACCCCTGGCGAAGAGCAGGACTTCTGGCGGGCCCGCGACGTACTCACCCACATCAACCGCTTCGCCTACTCCCGGATGACCGCACCCTGGGCGGTGCTCGGCGGATGCCTCCTCAGGGCCGTCGGCGCCATGGCTCCGCATGTCGTCCTGCCACCCATCGTCGGGGGCGCCGGCTCCCTCAACCTCCTGGTCGGCCTCGTCGGCCCTTCTGGAGCGGGCAAGGGTGCATCGGAGGCGACCGCAGCCGACGCCTGCACCTGGCCGGCACTCCACTCTGCGCCCCTCGGATCGGGCGAAGGCATCACCCACGCCTACGCCCACCCCAAACCCCAACCAAAAAAGGGAGAGCCTCCGCACGACGACCCACTCCAGTGGGATCGCAGGTCGGTGCTGTTCACCTCCCCCGAAATCGACCAGGTCGCCGCAATCCAGTCCAGGCGGGGATCCACCCTGATGGCGCAGCTGCGCTCCGCCTACTCCGGGGAACGTCTCGGCATGCAGTACGCCGACTCCACGAGACGCATCATCCTGCCAGCCCACTCCTACCGGCTCGGCCTGTCGGTCGGCATCCAGCCGGAGCGCGCCGACTGGCTACTAGCCGACGCCGAGGCCGGGGGTGGCACCCCGCAGCGGTTTCTGTGGCTCCCCGTCACCGATCCCCACATCACGGCCACACCCCCAGAGGAGCCGGAGCCGTGGCGCTGGACCGCACCCCTGGCGGTCGTCAAACACATCCCGGGGGCGCGGCAGGATCGCTCAGGCCGCGTCGTCCTACCAATCCCGGAGCAGGTCGTCCAGGCCATCCGGGAGGCCCACGCGGCCCGCGCCAGAGGGGAAGGCGACGCCCTCGACGGACACAGCCTCTACACCCGACTGAAGGTCGCCACCGGTCTGGCAATCCTCGATCAACGCCTCACCGTCAACCTCGCCGACTGGGCCCTGGCGGGCATGGTCATGGCCGTCTCTGACACCACCAGGGAACGGGTTCAGGCGTGCGTTTCGCGGCGTCTCGCGGAGGCCGAGGAGGGGCGGGCCAGGCGGGATGCACGCCGGCAGGCGCTCACCGAGGAAACCCTTGCCGAGGAAGGGGCGAAGCGTGTGGCACGCGTGGTCGCCCGGGTTGTGCGCAAGGCGGGCAGCCTGCCCCGCTCTGCGGCTAGGAAGGGCATCACCGCCCGGGACCGCAATCTCTTCGACGATGCCCTGTCCCGTCTCGTCGAGGCCGGCCAGGTCTCCGTCTCCGAAACCGACCACGGGGCGGTGCTGACGTGGAATTAGGAAACAGGCCCTCAGGGGTGGCCAAAGGTGGCCATGGCCACCCCGGGGTCTGCAAGGTCACAGAAACTGTTATGAATCTGTTACATTCCAAACCCGCTTTCACTAGGGATTATAACGTTTTTATAACATTCATGGATCAATCGCGGGTACGGGAATTCACGCACAGGGGTGGCCATGG
>ERZ773077.2520-NODE-2520-length-11745-cov-6.056886_pt1 | contig 11745 bp, 9 predicted proteins | sample MGYA00580612_ERZ773077 | MGnify/ENA primary metagenome ERZ773077 (study PRJEB29015, sample SAMEA2737971) | human oral metagenome | biome: human oral; feature: human-associated habitat; material: dental | place: China | collected 2021 ...
CCATCGGCCCCCGACACTCCTGTCAGCGAGATGACCTGGGCGCAGGTGCGTCAATACACGACGAAGGGCCAGCCGTTCATCCAACTGCACGATCTCATCGCCGCCTATGGCTCGGATCATGTGCTGTTCGTCGACCCAAAGTACAGCGCAGTGGCTCACAAGACCTATCTGCCCTGGCTCGATCCCAAGCACACCATCATGAAGTTCTACGGCGATGCTACCTGGCTGGCCGATATCTGGCGTGCCAAGGGTTTCAAGACCTGGGGATATCTGTACCCCAACACGATCGAGAGCGGGCAGGCCGCCGAGTGGGCCAAGCACTGGGACCTGATCGGGGTGCCGTGGGATGCCGCAGAATCGGTGTGGCAGACCGCCTTGAGCTACGGCCGGCCGATTATCGGGCATATCTGCCCTAGTCAGAAGGCGATCAACCGGAGTTTCCAGCGGGGTGCCGTGGGAGCCATGTGCGCCAAGATCGACAAGATGACCCTGCCATGACGGCGCGCCCGAATCCCGAATCCACACCGACCAGGAGATCAGAACCATGCTGAATAGGCGTTCTTTCATCACGATCGCAGCGGCAAGTTTGGGAACGGCTGGGATAGGCCTCGCATCGACCTCGGCTGCGCCCGCGAATGCGCAGACCACCGCGGGAACCCCTCAGATCCAGATCGGCCCCGTCGCGGTATGGCCCAACTGGACGATCCTACGGGTCGCCGCCAGCACGTACGACGATTTCGATTTCTTCGTGTCGACCGGTGCCTTCTCGATGAGCAGCAGGGGCCCCGTCCCGAGCGGCATCCGGCTGCTTTCGGTGGACCGAGGCTTGGTGCTGCGTCCACTTGACAGCCCGCCCTGGGTGCGGTCGAAAGCAGGAACGAATCTGCCCGAGGCCTATGCCGTGTTCGATGCGATCGAGGGAACCGGCCCGGTCGAGGTGCGGATACCCGGCTACACCATCGTCTCTGGCGTACCGATCGTCCCGACCGATCAGGCTCCGTTCGCCATAGCATCATCGTAGAGGGATGTGGCTAGCTGACCCGGCCTGATTGAACCGGAATCGGCGGTGACCGGCGCGGCCGGCGTCATCGATGGTTTGGGCATCGCCCCGACGAGGTGGGCTCATCGCTCGGCGGGGCCTGCCGGGCCGTTGCGCGCGCCGGCCGGGGGACAACGCGTGACCCCGGCCGGGCTTAGTGGGCTGCCGAGTAGGCCACCGGGGACACTCCGGAAATCCGGGTGTGCTGCCGCACCTGCCGGGCAACCGGCAAACACGCCGGGCCCTAGTCTTGGGCCATGGACAGCTACAACCGCGCCAGCACCGGGGTCTCGGGGCTGGACCGGATCTTCGATGGCCTGCGGTTGGGCGACAACGTTGTCTGGCAGGTGGACGATCTAGCGCAGTACCGCCGGCTGGTGCGTCCTTTCGCCGATCGGGCGATCGCCGAGGGCCGCCGGCTGAGCTACATCCGGTTCGCCGGCCATGAGCCGCTGCTGGAGAAACTCGATCGGGTGGACGCCCACGAACTCGATGCCGATCTGGGTTTCGAGAGCTTCGCCTCGGCGGTTTACCAGATCCTGACCGAGAACGGCTACGGCGCCTTCTATGTATTCGACTCGCTGACCGCCCTGCTTCATACCTGGCGTAGCGATCTGGCGGTCGGCAACTTCTTCAAGGTCACCTGTCCCCTTCTGTTCGAACTGGACACGGTGACCTATTTCGGGTTGATCCGCCGGGCGCACACCTTCGCCACGCTGGCGACGATCCACGACACCACCCAGGTGCTGTCGGATGTCCGCTTGATCGACGGCGAGACCTATGTCCATCCGTTGAAGGTCTGGTTGCGCCGTTCGCCCACCAGATACCTCCCGCACCTGATGCGCGGGGAGGCGGTACGCCCGGCCGCCAGTCCGCAGATCGCCGCCCGGCCGCCCACCCAGGCTGCCCGGCGGACCGACCCGCCCGACCACTGGCAGCTGGCGGTGCAGCGGGGCCGGGACGCCCTGGCCTGCGGAGACGCCCAGGCCCAGCAGCGGGCAGCCAACGAACTGATCGACATGTTCATCGGGCGCACGGGCCGGGTGGTCGAATTGTGCCGGCGGCATCTCACCCTGGCGGATCTACTCGCCGTGGCCGCTCGGGAGATCGGCACCGGTTACATCGGCGGCAAATCGGTGGGGATGCTGGTGGCCCGGGCGATTCTCGAGCACGATCCCGAGCGGCGCTTCGCCGGCAAGCTGGAACGGCACGATTCCTATTTCCTGGGCTCCGACCTGTTCTATGCCTTCATCATCGCCAACGGCTGGTGGCAGCTGTGGATCGAACAGAAAAGCCCAAGCGGCTATTTCGCCGCGGGTGCCTCGCTGAATCGCAAGCTGCCCACCGGGCGGTTCCCGCCGGCGGTGCGCGAACGGTTCCTCGGTATGCTGGAGCATTTCGGCCAGTCCCCGATCATTGTGCGATCCAGTTCCCTGCTGGAGGACAACTTCGGCAATGCCTTCGCCGGCAAATACGAATCGGTCTTCTGCGCCAACCAGGGCACCCCCACCGAGCGGCTGCACGCCCTGGAGGATGCGGTACGCACCGTGTACGCCTCCGCGATGGGCACCGACGCCCTGCAATACCGCATCAACCGCGGCCTGGATTCCTACGACGAGCAGATGGCGATCCTGGTGCAGCGGGTCTCCGGCGCCGACCATGGCGGGCTGTTCTTCCCGCATGCGGCCGGAGTGGGCAACTCGTCCAACCTGTATGTCTGGGACCCAGAGATCGACCCGGACGCCGGCATGCTGCGGTTGGTGTTCGGGTTGGGCACCCGCGCGGTGGACCGTACCATCACCGACTACGCCAAGATCGTCGCATTGGACGATCCGCTGCGGCCCGTGGACCGGCGTGATCCTACCCGGCACACCCAGCGCTATGTAGACGTGCTGGCTCTGGCCGACAACCAGCAGCAGACCAGGCCGTTGGCCGACGTCCAATCCCTCGATATCGAGACCGACTGGGATCTGTTCCTGTCCACCGACCGGGAGACCTTGCGCTGGTTGCGGGAGCGCAACCGGCCGATCAAGCAGACCCCCAGGGTGCTCGATTTCCGGGGGCTGCTGACCGGCACCGGTTTCGCGTCCCTGATGCGCGCGATGCTGGCCACGCTCAGCACGGCCTACGATCACCCGGTCGACATCGAGTACACCGTCAACCTCGGCGCCGATGGCGAGCCCCGCGTCAACCTGGTGCAATGCCGGCCCCTACAGACCCGGGGACTGGGCCATGCGGTGGCGATGCCCGCCCACCCCGATCCGGCCCGCACCCTGTTCAGTTCGCACGGCAACTTCATGGGCGGCAACCTGCGGCTGCCGCTGGACCATGTCGTTCTGGTGCGTCCGGACGCCTATCTGGCCCTCGGCCAGCGGGAACGTCATGGCGTGGCGCGTGCCATGGGGGTGCTGAACAAGGCCCTGGCCGGGCACTCGTTCATGATCATGGCCGCCGGACGCTGGGGCACCACCACCCCATCGCTGGGTATCCCGGTGCATTTCACCGAGATCAGCAATGCCGCCGCGATCGTCGAGTTCACCTATCCGGCGGGCGGGTTCGTGCCGGAGCTCAGTCAGGGTAGCCATTTCTTCCAGGATCTGGTGGAATCCGGCATCTTCTATGCGGCCATCTTCGATCGGCAGCGCGATGTCAGTTTCGCTCCGGAACTGGTCACCGCGGCGCCCAACCAGTTGCTGCGGCTGGCCCCCGAACTCGGTGAGCTGGCCGAGGTGCTGCAGGTGGCCCACTTCGCCGGACTCGTCGCCGCGGGCCTGCACCCCAGCCCCCTGCCCGCCTCCGACGTCGTGTCCACCACCGTTCACAAGACCCTGGGCGGCCCCCGCTCCGGCATGCTCCTGTCCAGCCGCGCCGAGCAGTGGGGCAAGAAGCTCAACTCCGCCGTCTTCCCCGGCCAGCAGGGCGGCCCCCTCATGCACGTCATCGCCGCCAAGGCCGTGGCCATGAAGATCGCCGGCACCGAGGAGTTCCGCGAGCGCCAGGAGCGCACCGTGCGCGGCGCCGCCATCATCGCCGAGCGCCTGGGGGCCGACGACGTGCGTGCCGCCGGCGTCAGCCTCGTTACCGGCGGCACCGACGTCCACCTGGTGCTGGTCGACCTGCGCGACTCCTCCCTGGACGGCCAGCAGGCCGAGGACCTCCTGCACACCGCCGGCATCACGGTCAACCGCAACGCCGTCCCCTTCGACCCGCGCCCCCCGCGCGTGACCTCCGGCCTGCGCATCGGCACCCCCGCCCTGGCCACCCGCGGCTTCGGCGACGCCGAGTTCACCGAGGTCGCCGACATCATCGCCGCCACCCTCGTCCACGGCGCCGCCGGCACCGCCGACGACGAGACCCTGGCCGCCCTGCGCGGTCGCGTGCGCGCCCTGACCGACGCCTTCCCCCTCTACCCGGGGCTGGCCCAGTGAGGGCTCCCTGGAACGGGGCGGCCCGGGTCCTGGACGGCAAGGCCACGGCCGCCGCCCTCAAGGCGGAGCTCAAGGAGCGCGTCGCGGCGCTGCGCGAGCGCGGCGTCACCCCCGGCCTGGGCACGGTCCTGGTGGGGGAGGACCCCGGCAGCGTCAAGTACGTCGCCGGCAAGCACGCCGACTGCGCCGAGGTCGGCATCCTCTCCATCCGCGAGGACCTGCCGGCCACCGCTACCCAGGCCGAGGTTGAGGCCGCCGTCGACCGCCTCAATGCGGATGACGCCTGCACCGGCTACATCGTCCAGCTCCCGCTGCCGGCGGGCGTGGACACCAACGCGATCCTGGAGCGCGTCGACCCGGACAAGGACGCCGACGGCCTGCACCCCACCAACCTGGGCCGCCTCGTCCTGCGCAGGTCCGGGCCCATCGACTCGCCCCTGCCGTGCACGCCCCGGGCCTGCATCGAGCTCATGACCCGCCACGGCATCGACCTGGCGGGCGCCGACGTGTGCGTCATCGGGCGCGGCGTGACCGTGGGGCGCTCCATCGGGCTGCTGCTGGGGCGCAAGGACGTCAACGCCACCGTCGATGTCTGCCACACGGGCACCCGCGATCTGGCCGCGCACGTGCGCTGCGCCGGCATCGTCATCGCCGCGGCCGGCTCGGCCGGCATCGTCACCGCGGACATGGTGGCGCCCGGCGCCGTCGTCCTGGACGTGGGCGTCTCCCGGGCGGTCGACCCCGCCACCGGCAAGGGGCGGATCGCCGGGGACGTCGCCGACGGCGTGGATGACGTCGCGGCCTGGCTCTCCCCGAATCCCGGGGGAGTGGGGCCCATGACGCGCGCCCTGCTGCTGGCCAATGTGGTGGAGGCGGCCGAGCGTCGGGCGGGCTGAGGCGGCCGGCCGGGACGGGCCTGATTCAGTTGCCCGGCCGGAAGTCGCTCTGGGTCAGGCTGCCCGGCGGCAGCTCAGTGAGCCTGACGTCGTCGACCCGCGCCCATCGGGACCCGTGGTGCAGCCAGGCCACCAGCTGCGAGACCGCGTCGGCCGGGCCCTGCGCCAGGACCTTGACGTCTCCGTCGGGCAGGTTGCTCACCCGCCCGACCAGGCCGAGTCGCTGCGCCTCCTCGGTGCAGTACCAGCGGAAGCCGACCCCCTGGACCTGCCCCGAGACGAGCGCGCGAATGGTGCGCATGCCGGCGCCCGCAGGGGCGTCCGGGTCGCTGGCCGCGGGCGACGAGCCGGGGGCGGAGCCGGAACCGCGCAGGCGGGAGAAGATATTCATGGCCCTATCCTCGCAGGCCGCCCGCGCGGGCGGCGGGAGATCAGGAGATGGGGCCGGGCCGTCTCTCAGAAAGACTCAGAAGACTCAGGAAGAGAAGACTCAGAAGGCGTAGTCGACGACGAGCGGGGCGTGGTCGGACCATCTAGTGTCATGGGAATCGGCGCGATCCACGGTGAAGGTCGAGGCGCGCTTGGCCAGGCGCGGCGTGGCGACCTGGTAGTCGAGGCGCCAACCCGCGTTGTTGTCGAAGGCCCTGCCGCGCTGGGACCACCACGTGTAGGGCCCCTGCTCGCCCGGTGCCAGCCAGCGGGCCACGTCGATCCAGCCGGAGGCGAACCAGCCCTCCAGGTGGGCGATCTCCTCGTCCATGACCCCGGCGGTCTTGTTGTGGTTCGGCTTCCAGTTCTTGATGTCGCGCTCGGAGCGGACCACGTTGAGGTCGCCGGCCATGATGACCTGGGGGCCGCCGGACTCACTGGATTCCAGCAGCTCCGCCATGCGCGCGTCCACGAGCTCCAGGTGGGCGTACTTCTGGTCCATCTTCTCGGTGCCCAGCTGGCCCGAGTGCAGGTAGGCCGACACGACGGTGAGCGTGTGGCGTCCGGCGCCGTCCGAGCCCGGCGTCCCCTCTACGGCCAGGTCCACCTCGAGCCACCGGCCCGAGTCGACGTCGGGCTCAACGGTGTCCGGCAGGGCGACGCCGCGACGCACCTCGCCCACGGCGACCACGCTTCCCTCGCGCACGGCGACGGCGACCCCCGCACGCCCCTTGATACGGCACGGCCAAACCTCCGAGCGGTATCCGGGCAGGAGGTCGGAGGCGGTCTTCTCGTCCGCGCGGACCTCCTGGAGCACGAGGACGTCGGGCGCGCTGGCCTCCAACCACGTCGAGATGCCCTTGCGGGCCGCTGCCCGAATGCCGTTGACATTGACGGTGGCGATACGCATGGTGTCAGAGTACGGCCTGTCACGAGGACACCCCGGGCAGGACACTCGTTTTCCATTCGCTTTCTGTGTGCGTTCTGTGCGCCGTTCCCGCTCAGTAGCGGATGGCGTCGATGGGGCGGATGCGCACGGCCACGATCGCCGGGATGATGCCGGACAGCGCTCCCACGCCGGTCGCCGCCAGCAACCCGATGATGGCCGCCACCATGGGGAAGGGCGGATTGGCCGCGATCTCTATTCCCCCTCCCAGCAGGGCGCCCAGCGGCACGACCCTGAGCGCCACGATCGCGAGGCCGACGCCGACCACGCCGGCTACGACGGTCGCCACCACGGACTCCAGCATGATGGAGAAGAAGATCCGTCGACTCGTCGCCCCGAAGGAGCGCCGCACCCCGATCTCGTGGATGCGCTGGCGCACCGTGACCATCGAGATGTTCACCAGGCTCAGGGCGCCCAGGATCATGATGAGGATCCCGGCCGCGGTCACCACGCTCGTGAAGCCGTCCGCGCTCAGATTCGAATTGTTCCCCAGGTTGTCACTGACCTGCGTGGAGCCCTTCCCGAACTGGGCGTCCAGGTTCTTCTTGGCGAGATCCTTGACCTCCTTTGTCTGGTCCTTCCCGGCCCAGATCTCGAGCGTCGGCGTCGGGCGCTCGGCCTCCTCGGGCAGTTGCTGCTCGTAGGCGTCCTTCAGGACGAACGCCGACAGCGGCTGCGGGCAGGGGATGGTCTCGCCGTTGGTGTCGGTGGTGGTGCAATACTGAGTGCTCACGTCCGGTTTGAGCACGCCCACAATGGTGAAGGTGGTGCGCACGGGCGTGTAGGAGGTGACGGTGACCGGCTGCGTGAGCTCGGAGATGCCCAGGGCGTCGAGGAAGCCCTGGGAGACCACCAGCGTCGGGGAGGCGTCGTCGACGTCCTCGCTGCTGAACCAGCGGCCCTGCTTCACCTGGGTGTGGTGCAGGGTTCCGTAGCCCAGGCTCACCGCCTGGGTGGAGACCTGGCGCGGTCCGTCGGGGAAGGCGAAACGCAGCTTGGTCGTGTAGGTGGTGGCCCAGGAGCTCGCCTCGTACCGGGTGACGAAGGATGCCAGAGCGCGGTCGACCCGCTCCGAGGTCTTGGCCGATGTCTCCTTGGAGGCGCCGGCAGAGCCCTGTCCCGAACCGGCGGACCCCTGATTGGAGTTCGACTGCCCGGAGCCGGCCTGCCCGCTGTCCGGGGCTCCCGAGGCCTTGGAACCGGACCCCTCGGAGTCCGATTGCCCGGAGTCGCTGGAGTCGCCGTCCTCGGAGTCGTCATGACCCGAGGCCGTGACGTCCTTCCCGGTGGGGGAGACGCTGATGGTCACAGTGCCTGGACGCCCCATGTACTTCTCCATATCGGAGTTGATCGCGGTCACCGAGACCTGCCCGATGGCGATGACGAAGGACATGGCGGCCACGGCCGCCCCCACGCCCACGAGCGAGAGCAGCACCCGGACCTTGCCGATGCGCAGTTGCGCCCATGCCTCGATGATCGCGCCGACGAATCCCGTCATCAGGCCGCCGGTCCCTGTGAAGAGTTTCATCGGGCACCTCCTGCTGCTCCTACCGCTCCTGCTGCTCCTACCGCTCCTACCGCATCGGCGCCGGGCGCCGGTGCGACTGCTCGATCCGCCACGGGGGCGAGTTGGACCTCGCTGAACTCCTCCAGGGAGCCCGCCTGGCGCCGACTCACCGAGATCGGGGTCAGGACCCCGTGCTCGAGGCGGTACTGGGTGTGCGCCCGCCCCGCTACGGCCAGGTCGTGGGTGATGAGGATGAGTGCCGCGCCATTGTCGCGGCACTGCTTCTCCAGCAGCTCCATGACGGCCGCCCCCGTGTCGACGTCGAGGGCTCCGGTCGGCTCATCGGCCAGGATGACGCGGGGTCGCCGGGCCAGCGCCCGGGCGATGGCGACCCGCTGCTGCTCGCCGCCCGACAGGCGCCCGATGGCCATCCCCGCCTTGCTGGCCAGTCCGACCGCGTCCAGGAGCTCCTCCGCCCGGGACGTGCGTCTCCAGAAGGCCGTGCCGTGGTCGTACAGGAGCGGGGCCGCGACGTTCTCCGTGGTCGTCAGTCCGCTGATGAGGTTGAAGGACTGGAAGACGAAGCCGAAGGTCTCCCCGCGCAGGTGGGCGCGGCGGCCCTCGCCCAGCCTGGCCGTGTCGATGCCCGTCAAGTGGTAGCTGCCGGAGGTCGGGATGTCGATCAGCCCGAGGGTGTTGAGCAGAGTCGACTTGCCGGTTCCGGAGCGGCCCACGATGGCCACGTGCTCGCCCGGGTGAACATCCAGATCGACGCCGGTGAGGATGTTCAGCGGCGGGGAGTCGGGGACCGTGAAGGTGCGCGTGATGCCGCGCAGACTGATCAGCGGGCCCGAGTTCACAGGATCTCCTTGCCGTTCTCGTCGTAGCAGGCGGAGTTGTCGGGCTCGCACGTGTTGGGGTTGCCGGTGCGGACGATGTCCTTGCCCGGCACGTACTGCAGGATCGTCTCGCCCTCGGCCAGGCCGTTGGTGATCTGAATATTGGTGCCGTCATTGATGCCCAGGGACACCTCGCGCTTCTCGGCGTCCTTGGGGTTGTCGGGGTCGGTCACCACCCAGACGTTCCCCGTCGTCACGGATCCCTCCACGGCCGTCACGGGGGCCAGGACCGCTCCCGTGGCCGAGCCCGCGTCGATGCCGATGGTGATCTTCAGACCGGCGAAGACCTGCTGCTCGGCCGGCACGGAGCAGCGGACCTCGACTTTGGTGCCGTCCCCGCTGCTGGTCGTGGTGCTGCTGCCGTCCTGGCCGGTGGTGGTGGAGGTGTTCTCCTTCGTGCCGATCTTCAGATCCGTGCAGGAGAAGGGCGCGGGGCCGTCCGTCGTCGAGATGGTGGCCGCGGCCGGGGCGTTGGTGAGCCGGTACTGCTGGGCGGCGGTGATGTCGCCGGTGGCGGAGTAGGTCTGCGGGGTCACGGAGGCCACGACCATGCCGGTGGTCGTGTCCTGGTTCTCGATGACGTTGTACGTCACCTTGCCGCTCACCGGGGCGTAGACGGTTCCCCAGGTCACCTTGTCGGAGGGCGTGACGGTGTTGCCCTCGGCGTCGGTCTTCGGCTCCTGCGGCTCTGTTTTCTTCAGGTAGAGCAGGGGCTCGCCCTGGGTGATCATGGCGTCCTTGGCCACGGTGAGGGAATCGACGGTGCCGGTTAGGGTGGCCTTGGCCTCGACGGCCTTGTCCTGGACCACCTGCCCCTTGACCTCGACCGTGCTGGTGATGTCGCCGACCGTGGCGGTCGTGGTTCGGGTCGTCACCTCCAGGCCGGAGGAGATGTCCGCCTGGTTCTTGTTCTCCTGGCCGGAGAAGAAGGCGATCTTCGTCAGGGCTATGGCGATGACCACAGCGATGAAGATCTTGACGGCGGGCAGGATGTATTTCTTCTTCATGCGAGTCTCCAGTTAAGCCCTGAATATGCGGGCGCCCGGGAATTGAGGCGCAGAGGCGCAGGAGTACCACGGCACCGGTTGCGCCGATGCGCCTCAAGGGGATGACTGAAGCCTATGGTTCCGGGCGTAGGAGGGATTCCTCCTGAAGGAGGAGACGTTCCTATGACCGGGGGAGGACGCCCGATGGGGAAGGTAGGACCCTGGAGGGAGTCGCGCAGGGCTCAGCTCAGCCGGCCGGCGGGAGCCGAGGGGATCGCGTTCAGGAAGGCCGGGGCCGTGAAGTCCGCCTCGGCATAGGCGACGACGACGGCCCGGGCGACGGCGTCGGCGGAATCGGCGTCGACGAGCGCGATCGCGGAGCCTCCGAAGCCGCCGCCGGTCATCCGCGCTCCGTGGGCGCCGGCCTTCCGGGCCGCTGCGACGGCCATGTCCAATTCGGGGCAGGAGCACTCGTAATCGTCGCGCAGCGAGTCGTGGCTGGCGTTCATGAGGGCGCCGACCTCCTCCAGCTTCGCGCCGGCCAGCGGGCGGTCGTCGCGCAGCAGCGCGACGAGACGCCGCGTCCGGTCGATCTCGGTCACCACATGACGGGTGCGCTTGACCAGCTCGTCGGCGTCCGCCCCGCTGCAGTCGGCCGGCTCAGCCGGCTCGGCGGATCCAGCCGACCCAGCGGACCCAGCGGACCCAGCCGGCTCAGCCAGCCTGCTCAGGTGCGTCTCCAGATCGTCGGGCGCGATGTCCGCCAGGAGTTCGACGCCGAGCATGCGGGCGGCCTTCTCGCAGGCCGCCCGCCGCGCACCGTACTGGCCGTCCACCAGCGAGTGCTCGGCCTTGGTGTCGATGACCAGCAGCGCCAGCCCGGCGGCGCTCAGATCGAAGGGGACCTGCTCGACCTCGCCCGTGCGGCAGTCCAGCTCCAGGGCGTGGCCGGCGCGGCAGCGCAGGGAGGCGGACTGGTCCATGCCGCCGGTGGGGGCACCGGCCACCTCGTTCTCGGCGCGCACGCAGGACGTCACCAGACGCGCACGACCGGCGTCGTCGGGAGCCTCGGCCGGACCCGCCAGCCCGAGCGCGTCGACGTCGTCCAGCGCCACCGCGGTGGCGCTCTCCAGGGCGGCCGAGGAGGACAGGCCTCCGCCCAGGGGCACGCAGGAGACCAGCGCGGCGTCGAATCCCGACAGCGGGCCCAGCCCGTCGCGCTCCAAGGCCCAGGCCACACCGGCGATGTAGGCGTTCCAATGGCGGACCTCGCCGGGCGTGCCCTTGGGGCCGATGACGTCCAGGTCCAGGGTGTCGATGCTCTGCGGCGTCAGGGAGGACACGAGCCGCACCGTCCTGTCCTCGCGGCGCCGAAGTGCCAGGTAGGCGCGATGCGGCAGGGCGATGGGCAGGGCGAGCCCGCCGTTGTAGTCAGTGTGCTCCCCGATGATGTTGACGCGCCCCGGTGCGCACCAGACGCCGTCGGGCTCGGCGTCGAAAGCCTCCCTGAACAGGGCGCTGGCGGCCCTGGCCCCCTCCTGCGGGGTCAGGGCGGGGGTGAAGACGGGAGCGGCGCTGGACATCGTGGTCTCCTGGAGTGTGCGGGTGTGGCGGG
>ERZ773077.2521-NODE-2521-length-11743-cov-3.007871_pt1 | contig 11743 bp, 12 predicted proteins | sample MGYA00580612_ERZ773077 | MGnify/ENA primary metagenome ERZ773077 (study PRJEB29015, sample SAMEA2737971) | human oral metagenome | biome: human oral; feature: human-associated habitat; material: dental | place: China | collected 2021 ...
CGTATTCGCCGCTGTCGGCTTTGAGGTTGATCGGCAGTTGTTGCGGGTTGTTGGTGGTTTTGTTTTGGGCGACGGCGACGGTCGTGGCGGCAAGGAGCACGAGTGCGAGGTGTTTAGGGCGCAGGTTCATAGGTACTCTTGAGGTTGTGGTCGAGGGTGAAGTGGTTGGTGTTCATGTCCCAGCGCGCGCCGACGGCTTCGGTGCGGCTGGTTTCGCTGGTAAGGGTTATCGGGTCGGCGGTTTCGGCTTGCTGTTGTTCGGGGTGGTAGTGGAGGCTCGCGGTGGTGATGTGGTAGTGGTGCGTACCGCTCGTCTGTTCGCCGACGACGCCACCGCTCAGGGTGATGCGGTTTTTGGCGGCGTTGCGTTCGGCCAATGCCGCGCGCAGGCTGCGTTCGCCGTTTTTCAGGCGGACGCGCATTTCGGGCTGGTGCAGGCGGTCTTCGCCGTTTTTCAGGTGTTCGGCCTGCGGGCTGTGCAGCACGCTCACTTGTGCGCCGTCGGCGTCGTATTGGTAGAGGGTGCTGTTGGTGAGCGACAGGCGCACCGGGTCTTCGGCAAGGGGCAGGACGGCGCCGCGGTTTTCGCGCTGCCACCACCACAGGGCGACGATGGCGGCTGCGGCAATCCAGAGGAGGTTGCGGCGGTTCATGGGCGCGCCTCCGCGATCCATAGGCTCCCTCTCCCTGTGGGGGAGGGGCAGCGGATGACGCTTGCGATATGCGGCAGGCGGTGCGCCAAGGCGCACCCTATGGTTTTTCTTTTTACATACAGGTGAGCGCTCGTGGCGTATGTATAGCGATACACGCAAGGTTCTGTACAAGGCGCGCCGCCGAAGACAGTACGCTTTTGTACGGCGAGGCGGCGCAACACCGTACAGGGCTTTGCGTGGATTGCTATAAATGCCATCACGCGACTCCCGCCCGCAACAGGTCATGGATGTGGATGATGCCGGCGATGCGCTCGCCGTCCAGTACCGGCAGCGCGGTGATGTGGCGCGCTTCCATGTGTTGTAGTGCTTCGGCGGCGAGCACGGCGGGCGCGGTGGTTTGGGGCGCGCGAGTCATCACTTCGGCGATGGGGCGTTGTAAGGCGTCGGGGTATTTTTCCAGCGCGCGGCGCAGGTCGCCGTCGGTGAAGATGCCGAGCAGGCGGTCGCCGTCGCTGACCAGTGTGACGCCCAGCCCTTTGTCGGTGATTTGGAAGAGCGCGGTTTGTACGCTGGCGTCGCGCGCCACTTGCGGCACGGCGGCGTCGCGGCGCATGACGTCGCCGACTTTGGTCATCAGGCGCCGCCCTAATCTGCCGTAAGGATGCGAGCGGGCAAAGTCCTGTTCATTGAATTGCCGCGCCTGCATCAGGGTGATGGCAAGCGCGTCGCCAAGCGCCAGGGTCGCGGTGGTGCTGGTGGTCGGCGCGAGGCCGAGCGGGCAGGCTTCTTTTGCGACGACGACGGGCAGGTGCAGGTCGGCCTGCTGCGCCATGCTCGACTGCGGGCGGCCGGTGAGGGCGATGGTTTTTACGCCCAGCGCGCGCACGATGGGCAGCATCATCAGGATTTCCTGGCTTTCGCCGGAGTAGGAGATGGCGAGGATGGTGTCGTCGGCGGTAATCATGCCGAGGTCGCCGTGTCCGGCTTCGGCGGCGTGGACGAAGAAGGCGGGCGTGCCGGTGCTGGCGAGCGTCGCCGCGATTTTTTCGCCGATATGTCCGGATTTGCCGAGGCCGGTAACGATGACGTGGCCGCGCGTGGCGAGCAGCAGCTCGCAGGCGGCGAGGAAGGGTGCGCCGAGGTGGTCAATCTGCGCGCGCACGGCGTCGGCTTCGAGGCGCAGCACGTCGCGGGCGTGGGCAAGGCGGGTGTCGTTCTTCATGCGTGGTGTTGTTCCAGCGGCTCAGGGTTGCCGCGCAGGGCGTCCAGATAGAGCGGCACCGCCGCTTCAGCAGCGCGCCAATGCGCCTGTCCAGCGGGGTAGACGGCGCGGCTCAAGGGGGTATCCACCCAGCCGGGGTCCACGGTGGCAAAGCCAATCGCCGGATAGGCGTGTTTTTCGGCGTGCAGGGTGGCGATGAGTTTTTCCAGCGCCGCCTGGGCGACGCCATAGCTGTGCCAGTAGGCACTTTGCACGCGGTGCTGGCTGTGCAGACTGAAGATGACGCGCGGGTTGGTGCCTGCCTCCAGCAGTTCACGCTGCGTCTGGAACAGCCACAGCGGCGCGGTCAGGTTCACTTGCAGCCCTTGCAGCCAGCTTTCCGGCGCGTCGTGAATGAGCGGGCGCAGGCCACCGCAAACCGCCGCCAGATGAATCTGCGCGTCCAGTTTGCCGTGGTCTTCCGCAATCATCTTGGCGAGGCGGGTGTAGGCGTCGTAGCCGCTGCGCCACAGGTCAAACGGCACCAGGGTATGGTCGCCGCGCAGCTCGCCGTCCAGCGCTTCCAGCGAGAGCGGGTCAAGGTCAAGCAGCAGCAGGTGATAGCCTTCGGCGTCCAGCGCACGGGCGAGCGCCTGACCGATACCGCCGCAGGCGCCGGTGAGGAGGATGGTTTTCATGGTTCAACTCCCAAAAGATAAGGACGCAGCGCGACAACATCCGCGACGAACGCCAGCGGGAGGTCATCGGCGGCAAGCTCACTGCGGCTGGTGTAGCCGTAATCACAGTAAATCGACGGCATGCCAGCGCGGCTGGCGGCCTGCACGTCGGCGTTGCTGTCGCCAATCATGATGCAGCGCTCCGGCCGCACCCCCGCCAGCGAACAGGCATAGACGAGCGGCGCCGGATCGGGTTTGCCGACTGCCAGCGTATCGCCGCAAACCAGCGCCGCCGCGCGCAACTCAAAACCAAAATGACGGGCGATGGCATAAGTGAAGCGCTCCAGCTTGTTGGTCACCACGCCCCACAGCACGCCGCGCGCCTCCAGCGCCGCCAGCAAATCTTCCATGCCGGGGAACCAGCGGGTGTGGTCGGCAATATGCTGTAAATAATCGGCATAAAACGCCTCCTGCAAGGCGGGCAGGCGCGGATCATCCGCGGCGGCGGCAAGGGCGTGCATCAGCATCGCGCGCGAACCATGCCCGGCATAAGGCAGGATGACTTCCGGCGGCGCGGGGGCGTGACCATGCTGCACCAGCGCGCGGTTGACCGCAGCGATGAGGTCGGGGGCGGTGTCGAGCAGCGTGCCGTCCAAATCGAACCACACCGCCTGATACGGCGCACTCATGCCGCCTCCCTGCGCGCGGCGAACAAATAATTGATGTCGAGATTGCGCGAGAGGCGCGCCGATTGCCGCAGCGGCAAATAATCCATGCCGCAGAAAGCGACCGGCGCGAGTCCGGCGCGTTCCGCCATACGCGAGAGCTCCGCCGGCTTGATAAACCAGTCGTATTGATGCGTGCCCTGCGGCACCAAGCGCAGCAAGTATTCGGCAGCATAAACCGCGCCGAGGCGGGCTTTTAACGTGCGGTTAATCGTCGAAAAAAACGCCCAACCGCCCGGCTTCAACAGCGCATGAATATCGCGCAAGACCGCCGCCGGGTCGGCGACGTGCTCCAGCATCTCCATACACGTAACCACGTCAAACACCTCGCCGCGCGCCGCCGTCTCGCGGCTGGACTCCAGCCGGTATTCGACCGCCTGCCCGGCGCGGTGCGCTTCCGCCGCCTGCAACGCGCTCTCTGCAAGATCAATACCCAGCACCGACGCGCCGCGTTCCGCCAGCGCCTCGCTCAAAATACCGCCGCCGCAGCCCACATCCAGCACGCGCAAGCCCGACAAAACCACAAAACGCTCCACGAACTGCAAACGCGCGGGATTAATCTGATGCAGCGTGCGGTACGGCCCCTGCACATCCCAAAACGCGCTGCCGTGCTGCTGAAAACTGCCAATATCGGCGGAAAGCGGAGCAGAAACCATAAAACCTCCTCAAAACGGCTTGAGCGACGCCAACAGGACAATGCCAATCAGCGCCACGCTCGGCACCTCATTAAAAAAACGATAAAACACATGACTGCGGCGGTTGCGTCCCGCGGCAAACGTGCGGTTGATGCGCCCGCAAAAAACCTGATACGCCACCAGCCCCGCGACCAAAACCAGCTTTGCGTGCAGCCAGCCCTGCCCCTTCAAGAACGCCCAACCGCCTGCCCAGAGCAGCAGCCCGCCGAAGACGAGTGTCAGCCCCATGCCGATATGCCCCATGATGTAGAGCTTGCGCTCCATCACGCAGAAGCGGCGCATCGTAGCCTCCTCGCCGTCATCCTGCGCCATCGCGTGATAAACATACAACCGCGGCAAATAAAACAGCGCGGCAAACCAGCACACCATACCGATAATATGCAGCGCCTTCCAGGTCAAATACGTCATGAACAAGCCTCTATGATGAATTATGCCGCGCAGTTTACCGCATTGGCATGGATATTGCTAAGCCGCGCGGCTGACAACACGGACATCATCAAATCACGCTATGGCACCGCCCCGCGATAACCGCTATCCTGCCGCGTTTTCCGCATTCCCCTAAAAACCGACGATAGACAAAAAACCCCGCATCAGCGGGGTTTTTGCTTTGCTCGTGGGGCTTAGCTGCCGTTTGTCATCAGCACCCAGAGGATGATGAGTGCCGGGCCAATCAAGCCAACGCTCACGCCGCCCAGGCGGAATTCGGACTGCTTGAGCAGGCCGGTGCTGTAGGCAATGGCGTTCGGCGGGGTGGAGACCGGCAGGAACAGCGCGCACGATGCCGACAGGCCGATAATCAGCGGCAGCGCAATCGGGTTGTGGTTGCCAATGAGCGCGGTCGAGGAAAGCGCGACCGGGATGAGGATGGCGGTCGCCGCGGTGTTGCTCATGAAGTTGGACAGGCTGACGGTAATCAGCGCAAAGAGGACGACGAGTACGGTGTAGTCAATCTGCACGTGCTTCAATTTTTCCACGTAATAGGTGGCGAGGTGCTGCTCTTCGATGGCAAGGCCGAGCGCGAGACCGCCTGCGACCAGCATCAGCGTGTCCCACGGCAGGGCGCGCACGTCCTTGCCGGTCAAAATACCGGTAAGCGTCAGCCCGGCGATGGGAATGCCGGAGACGGCGGCAGTCGGAATGCCAAAAAGCGGTTTGCCCAGCATCCAGAAGAACAGGGTCAGGACGAGGATGGCTATCATGATTTGCTCTTGCAGGGCATTCACCGCGGGCGCCTCATCGCTAGGTGCGGTGAGAAAGCTGGTATCGAGCGGATCTTTGCCGATTTTGTAGGCGCTGACGAGGATGCGCCAAAAAACGAGGGTAAGGATGATGGCGAGCGGCATGCCGACAATCATCCAGTCAAGAAAGCCAACATGGATGCCCTGTTTGGCCAGCGCGCCGACGGTAATCGCGTTCGGCGGCGAGCCGATAATCGTGCCCATGCCGCCGATGGACGCCGCCGCCGGAATGCCGAGCAACAGCGCGCGCGAAAAGCTGCCCTTGCTGTTGGTATAGAGCGGCGCGGCGGTGGCAATCATCATCGCGGTGGTGGCGGTGTTGCTCATCAGCATCGAAATGCAGGCGGTGGTGAGCATCAGGCCGAGGAGGATATAGCGCGCCTGCTGGCCGAAACGCGGCAGCAGCTTTTGCAGCAGCTTGTAATCCAGGCGGGTTTTCTGCATCCCTTCGGCGAGGAAGAAGCCGCCGAGAAAGAGGATGATGATGCCGTCCGACCAGGTTTTCACATACTGGCCGACGTCAATGCCGTCCGCATTGCCGAGCGCATAGACGAGGAAGCCGACGATGAAAACGCCGACGGCAAACGGCGGCGCCGCTTCGGTAATCCAGAGCTGGATGGCGAAAAAGAGCAGAAACAGCGTGCAATATTGCGCGTAGCTGAAGCCCTCGCCCGCGACCACGAGCGCGAGGACGACGGAAATGACGAAGGCGGCGATGGCCTGTTTGATTTTCTTGCGGCTTTCCGGCGACAGCGCGCGCCAGGTGGTGGCGATGTAGTCCCGCACCATGTGCGCAAATTTCCGGCTGCATTCACGCCAGCGCGACGTGTGGCCGGGTTTTGTCTCTTGCATAATTGCCTCTTTTATCAGGTTAAAAAATCAAACCACCGGCTTCTGCCGGTAAAACAGCAGCCCCGGCAGGGCGAGGCCAAAGACCAGCGCCGACAGCAAAAAGCCCGTCTGCACGAACTGATCGACCATCACCGCGAAGCGCTCCGGCGAATAGCCTTCCTTCTCAATGAGGACGAGCGCCAGCATCGCCTTGTACGCGGGAATGCCGGGGAACATCGGGATGACGGCGGCAACGGTAAACACTTTCGGATGCGCGCGGTGATAGCGCTGCGCCAGCCAGACGCCGAGCGAGCCAACGAGGGCGGCGGCAAAAAACGTCGCAAACACCGGCGTTACCTGCGCCAGCTTCAACAGCGTCGCCGTGCCGTGGCCGAGCGCGCCGAGGGCGGCGCAGAACTTGAGCGCGCGCGGCGGCACATTGAACAGAAGCGCGAAGCCGACCGCCGGAATGGCGGCAAAAAACCAATCGTTCACCAACAGCCAGAGTATATCCAGCGCCGACAACAGCGCCGGACGCGCCGCCGCCGTGCTGCTCCAGTTATCAATGCCCAGCACGGCAAGCGCCATGACAATCCCGAGCGAGGAGCCAAGGGTCAGCACCGTCGCCAGCGCCCAGCGGCCGATGCCCATATTCATAAATCCCTTGAGCACATCCGAAAGCGAATTGATGAGCGGAAAACCAGGGACGAGCATCAACACCGCAGACGCCATCGCAATATGCGCGTCATTGCCCACCTGAAAACGCAGCCCCAGCCCGGCGATGAGACTGGTCACGAACGCCGTCGCCATAAAAACCAGCATCGCATTGAAATGCAGGCCGCCGAGCCATTGCCGCACCCGCATCCCGCAGACACTGGCGGCAAAAGTGAGCGCGCACACCGGCCAGTCCGCACCGGAGAGGCGGGCAAAGCAGGCGCAGGACAGCGCGACCATCACCAGCACCAGCCACGGCGGATACACCTGCGTCCGCTGCTGCACCGCCTCCAGCGCTTCATGCACGCCAACGCGGTCCAGCCGCCCTTCCTCGGCGGCGAGCATGATGCGCTGCACGCTGCTGACCACCGTCATATTGACGCCGCGGTCCACATTGCGCCGCGCGGTGGTGATGCAATAGCGGTCAAAAACTGTCGTCAAGACAATCGAATTGGCGGTAAGCGTGCATTCCACCCGCGTCGCGCCGAGGGCGTAGCCGAGCCGCGTCGAAACCCCGACCACCAGATTGCTCTCCGCCCCGTATTGCAGCAGCAACAGCGCCGACTGCACGCAGAGGCGGGTAACTTCGTGTTGCGCTTCCTCATCCAGATGTGCCGCGGCAACGGGCGACGTTTGCCTGTTCATAAAATCCTCAAGAAAAAACGGATGGCGGCAATTTTACCGCTTCCCGCGCGCGCCGGCAGTATCGGCGGGGCGGTTAGGTGTCGGTTGGGGCAGGCGCTGCGCGCTAGGGCGCCAGCTCGCGCAGGAATGCGGTGAGGCGTGCGATTTCTGCCGCGGTCGTCAGGTGCGAGAGGCTGATGCGCACGCTGTGTGTTGCGGCGTCGCCCAGTCCCATGGCTTTCAGGACGTGCGAGCCTTCGTCCGAGGCGCTGCATGCCGAGCCCGCCGCCAGCGCCAGTCCTGCCGCGTCTGCCGCGCGCAGGACGTCCGCTGCGGGAAGTCCGGTAAAGAGGTTCACGATGTGCGGTACTTGCGGTGTGGTTTCCGGAAGGTTCGTGTGCATGGCGGCGGGCAGTCCGCTTAGCAGTTGGGCGCGCAATGCCGCCACTTGTTGCCAACGCGCTTCCCGTGCGTTTGTGGCGATGTCGGCGGCGAGCGAAAAGGCACGGATGAGCGCCACCGGCGAGGTGCCGGAGCGGCGACCGCGTTCTTGTCCGCCGCCGTGTTGTTGGGCTTGCAGGCGCATTTTCGGCAGGCGCCGCACGTAGAGCGCGCCGATGCCGACCGGCGCGCCGATTTTGTGGCCGGAGAGGCTCAGCATGTCGGCGTCCCAGGCGCGTACGTCAATCGCCAGTTTGCCGAGTGCTTGTGCGGCGTCCACGTGCAGGCGCGCGCCGGCGCGGTGTACCCGCGCGGCGATGTCAGCAATGGGCTGTATGACGCCGGTTTCGTTATTGACCGCCATGACGCTCACCAGTGTCGGCGCGTCATGGAGCGCGGCGTCAAGCGCGGCGAGGTCAAGCAGGCCGTCGCGGCTAACGGGCAGGACGCTCACTTTGGCGCCCGCTTTTGCCAGCGCTCCGGCGGGGTCAAGCACGGCTTTGTGTTCGGTCTGGACGGTGATGAGGTGCGGGCGCTTGACGCCGTGGTAGCCGAGTGCGCCTTTGAGCGCGAGGTTGTCCGCTTCGGTCGCGCCGCTGGTGTAGACGATTTCGCGCGCGTCCGCCCCGATGGCCGCCGCCAGCTGCGCCCGCGCGTCTTCGAGGCGGCGACGGTTTTCGAGTGCGGGTTGGTAGGTTGCGCCGGTGTTGGCGAACGCCCACGGCGCGCTGAGGTCGGCTGCCAGTTGTGCCGCGACTTGCGGCTCGCAGGGGGCGGTGGCGGCGTAGTCGAAGTATGCCCAATCAGCGCTCATCGCGTTGTCTCAGGGCGGCATTTTCGGCTTCCAGTTTGGCGACGCGCTCGTTGAGTTGTTCGAGCAGGGTCGCTATCGGGTCGGGGATGGCGTCATGGCCGACACCATAGGAGGTGAACGACTCGCAGTCTTCGCGGCGCACCCGCACTGCCCGCGCCGGGACGCCGACGACGGTGGTGTAGGGTTCGACGTCTTTGACGACGACGGCGTTGCTGCCGACGCGCGCGTGATCGCCGACGCGCACGGTGCCGATGACTTTGGCGCCCGCGCCGAGGATGACGTTCGAACCGATGGAGGGGTGGCGTTTGCCCGCGCTCCACGAGGTGCCGCCGAGGGTCACGCCTTGGTAGATGCTGACGTCGTCGCCGAGGTCGGTGGTTTCGCCGATGACGATGCCCATGCCGTGGTCAATGAATAGTCGCCGCCCGGCTTTGACTGCCGGATGGATTTCCACGCCGGTCAGCCAGCGCGACAGCAATGACAGCCAGCGCGCCAGCCAGCGCAGGCCGAGCTTCCACAGTGCGTGCTGCATGCGGTAACACGCCACCGCCCAGAAGCCGGTGTGCAGGGTGAGTACGGCAAAGCGGCTGCGCGTCGCCGGGTCGCGTGCGAATACTACGGAGAAGTCTTCACGGATGAGTTGGAACCAGTTCATATCACCTCTGTATTGGGAAAAATTGGCGGGAATGTAGCACAACGATGCGGCCGCGGGGGAAAAAGTCGCTGTTTTGCAGCAGACATGAAAAAAGCCGGAACGTGTCCGGCTTTTTTGCGGCAGCTGCGGTTAGAAGGAGCGGCTGAAGTCCAGATAGACTTTGCTGGTGTCGTAGCTGTAGAACTTGTTGTTGCTGTCGATCTTGCTGTAGGAGAAGACGATGCGCGGGGTGATGCCGAAGAAGTGGATGTTGCGGTGCCACAGCGCCAGGTTGGCGTTGTATTCGTTGTCGCGACGCTTGATGTTGAAGAAGTCTTCGCCTTTGGCGTAGCGTTTGCCGAAGCTGCCGATCAGGCGGGTCGAGATGCCTTTGCCCCATTCTTGCCCCCAGCCAAGGCGGGTGGAGAAGCGGTTGTAGGCATCGCTCGCGCTGCGTGCGCTTTTGTGGCTGAGATCCAGTCCGGCGAACCAGTATTGTTTTTGGTTCGGCGAGAACATGACGGTGTTACCGATGCTGACGCGGTTGCCGTCGAGGTAGTTGTAGGTTTTGATGTGTTTGTCGTAGCTGTAATCGAGGCTGTTTTGCCAGCGCCAGCGCGGGGTCAGCCAGTAGGAGGTGTCCACGTGCAGCCCGGCGGATTCGGAGTAGCTGTGCAGGTTGCCGTCGCCGCTGCTGCCCTGGCCGTAGAAGCGTTTTTGTACGAACGGGGTGACTTCTACGTCAATGCGCGCGTTGCGGTAGCCACCACCGGCGGCGAGGCGGGCAGTGATGTCGTTGTAGTTTTTGTTGTTGTAGTAGTACACACCGCTGATGTCGCCGTGCAGCGAGCTGTAGAGGTTGTCGCTGAGCGACCATTTTTTGTCCGCACCGATGCTGTAGCTGATGCCGTTGGCTTTTTCTTGCTCACGGCTGGCGGTGAAGGTGCGGCCGTTGCCCAGTTCAAGGCGCGTGCCTTTTTTGGCAACGCCGTTGACGTTATTGTCGTGAACGTAGCTCAGACTGCCGTTGAATGACCATTGGTCGCGGCGATCAATGGCAGCGATGTATTCGTCCAGCGCTTTGCGGTCTGCTTCGGAGACATCCGAGCTGCGCAGTTTTTGCAGCTGTTCTTTGGCGGCGATCATTTCGTTGTTGCGGTAGAGCGCCAGTGCCGTCTGGAAGCGCAGCATGCGGTTGTCCGGCAGGGCGGCGACGAGTTTGCGATAGAGACGGACGGCGTCATCCGTACGGTTCTCGTTCATGGCGATGATGGCATTGCCCCAGTCAATGAGCGAGTCATCGCGATTCGGTACTTTGGCATAAATCGGCAACAGCAGTTTGAGACCGTCGGTTTCGTTGCGGCGGATAAGTTCGACCAGGAGTTTTTCCAGCTCGTCCGGGTGTTCCATCAGGTATTCGGGGGTATAGACGATGTCTTCCTTGCTACTGGCCGCGTCGCTCGGCAGGGTGTTGGCGGGGCGCACCGTGGGCTGTTTCGGCGCGTTTTCTACGGCAGCCTTGCCGATGTTGTCTTCTGAAAGGCGCTCGTTACCGCGGTCAAGGGGGACGGGAATGTCACGTCCGGCAGGCGGTGCGGGTTGGGCGACAGCAGTAGCGGTGAGCAGCAGGCCGGTAGTTACGGCGAGGGTCATTCGGGTGATATTCATGAGGTTCTCGTTTGTTGTGATGGGTAACGCAAAGCGGCGCATTATAAAGCAATGCTTTTTTTATTGGCTATGAATCCATCGCAATATCGCAGGCGATGCGGCGGGAATCTGCACGCGTAATTCCCAAAAAGCGGCGATAGGCGTATTATTTTAATAATTTCACCCAATAGAGAGGAGCTCATGCTCAGTCATAATCAAAAATACGAATACCGCGCACCGGGCAGCGATGTGCAAAGCCTGAAGGAAGCGCTGGTATATAAGCTCATTTTCAGCCTCGGCTGTCCGCCAGCGGATGCGACCAGAACCAACTGGCTGAATGCCGCCTTGCTCGTCGTGCGCGATCTCGCCGCCGAACGCTGGCTGCAAACCACCCGCTATCTGCGCCGTGAAAACCTGCGCCGCGTCTATTACCTCTCCATGGAATTCCTGATGGGGCGGGCGCTGTCCAACGCGCTCATCGCCGAAGACGTTTACGACGCCTTGCGCGAAGCGCTCGCCGAACTGGGACAGGATTTGAACGACATCATCGCCGAAGAAGGCGATCCGGGCCTGGGGAACGGCGGTTTGGGACGCCTCGCCGCCTGCTTCATGGACAGCCTTGCCACCCTGCGCATCCCGGCGATGGGCTACGGCATCCGCTACGAATACGGCATGTTCCGCCAAGATATCGAAAACGGCAAACAAGTTGAGCGCCCGGATACCTGGACGGAGCAGGACATCGCCTGGCAATTCCGCCGCCCAAGCAAACACTACGTCATCCGCTTCGGTGGCAACATCCACTACCAGGGCGAACAATGCATCTGGAACAACAGCGAACAAATCACCGCC
>ERZ773077.2531-NODE-2531-length-11728-cov-12.523516_pt1 | contig 11728 bp, 6 predicted proteins | sample MGYA00580612_ERZ773077 | MGnify/ENA primary metagenome ERZ773077 (study PRJEB29015, sample SAMEA2737971) | human oral metagenome | biome: human oral; feature: human-associated habitat; material: dental | place: China | collected 2021 ...
CGGTGAGGGTGACGACCTGGCCGATGTCTGAGGCGCGCAGGGAGCCTGCGGTGCGGGTTCGCAGCACGGTGCTGGGTTCCTTCCGTGTGGGGCACTGAACCGGTGCCCGTCGGGGCGCACCACGAGACGGGTGGGCGCCGGCCGCAGTTTACAAGGAGCCCGGTGCTCGGGCGTCAGTCGGCGCCGCAGCAGCCGCACACGCAGTGACTCGCCCTGCGTCAGACCGCGGCTCGACGGCGCTGGTAGGCGGCCATTCTGCGACGGTTGACCGCTACGAGCACCGAGAGCACGACCAGGATCATGCTGAGCGCGAGGATGGAGGCGCCGATGATCGGAAAGCCGGCCGGTTCCGCCCCTGGGCCGGCGGCCTGAATGCCCGAGGCGCTAGCACCTTTCGATCCGCCCGTTGCGGCCACCTGGTGGGGCGGCGGCGTCGGTGCCGCCGGAACGGTCGGAGGCGCGGCCCCTCCGATGACTGTGACACCCGAGACAGTGAAGTAGGGACTCTTGTTGGTGTAGTCCGCCGCGTTGCCCCCCTGCGCTCCGGAGACCCGGAAGCGCAGCCAGTGGTTGCCCTGATCGACGTAATCGGGCAGCTCGAAGGAACCCGAGGCGGTGCCGTCCTCCTTGACCGTCACGGTGGTGACGACCTCGTTCTCCGGGGACTGGGAGCCGCCCGGCGTTCCGTCATCGATGAGAACCTGAACCGTTGCGCCGCTGGGGAAGCCCGAGATCGTGTACATGATCGTGCCCCCGACGGCGACTGTCGATGGGCTGACGGTTGAGGCCGTCCCCCTGGTGGAGGGGTCTGTCGTGGTGTCCGCTTCGGCAACGGGACCCATGGGAACCAGTGCCGCCAAGGAAGCGAGCAGGACTGAGCAGAAGACGGCGAGCACGCGTGGCCCGCCCGCCGGGTGGCGGTCGTCGATCCGACGTCGATCGGCCCGCGTGCGCCTATCCGGCCGGACGAGCCGGAGCATCCGGATCATCTGCCCCTCACCTCCTTCGTGCCGCTGCATGTTCTGATCCCCTGACGATTTCGTTGACAACTTGCTGAAGCGCCTGCTCAGCGCCTGCGCGGCATCCGCGGTAGCCGGGGGGCTCGCGGAGCGCGAAGAGGCAGTCCTGAACGCGCGGCGACCAGCAGGCTGCCGGCACCGATGACAAGCAGTCCTCCGGCGCCTCCCAGGAGCATGTCGTTGGCACTCAGGCTCATGGAGGTGGGGGCGCCCTTGTCCGGGAATGTCAGAAGCTGGGCCTGGCCCGGGTTCTGAGTGTCGAAGGCTGCCGAGGTGATCTCCAGCTTGGCCCACCCCAGAAGGCTGTTCTCACGATCGGCCACCGCCAGTTCGTAGGATCCGGATTTGAACGTCGAGATATCGATGGAGACGCTGTTGGCACCGTCGACCTGTACCCAGCCCTTAGTGGTGGCTCCGGGGAAGACGAATACCGAGACCCACTCCCCCGCCGAGACCTTGGCCCTGGGAAGGACGAGGTTGACGATATTGCCCTGGCGAGACCCGGACAGGGAGCCAGCGTTGTCCGCACTCAACTGCGCCGCGCTGGTCACCGGAGGTACGGGGGCCCTGTCAGGACGGACAGTCCTGTCCTCAGGGGCGGTCGCTTCGGCTGAGGCCTGCGCCGGGGCCTCAGAGTCGTCCGAGCCGGAGGAAGCGCCGGCACCGCCCCGCCCACTGTCCTGAGCCCGCCCCTGGTCGGCGCCGGGCCCGACCGGGATACCGCCGGCCGAGGAATCCGTCTGGGACCCGCTGTTGGCAGAAACGCCTCCACCGGAACCGCTACCGGTACCTTCTGCGTCCGACTGGCTGCCGGGGTCCTCCTCATCACGGCCATCGGTGACGTTCACATGTGGCGTGGCTGCGGAGGGACCCGAGGTCTGCACCGAGCCCGGTGACTGCGTGCGCTGATCCGACGGAGCGGTTGAGGGCTGGACAGACGGAGCGGGGGACGGTTCTGATGTCGGCTCGTTGGAAGGAGCCGGTGAGGGGGCGGGCGCTGGGCTGGTCGACGGCGTCGGGGACGGCGAAGCAGACGTGGATGCCGAGGGTTCTGCCGTCGGCATCCACGTTGGAGACGGCGTGGGCTCGGCTGCAGGACCGGCTGTAGGGGTTGGGGTCGGCTGCGGAGTCACCGGCGTATTGAGGACGAAGACGTTGGTGCTGGCCGTCAGCCCGGTATCGGCGGATGAGATCTGAAGATAGTAGCGTCCCTTTTCGGCTTTCCCTGCGGCGTAGAGCGCAGACAGGTTGAGCTGAGTATTGAAGGAACCGTTGCGGAAGGTGACGGGCACCGAGACGGTTCCCGGAACCGCGTATCCACCGTGGGCCATCATCTTGATCTCGACCGACTTCTCACCGTCGAGCACGGTTCCCTGTGAGCACCAGCCCGTGCCCGAGGCCCTGACAGCGATCTCAGGATCGTAGGTGGGCTCAGCCCCCTTGGGGTTTGAGCCATCGGGGTTGAGAACGGTGACGGTTGGCGCCGCCTTGCAGGTTGCGTTCGTCGGAGTCGGTGTGGGATCCGGCGTGAGTGTCGCCGTCGGCTGCGCAGAGGGTGTCGCTGTCGGCGACGGGCTCGGGGCCTGCGTCGGGTCCGGAACTGGTTCCGTCGTCGGTTTGGTGGTCGGCGCGGCAGTTGGCTCAGTGGTGGGCTCAGTGGTGGGCTGAGCGGTCGGTTCCGTCGTCGGCCCGGTTGTTGGCTCAGTGGTCGGCTCCGCTGAAGGCTCAGCACTGGGCTCGGTCGTGGGGTCTGGCGTGGGCTCCGGAGAAGGAGGATTGATGATGTCGGGATCCTGCTTGACGAAGGAGAACAGGCCCGTCGTCGCACTCACCGTTCCGCTGGTAAAGGTGAGGCTGAAGACCCGCGTGCCGACGTCCCAGCTCGTGTCGCCCGTGGCCTCTCGCATTCCTTTGACAAGATAGTTGGTCGGAATGAAGACGTCCTGCTCGCCGTTGGCGGGAGCCGGGCGCTCGAGCTCGGCCTTGAGCCCCGGCAACAGGTGGGGAGTGACAGTCTTTCCCTCGACGACGTTGAGCGTGATGGAAGGATCCTCCAGGACCTCGCCGGCGGTGGCGCACCAGTCCGACAGGATCGACTCGACCCCCACACCGAACCCGGTCTCATAGACCGGCACCACGTACTCGGGCGCCGACTGGCCCTCGGGGTAGACCATTCTGGCTGCAGGGCGGCAGGCCGCGCCGCTCCCGGATTCCTCGACGGCCTTGCCCTCGTTCAGAAGGGGCATGGCAGCCACACCAGCGGTGGACAGAATAATGCCGAAGGCCGTCAGGACGGCAAGAATCGCGCGAGCACCGTGCATGGTAGAGGGGCGGGCCGCAAACAGCCGCTGAGCGTAGTGCATCAAGTGGTCTCGTTCGTGAGCAGGGATGAGGTGGACTTACTCGTTCAATCCGCAGCCGGCAGGCGAGGACAACGAGGAAAGGAACGCACCGGTCAACGGATACGACTGCCTTTCACAAACGATGATAGACGGACTACTCCCCTCTAAGAATCCACTATCTCCAGAAAACATCGGCTGCGACATCGAATCCGGATCAAGTATACACGGCGGTAACCCGACAATCGGTCGGAGCGAGATCAATCAGTTCCGGAATCACTACGAAAACTCCTGCATTGGTAACGATAAATCGGGTAACGTGATCATGCTGTTGTCCAGGTTTCACTTCTGTCACGGTTTTATTGTGGAGAGGACTGGGGCCGTTCAACGCGGAATATGCGTTGAACGGCCCCTGAGACGATCGGCCAGAGCTCCTCCTGCTCAGGCGTGTTGATCTGATCCGGGTGCAGGCCGGCAGGGCACGACGACGGGCGCGCGCCAGCAGCGCTCCGACTCGCGTCAGAGGTCAGTGGCGCAATGACTGGCAGGCAAACGTTGGCGACGTTGTCTTGTTTTATAGACGAGTGAGACTGTGGTCACCTCGACGCCGCTATCCATGTCCTGAGGAGAGGTCCTGCTCATGAGCGTCGAGCCCCCAGGACAGCCCGTGCCGCCACCAGGCGTAGTCGTGACCGCCGCGCTCCTCGTGATACTCGAGCAGAACCCCCTCGGCCGCGAGAAGACCCGCGGCCGTGCGCGCCCCCTGACGCAGGACCCCCTCGTGGATGCCGCATTGAACCACCAGTCGCGCCTCCAGCAGCTCAGCAGACTTCAGCTCAGCCCTACCTCGCAACCAGGAAAGCAGCTCCCCCTCCCCCTCGCCCCGGCGGCCTGACCCCAACCAGAAGGACGCCGACTGGACAATGGCGCGACCGGCGATATCGGGCCGGTGCGTGACGAGATCCGCTGCGGCCACGCCCCCCAGGGATTGACCGGCCACCACCACCCGCCGCGGGCTCCACGGCCGCCGGCCGACTCGAGCCGCCTGCAGGCACCTGCTCAGCAGCTCTCTGCTGCGGCGCGGATCCGCCAAGTCACGGGTGCGCATGGACAGGTCTCCGGAGTCGATGAGCAGTAGGTCCCAGGACGCCGCCCTGGCACCAAGACGGCGGACGACGTCGTTGCGGCGCCAGATCTCTCCGTCGAGCAGAACCAGCAATCCGCGCTTCTTCTCGGCCTTTTCCCCGCGCTGTCCGCCGCCGACGGGCTCCTGCAGCCACAGGGTGATGCGTCGCGAAGAATCACCGGGGGCGTCGAAGCCCTCGAGCGCAGCAGCACCACCGAGCTCTGTACTGCCGGCGTACCCGCCGCCATTGAACGCCGAGTCGTCCCCGGGGCGCGCCGCAGCCGACCATTCCGGGTGGGTGGCGGCGCCCGGTCCCTCCCACAGGGAGGAGACGAAGCCGAAACCATCGTGCAGGCGATCGGGATTGAAGGGATCTGGGCGCCCTTGCTCGTGAACATGCTTCCAGCGCTCCCGCCGGGTCCCGGCGTCGTCGGGCAACGGCTCGCGGGTCACAACGATCCGGTATCCCAGGAGAGCGTCCTGAGGCAGGAGGAGGTGGTGCACCCACCAGCTGGTCCCGGCAACTCGGACGGCGAGCGCCGGGGCGATGTGAGTGCGATGGTTGTCGGTCAGCGTGTTGAGATGGATGAGAACGCTGGGCGCGGGACCATGCCGCTGGTCGTCGCACCACAGGAAGGTCACCTCGCGCATCTCGACACCTGCAACGATATGGGACTCCCCCAGGACGGGGGTGCCGCGAGCCGCAGCTGCCGCCAGGGCGTCATCGTCGGGATGGGACGGCCACCATGCCGGAGTCGAGCGAATCAGACTCCCATCCGGGCCCAGAGGGGTGGGGTCCAGCTCCCGCCACCGGGTCCGCTGCACCAGAACATCGTCAGGGCGGGTTCCGCTCACACCGGAGACCATATCGGACCCCCTCCGTCCCACCCCCACGAGGCACAGACCGATCGAGACGGACCGCCGAGGAGAAGAAACGAACTTGCATTCTTCCGGCTGATATGGCGTAGGGTAGTGCTCATGACGCACATCGCTCTGACGACCACCACCGCCCCCGGCGCACAGGCGCTCGCGGTCATGTGTGGTACGCGAATGTGCTGTTGTTGTCGGCCTTGTTGATTGTTCGTCCAATGTGCCGCCCGGGAAACGCGGTGACTTCTCGGTAAGGGGCAACCACTTCGGAGCTGGCGGCGCGATGCGCAGTCGGGCCCCGCTTCCGGTCTCTCATTCTCGCGGGCCCTTGACGGGTTATACGCGACCGTCCCTCAGAGTTCCGTGACCGGATGATCTGAAGACCGTGCGAGGATTCATCACCCTTTTTCGTTTTATTTGTCTTTCCCGCAGGTAATCGCCGCGTCGGCGGCCGAGTCTCGTCTCTCAACGACGCTGCTTTCACACCTATTCGGTTCTATATCCCCTCCGTAGGAGACACCATGTCGAAGACCGTTCCCTCTCCCTCCTCCGCCTCATCCCCGTCGGGTGCTGAGTCTCCCGGGGACAACGAGGTCACTGCCGACAACGCGGCGGAGATCCTCGCCGCCGATGACGATCCCAGCATCTCCGAGGCAGACGCATCTGGTCGCAGCAAGCCGTCGCGGCGGGCGCTGCTGACGGTTGGAGGTCTTGCGGCTGCTGCAGTGGTCGGCACCGGCGCGTACCTGACGATCCGGCGCACCAACCAAGGCGTGGTCGGCGCCCATGAGGCGCTGCCGCTGGTCATCGGCGGCGACATCTGCGCCGCACCGCTGTACGCCGCCTACCACCAGGGCTTCTTCGATGATGCCGGGCTGAAGGTCACACTCGCACGCACCCAGCAGACCGAGGACACCAAGGACGGCGTGGGCGCCGGCAAATACATCGGCGCACCGGGAATCTTCTTCTCCTGGCTGGAACCAATCTACAACGGGCTCAACGCCAAGCTCACTGCGGGTCTTCACGCCGGCTGCCTGCGTCTGGTGGTGAACAACAGCTCCCCCTATCAGAGCCTGGCTGATCTCAAGGGCTCCACGATCGGCGTACCATCGCTGTCCTCGTCCGCCTTCGCCTACTTCGCGATCGGACTGTCCGAGGCCGGTATCAACGTCGACCCGGACGGGGGCGACATCACCTGGCGCACGGTTGATGCGGATTCCTTGGGGACCGCTCTGGCAGACGGGCAGGTGGACGCCATCATGGGATCCGATCCCGCGCCGCTGCTCCCCGTCTTCAATGGCACAGCCCGAGAGCTGGCCAACAACGACGCCGAAGAGTTCTGCTGCTCCGTAGCCCTCAACGGAGACTTCGTGAAGAAACAGCCCGAAAGGGCCAAGGCGCTGACGCAGGCGTGGTTGAAGGGCTCGGCCTACGTGCCCGATCATATCGAGGAGATCGCCAAGCTCGAGGTCGACAACGACTACGTCGCCGCTGATCAGGACGTCGTCGTGCGGGTGCTCAAGACTTACGGTTTCAAGGCCTCGGCGTCCAGGTTCCGTGCCGCGATCGAGCCCGGTATCGAGAAGTTCAAGACGACCGGATTCATCAAGGCCGACGTCTCCGCCCAGAGTCTGACCAACGCCGTCGTCGCCGATCTCGGTATCAAGGACTGATTGATAATGTCCGCAACGTCCCTCGGCGCACCAACCGAAATCTCCGACGAGAAACAGCGGGAACAGAGCTCCTCTCAGCCTGAGCGCGGCGTATCGAAACACGATCGCCCCACCCCGGGTTCTCTTCTGAGCGCCATAGCACTGTTCTTGTGGCCGGCCTACCTGGCTATCGTCATCGGTCTTCCGGAGGCCGACCTGCTCCGCCGGGCATCGACCACTCCAGTCATTCTCCTTACCGGCGCATGGATCGTAATTCTGATCGGGTGGACCGCGGCCTCACGAATCAGTCCAGGCTCCTTTGCGGCGAAGTCGTTGACGCATTTCCTGCCTTGGATCACCGCCGCCGGCGCATGGTTCATCGTCTGGCAGCTGTCAACCTCGAAGCTCGGAATTCTCACGCCTCCGTACTTCGCCGCACCGGAGGTGCTCATCGCCTCTTTCGCGCACGACTGGAGGCTGCTACTCAGCTGTCTGGGAGCCTCGGCGCTGCTCTTCGCCATCGGGTACACCGTGGGGTCTCTGCTGGGCTTCCTCACAGGACTGCTCATGGGCTGGTCGAAACGCGCCGACTATTGGCTCCACCCGCTCCTCCAGACCGTCGGGCCCGTACCCGCGGCCTCGCTCCTGCCTCTGGCGCTGCTACTGCTTCCGACGACATACGCTTCAGCGGCCTTCATCGTCGGCTTCGGCGCCTGGTTCCCCATGGCGACCATGACCCGTGCAGGCGTGCGCTCCGTACGCCGCGACTACATCGACATGGCTCGCACACTGGGAGCCGACGAGTTCTTCCTCATCAGGCGGGTGGCCGTGCCATCGGCCCTGCCCGACATGCTCACCGGCCTGTTCACGGGCCTGGGCACATCACTCGCAGCGCTCATGACCGCCGAGCTGACCGGCGTCGACAAGGGGCTGGCCTGGTACATCAACTGGGTTAAGGGCTGGGCGGACTACCCCAGGATGTATGTGGGCCTCATCATCCTGGTGGCCTTCTGCCGCACCCTCATGGTCCTCCTGTTCAAGATCCGCTCCTCGCTGCTGGCATGGCAGCAGAACCTTGTGAGGTGGTGAACCGATGTCCGCCGGTTTTGCAACAGCCGAGGGCTCGCCACAGGCCGCGGCCCCGTCCGTCCCCCGCGGCGCGCAGGTGGCTCTCAAGGGCGTCACGCACCGCTATCCCCTGTCCCGCGACCTGGACCATGGCTGGCTCCACTTCCTGCTTCGCCGCCTGTCCCCTGCCGCCAGAGCGCGCCACGAGGCCGAGGCCGCGAAGCCCAATCAGCTCCCCGTGCTCGATGACATCGATCTGACGGTGGCGCCCGGAGAGTTCGTCTCACTGGTGGGTCCCTCCGGCTGCGGCAAGTCGACGATCCTGCGCCTGCTGGCCGGGCTAGAGGAACCTGTCGAGGGCGTCGTCGAAGTCGACTCCGAACCCGTGACCGGGCCGTCGCCGCTGCGCGCCCTGGCCTTCCAGGACGCCACACTCCTGCCCTGGAGGACGGTGCGCGACAATGTCGCCCTGGGCCCCGAGGCGAGACACCAACTGGAACAGGACCGGCGCCGGGTGGAGGCGGCCCTGCAGATCGTGGGACTGCGGGACTTCGCCGAGGCCTACCCCGCCACGCTCTCGGGGGGCATGGCCCAGCGGGCCTCGCTGGCGCGGGCACTGGTCAACCGGCCCCGGCTCTTCCTCCTGGACGAGCCCCTGGGCAAGCTCGACGCCCTGACCCGCCTCCAGCTCCAGGATGAGATCGCCAGGCTCTGGGACTCCCAGCGCTTCACGGCCGTCCTGGTCACCCATGATGTCGATGAGGCACTGCGTCTGGCCGGTCGGGTGATCGTCCTATCCGAGCGGCCCGCGCATATCGTCGCCGACATCAAGGTGCCCCAGCACGACGAGTCGGCCGATGAGTTCCGCGAGCTGCGCCGTCAGATCCTCGGCCTACTGGGGCGTTGAGAGTCTCACGAGACCGACCTCACCTGTGATCCAGCTCGTGGAGGGGGATGGCGCCGCGATTCTCCCGTAGCCTGGCCCCAGGAGCGAACCGTTCCCTGTTGACCCCGTTCGGGTCTTGCAGCACCTAGTGTGCGGCAAGTGCTTCCCGTGAGTCTGTGCGTGTTAGCCCAATGAGTCACCCGGCCACTTCCGGGTGCTGGGCGAGTGTGGTGGGCCAGGTACGGCAAAGAGTGGAGGACAAAGGGTCCTCCCCCACACTCCGCCGCGGTCCCCAGTTACTTCAAGGGGACAGATATGGGAAAACTTCATGACTACCTCCTCCAGCAGCACTGTGCCCGGCGCCTCCGACGACGCTCAGAGCAACGGGCCTCTGAGTCTTGACGCGCTCTTCTCCGCCGAGCTCTCCGGCGGCCGACCGGCCGACACAGCCGGCGGCGACGCCGTTGCCGCGCCTCACCACTCCGATGACGCGGCATCCTCCCCGGAGGACTTCGCCACCCCTGCATCCTCCGACTCCCCTGAAGACCCCGAGGACGTCGATCACGAGGACGAGGCCGACGACGTCGACCGGAACCTGCCCGAGGCGGACCCCGAGGACGAGGCCGACGACTCCGAGGAGGACGACGGCGTCGATATCGAAGAGGACGAGGTCGACGGCCATGCTCCCTTCATCGACTCCGACGTTGATTCCGATGACGGCCAGCGCGACAACGGCGAGAACGCCAAGACCCCGCGCGGCAAGGACAAGCGCGAGGTGGTAGGCGACCAGCAGGACGACGAGATCACCTTCGCCGACCTGGGTCTTCCCGGTGACCTGCTCAAGGCTGTCACCGATATGGGTTTCGTAACCCCCACCGCCATTCAGAAGGAGGCGATTCCGGTCCTGCTGGCCGGCCGTGACGTAGTCGGCGTCGCCCAGACCGGAACCGGCAAGACGGCAGCCTTCGGGCTGCCGCTCCTGGACGCCGTCGACTCCCGTGACGGCGTGGTCCAGGCCCTCGTACTGGCTCCCACTCGCGAGCTCGCCCTCCAGAGCGCCGAGGCCATCACCGACATGGCCTCCCGCTCCCGTGGGCTGGACGTGGTGGCCGTCTACGGCGGCGCCCCCTACGGTCCCCAGATCGGCGCGCTCAAGGGCGGGGCACAGGTTGTCGTCGGCACCCCCGGACGCGTCATCGACCTCATCGATAAGGGCGCACTCCAGCTTGACGACGTGCGCTACTTCGTCCTGGACGAGGCCGACGAGATGCTGCGCATGGGCTTCGCCGAGGACGTGGAGACGATTGCGGAGTCCCTTCCCACCGAGCGGCGCACCGCCCTGTTCTCGGCCACGATGCCTCCGGCTATCCAGGCCGTGGCGCGCCAGCACCTTCACGAGCCCGTTCAGGTCGAGGTCTCCAGGCCGGCCTCCACCGTCGCCACCGTCCACCAGACCTATGCGGTGGTTCCCTTCCGCCACAAGATCGGCGCCGTCTCCCGGGTCCTTGCCGTCACCGACGCCGAGGCCGCCATCGTCTTCGTGCGCACCAAGTCCACGGCCGAGGACGTCGCCATCGAGCTGGCGGGCCGGGGTATCCAGGCCGCCGCAATCTCCGGTGACGTGCCTCAGCGCGAGCGCGAGCGTCTGGTGGAGCGTCTGCGCGCCGGCACCCTCGACGTACTGGTGGCCACCGACGTCGCCGCCCGGGGACTGGACGTGGACCGGATCGGTCTGGTCGTCAACTTCGATGTGCCACGTGAGGCCGAGGCCTATGTGCACCGCATCGGCCGTACGGGGCGCGCCGGTCGCCACGGCGAGGCCGTCACCTTCCTGACCCCCAAGGAGAAGGGCAAGCTCCGTCAGATCGAGCGCCTCACCGGCAGCCGGCTGGAGGAGATCACCCTGCCCTCCCCCGCCGACGTCTCCGAGCACCGTGCCCGCAAGCTCCTGTCCAAGGCCGCCACCCGCCACGAGCGCGGCCGCCTGGACATGTACCTGCCGCTGGTCAGTGACTCCGCCCGGGATCTGGACATCGACGTCGAGGAGCTGGCGGCCACGCTGCTGGCGCTCGCCGTGGGTGACGAGGGACCGCGCAGGAGAGAGGACCGTGGCGGTGAGCGCCCCCAGCGAGCACGCCGGGAGGAGAACCTCGACTCCGAGGGGACCTTCCTGTCGGCCTCCTTCGAGGGTGGGCGCGAGAAGAACCGTCGCGGTGAGCGGGGAGACCGTGGCGAGGGACGCCGCTCGGCCACGCGTTCCGGACGCCGCGAGCACGAGGGCCCCGGGACCGTCTACCGCATCGAGGTGGGCCACCGAGACCGGGTCCTTCCGGGCGCGATCGTCGGTGCCCTGGCCAACGAGGGCGGTATCGAGGGCTCCGACATCGGCAAGATCGATATCCTTCAGTCCTTCTCCCTGGTCACGATCTACGCCGACCTCAGTCCTGAGCAGCTGAGCGTCATGGGACGGGCCACCTTTGCCGGCCGCGAGCTGCGGATCCGCCCCGACGAGGGACCGGGCCACGGCTGGTCCGGCCCCAACAGTGGGGAGCGTCGTCCCAAGCGGCGCGACTGGGACGACCGGGGTGAGCGCGGGGAGCGCAGAGACCGTTCCGAGCGCGGCTTCCGGCCGCGCCGTGATGACGGTGACCGTGGTTGGAAGGACCGTGACGGGCGCGGCGGCAGGGGCGGTTACGACCGCGGGGACCGCCGGTGGGAGGAGCGCCGAGGTGACCGGGACGGCTTCCGGGGCCGCGAGGACCGGGGCG
>ERZ773077.2537-NODE-2537-length-11712-cov-10.728146_pt1 | contig 11712 bp, 12 predicted proteins | sample MGYA00580612_ERZ773077 | MGnify/ENA primary metagenome ERZ773077 (study PRJEB29015, sample SAMEA2737971) | human oral metagenome | biome: human oral; feature: human-associated habitat; material: dental | place: China | collected 2021 ...
GTGGGCGTCGTTTGCCTCACCCCGGCCATCGTGGCGGTGGGGGTCAAGCCTCGTCGAACCGCGTTCGCGAACCTCATGACGCGTGGCAGTTTCTCGCTCCTCGTTCCCGAAGCGCGCCACCTTTGGCTCGTGGATCGTCTCGGCACCCGATCGCTTCGGCGGCACCCTCTCAAGCCGACTCTGTACAAGGATGCCGTGGACCATTTCCCCAGCGATAACCCCATTCTCCGAGGCATGCCGATTGCTCTAGACTGTGAGGTGATACAAGCCCTCGGTCGGCCCGATCTCGGCCATGCGGTTTCACATCAGATCGTGATCGCAGAGGTCAAGGACGCGTTGGTGGACGATGCACTGCTCATGGAGGGTGTGGTCGACACTAGAAAACTCCACCCCATTTTCTACTTGGCTCGACAATACTTCTCGCGAGGTTCCCACTTGGGAAGCCAACGCTTCACCGACGACGACGAGACCATGAGAGCCAAGATGGCGGCCTACGAAGCGCGCGAGTTGCCATGATGGGTTCGACTGTGTCGGTGGCATTTCTTGGGATCGATGGGAGCGGGAAGTCATCGTTGGCACACTCGCTCGCGTCGGCGCTCGCCGACAAGGGCGTCACTGTATCGTTCAGTGGCTGGCGTCCTAGCTTGGAAGGCATGAGTGGTTGGCGAGGGGACTCCGTGAGAGAGCTATGGGTGGAGACATTCCGCCTGCTCGTTGGCGCCACTCCCCTATCGGCGCAGGAAATCCCGGACAACTATCGCGACTGGGTTGTCGGCGACTGGGAAGGGCGCCTCAACGCAGCCGCGGGAGCGCGCGGCTCGAGCGTGGGCGCTCTGGCGGCAGCATTCGTGGAGATTGCAGGGGCGGTGCTGCAAAGAGAACCCGTGACCGACGATACCCGGGTCCGTATCGTGGATTCCTTTCCATACAAATACTCCATCAAAGATCTCATCATCGCCCGTTCGCTTGGAGAAGTTCCTCCCAACCTGCTGGAAAGCACCCGACAAGCGGTACGCTTGGTATACGAAACTCCTTGGATGCAGCCCGACATCGGGTTCATGATTCGCGTGAAACCCGAAACCGCCCTTGCCCGGCTGCAGCAGCGCGGTCCGTTAAATATCGTTGAGGACCTTCGTTTGGCTGGGCAACCCGGAGTTCCTGGCTTTCACGCGATGCAACGTGCTTGCGCCGATGAGTTCGAACATGCGGCCTCGGCGTGGAACTGGAACCCGTTCGACAACGAAGACAACTTTGAGTCGACCCGGCTCGATTTCCTCGAACTGGCACTGCCCTTGGTGGAACGTGCCCTTGGCGATAAGGAGGATTCTTGTGCAATTTCCTGACGAACTTGCTACCGAACGCACCCGTGCGATGGACGCAGTGCGAAACAAATTCGGCACCCTGCCTCCCGAGTTGCGGCGCACAGTCTTTTACCACATGGGATGGACCGACGCAGAGGGCCGCGCCGTCGATCGTCCTGGCAGCAAGGGAGTGCGGCCCACAGCCGTGCTGCTTGCCACCAAGGCGGCCGGGGGGGACACGTTCCAGCAATCCGTGAACGCCGCGGCGGTCGCTGTCGAGGCACTGCACAATTGCTCGTTCATGCTCGACGACATCATGGATGGAGATGAGAAGCGCCGCGGGCGGCAGACCGCGTGGCGCACCTTCTCCGTCGGGCAGGCGATTCTGGCGAGCATCGGGCTTCTCACTCTGGCGGTACAGACGCTGGCCGAGGCCTCGGCTCCGTCATCGACCGCCGTCTCTGCATTCTTGAGCTCCGTCCAGAAGATGGTGGTTGGTCAATCGATGGATCTAGATTTGGCCGCTCCGAACTTACCGTCCCTCGATGACAGTTACCGGATGAGCGATTTGAAGACGGGAACGCTGATGGCGTTGGCCTTCACTTTGGGTCCGCGTTTGGCAGGTGCTGACGATGACCGGCTGTCGTTGCTCGAGGAGGCTGGTCGCCAACTCGGGCTCGCCTTCCAAGCCCGCGATGACCTAGTGGGCATTTGGGGCGCACCCTCGGAGGCGGGTGGTCGTATCCCGGCCTTCGATCTCACCGCTGGCAAGGGGACACCCCCAGTCGCAGTCGCGCTCGCGGATCCGTCTGTGAGCGAAGAATTAGGCGCGTTGCTTGCCAATGCGCCTCTCTCACCTGACCAGACCCTGCGCGCGATCGAGCTGGTCAACCGGACCGACGCGGAGGCGAAGATCGTCGCCTTCACGTCGGAGTGCCTAACCCGCTGCCGCGTGGCTCTGGACGACCTAGGCATGCCACCGCACCTGCGTGGGCAGTTCGAGCAGTTGGTGGCCATGGGCGAGCCCACATTCGAGCGCGCGGTTGCTCTATGAGCCTCCAGGACGTGGCCTTCATCGGGATTGACGGCGCTGGCAAATCCACATGGGCGAACGCGCTGGCAGAACGGCTTCGAGGGTCCGGGCACGAGGTGGAAGTCACCTCGATTGCGCGGGTTGCGCGAGCTGACGGTGAGCTGCGTTCCGACGAGATCAAGGCCTTGTACCGTGCGGCGAACATCCTGGTCGACGCATCGATCGACCCCGAGCCATCGCACGCTCCTCTCCTTGAGGCCGGGCTGGTGGACGTTGCGGCGAGCCTCGCGTTCAGGCGTACGACTGTGAGCGTCGGCCAGCGCCAGGGCCGGTGGATCATCGAAGAGACACACCCACTGAAGCACGTGCTCAAGGAACTGCTTGTGATCGAGGAATGCTCAGGCGGCAGGCACGCCGCCTCAGTACTGCAGAGGCTCGTCGATGCGTTGCTACCAGACATATGCGCATCCCGGATGGTCTTCGTGGATTGTCCAATCGGTCTGGCCTGGGAGCGATGCGCCAGCCGCGGTGAACCCAACTCGCACGAAATCTTCCCGGCCTCAGACGATGTCGAGGATGGTTTCCTCAGACTCCAGGAGCCACTCGGCGAACGACTCCGAGAATTGGCTCGCAGCCTCCAGTGGTGGGTCGTGCCGCCCACAGCGGAAGAACACTTGATTGAGTCGCTCGCTCGGGCTTGCGTTGAAGGATTGTCGAATGGATAGCGCACTTCTGTCGTCGCTCTTGGGTCTCCGCACGGGGCGGTCGGTCGAAACCGCGGACCAAGTGCTCGAACGGGTCAGCTCGACCCTTGCGGCCGTGGGGGAACAATGGGAGCCCCACTCTGGCCGAGCATCCGTGGAATCGTTCGCGACGCTCATGGCGGAGAACAAGTTCTGGCCCAGCGGCCGCATCTTGAATGGTGCCGGATCCCTCTCTGGCAACCTCTCCAGCTGCTACGTGCTCGATATTCCCGACACCCTCGACGGCGCTCTCGACGCCGTAAGGGTCGCTGCGCTGTGCCAGAAAGCAGGAGGAGGAACGGGATTCGATCTCACGTCGGTTCGTGCTGAAGGGGCGCCGATTCAATCGAGCCAGGCACGGGGAGCCTCAGGGCCCGTGTCATGGCTTCCCGTGATGGACAGCACGACACGCATGGTGATGGCCGGCGGCAAGATGCGAGGAGCCAACATGGCGACCCTTGACATCCGGCATCCAGATGTGCTCGCATTCGTCAGGGCCAAGGACGGACGTTTGGCCAGCCTTGCCACCTTCAGCCTGTCCGTATGCATCGATGACGGTGCGATGACGCAGATTGAGGACGGTTCTTCCCCTCAACTCAATGAGGTGTGGTCTGCCATAGTGGACATGATCTGGCAGCACGGAGATCCCGGGATCCTCTTCACCGACGCGATCAATCGTTCCAATCCACTACTGGCGGCGGTGGGCCCGATCCGTACCACCAACCCTTGCGGTGAACAACCCATGTATCCCAATGAGTCGACCCCCTTGGGATCGCTCAATCTTGCGGCCTTCGTCACGGACGGAGAATTCGACATGGTGGCCTTCGAGGAGGCCGTGAAGGTAGCCGTCGTCATGCTGGACAACGCCATCGAGGTGTCGAACTACCCAACTGAGGCGATCGCCCGAACGTCGCGGAATTACCGGCGTCTGGGCTTGGGAGTCATGGGTTTCGCAGATGCGCTGATCTCGCTGGGGCTTCCCTACGACTCCCCGGCCGGACTGCGTTTCATTGATCGCGTTGGAGGACGACTCGAGCAGGTAGCCCACCAGGCAAGCGCAGAGTTGGCGTGTGTACGTGGCCGGTACCCGCACGCTTCGCTGGCGGTCGGCGAGGCGTCCCGATGGCGACACTGCGCAGTCACCGCGATCGCACCGACCGGAACCATTTCCATGATCGCCCAGTGCTCACCCGGGATTGAGCCCCGCTATGCGGCCGCTTGGCGCAAAGACGTCGTTCAGCCGGGCGGGATTCTTTACGTGGACTCTGCGGAAGGCGACACGGATCCAGCGACGTCCGCCATCCGATATGCGCACGACATTTCGCCGGTTTGGCATGTGCAGGTGGCTGCCCGCTGGCAAAATTACATCGACAACGGGGTCTCGAAGACAGTCAACGTCTCGGAGAACGCGACCCGCGAAAGCATCGAGGAGGCCTTGCTCTCGGCTTGGCACCAAGGCGCCAAGGGCATCACCGTGTACCGTGACGGATCGCGCGAGAAGGAGCTACTCTCGGCTGTCGACGTGACCCACGACGACAGCCAGAGTCGTCGCTATCTCTCCCAAGGGTTGCCAGTATGACCCCCCCACGGACTGACGGCTTGGCCATCCACGGGGGCCCATCCAGCGTTTGGGTGCCACTTCCGCGTCCTTGGCCGTTCTTCGACGACGAGGCGAGTCAGCGAGTGCTAGAGCTACTCGACGCCGGTGAGGTTTCAGACTATGACCACGGCGAGGTCTTGTCGGCTTTCGAGTCGACCGTGCGCGCTTACCAAGGCGTTCGCTACGCCCTCGCCTGCGCGTCCGGCACGGATGCGCTCTTCGCCGCGTTGTTCGGGCTGGGCGTCGGGCCAGGGGACGAGGTCGTTGTCCCCACCTACTCATTCCACGCGACGGTGGCGCCCCTGTTCTTGTTGTCGGCCGTGCCGGTCCTGTGTGACGTGGATCCGCTTCAAGGGAACATCGACGTGGCTGATGCGGAGGCTCGGATCACCGAGCGTACGCGTGCCATTGTCTACACCCACATGTGGGGCACCGTCGCCGACGTTGACGCGCTTCAGCGGGTGGCCGCTGAGCACAGTCTGGCGTTGGTGGAAGACTGCTCCCACGCGCACGGCGCGACCGTGGACGAGCGCAGGGTGGGCAACTTCTCCGACGCCGCGATCTTCAGCCTGGGGGCTCGCAAGATGGTATCGGGCGGAATGGGCGGCGTCCTCGTGACGAGTCGCGAAGATGTGTTTGCCGGCGCCCTTCGCTTGGGCCACACGCACGAACGTGCACGGGAGATGTGGCCGGCCGACGACGTGGCAGTCGGTCTGGGGATGAACTCGCGGATTTCGCTCATTTCCGCGGCGCTGTGCCAGCAGCAGTACGCGTCGTTGGACGACAGGATCGATGTCAAGCGGACTGTGCTCGAGGGATTGTCAGCGCGGCTGACGGCGTCCAGCCACCTGCTCGAGCCGCCGCCACCACCACCCACAGGCACCACGCGTGGGGCATGGTATGGCTACAAGGCACGCTTCTCGGGAAACCCGGCTCAGCTCGACTACTACATCGCCGCTCTCAATGCCGAGGGAGTCCCCGTTGCTCGTCCCTCTAATCGGCCTCTGCACACGCTGCCCATGTTTGAGAGCGACCGCCTACTCCCCGCCTACTACAGATCGGGCGTGCCTTGGCGCACGTACGCGTCCCAGGAACTCCCGGGCTCACTGGAATACTATGCCCGCGCGGTCAGCTTTCCGGCGGTGCACCTCCATCGTCCTGCGGATAACCTTCTCGACCAATGGGCGTCCGCGACCAGCAAGGTGGACTCAGCGCTCGCCTCTGTACTGGACAGTTCCGACAAGCAAGGAAAGCGGAGCGATGACAGCCCGGCCACACCTCGCTGATTCGGACCAAGTGGTCCTCGTAGACACCCAGGGAAACCCGACAGGGGTAGCTCCGAGATCCACTGTGCACGGCTCAAACACGCCACGTCACCTGGCCTTCTCGTCGTACCTGAGCGATGGTCAAGGGCACGTTCTGATGACGCGGCGGAGCCTCAGCAAGCAAGCTTGGCCAAGCGTCTGGTCGCACTCCGCCTGCGGACACCCACTGCCAGGGAAGAGCATGGAGGAGGCCGTCAGTCGGCGGATACGGGAAGAGTTGGGATGCGTCGCGCGCGGCCTGCAGATCGTGCTTCCCACGTTCGAGTACCGCGCGACGAATCCGAACGGCCTCGTTGAGAACGAACTCTGTCCCGTTGTTGCGGGAATCATCGCCCCGGGCGAAGTTGATCCGGACTTCGAGAGGTCATAGACTGGGACTGGATCGAGTGGGCTGACCTTGTGGCTTTGGCGCAAGCGAGCCAAAGCATCTTGAGTCCATGGTGCATCGACCAAGTCCATGTACTGCGAGGCCTCTACCTGCCCGTCGGCTTCTCTGAACCAGCAGCGAATGCTGATAACCTGAGAGGAGGTGACACCATGGCCGAATACGACATCGTTATCGAGGATGATGAGGACTGCCAGGCTGAGGCTACCGCTACGTGATCGCAGTTCTTTCGGCCTTGCGTGCGGGGTGACCCGCACGCAAGGCCACCGCATTTCGGAAATGACTCGATGATCGGACTTGAGGACAAATGACACCCACTTGGAACGTTCTCGACGAGGCCACCATGGTCGAGTTGACGGCCGCTTTGGCCGAGAAGACCGGCATTGACCTGATCGGCGCGTCAGTCGTCGCCTCAGGCAGCAGGGTGGTCGGCAACTACCACGCATTCTCCGATGTCGATTTCTACGTTCGCGTAGCTGGGGAGTTCCCCCCAGAGGGACACGTCGCACATCGCCTGGGTAGCTATGTGTGCCAGTTCAACCACGTCAGCGAAGCCGCTTTGGAGGTGCTGACGACAACCCTCGTCCCGCCGCTGGTCCTGACTCCACGTGACCCTCAGGCGGTGCGAACCGTGTACGACCATGACAAGCTCGCCTCACGCATTGCGACAGGCCGTCTCATCCTCGGTCCGCCAATGGTCCCCGAGGGCTTCTTGGAAGGTTACAGGCAGGCCAAGATCAGCCAGCTTGTGCAACAAATTTCCCGCCTCCTCGAAGACCTTGCGGGGAGCGTTCTCGTTGCCGACGGCGCACTGATTCTGGGTGCGTGCCAAGAGATCATGAGGGATTCCCTGGAACTCGCCCTGGCAGCGGTGGGCGACCTCCAGTACGGGGAGATTCTGACGGTTTCTCGAGCCGACGCGCGGATCGAGACGGCAGAACTGAGGGCCCGGTTGGCTCGGTACGCAAGCGCGTTGGAGGGCCTCGACCGGGACGCGCTCACGGACCATCCCGTCGTCTTGGCCGTCGCCCGAACGGCCTCATGGCTCAGCTTGGCGACCGCCAGGCGTTTCGCAAGGGACGATCTGCATCCCATACCTGAATGTCACGTACCTGACTTCTTGGCGACGCCCGGATCTGCGCTCATCAACCCCTATGCCGCCGCGGTCCACTATTCGGACGGCAGAAGCGCGCTTCTCTTGCCCGATCGAGCTGTCCGCGTCAACGTCGACGCTCTGGAGGCAATCTGGGAGTTGACCTCTGCCTGGGGAAATCGCAATCAATCGATCCCGGCTGCGTTGACCGCAAAGCGAGTCGCTTCATCTGAAGAACTGAGCACAGCCGCCTGGCTGGACCCCAAGGGGGAGGGTGTTCCTCATGTGGGCTAGGGACTCCGACCTACTCCAGTCAGCCGTGGTCGAGAACCGCCGCGACGACCTCGTGGTGTTGCGCGATATTGCGACCTTCTGGCGCGTCGACATTGCGGACCGCGCCGAGTACTACGCCCAAGCGCAAGCTGGGCTCGTCTGGGCCCGTCCAACCGCGGATCTGCCGGCCAGCCAATGGGTATGGTCTGCGGTGAGTGAGCAATCCGTCGGGTCACAGCCCGGACTCGTGCCAGCCGGATTGTCGGACTGTGGTCCCACGCCCGTTTCGGTCCGCATCGGCACCGAATCCCCGGTTCCCAGCGAAATCCCTGAGCAGGTGATGGACGCGCTCTCCCGCCGCTCGCCGCCTTCCGGCCTCCAGTTCTTCGTCGAGGGCCGCTCGCGCCTCGTCGCCGACGACACGCCCGAAGCTCTGACGGATCGACATTATGTCCGCTGGGGCTGGACCTCCCGCACACCATCTGGGGCGATCAAGGCGGTCGCCTCGACGACATCGCACGGCCCCGGCTGGGGGCTGCCTCCCGATGAAGCCCTGGACGAACTGCGGCGTGGGGTGGAAACCGTGGCGACCCGCGCCGCGACTCCGCTGGGAACGCATCCGCGCGTGGTCCTCTCAGCGGTGGCAGCGACGACCTTCGTTCATGAAGTCTTGGGACACGTGCTGGAGGCCGACAGGCCGGATTCCGGCGACAGGGGCCCCCGGTTCCCTGTCGACTGGGAGGTCCACACGGGCAGCCACGACATCGACCCCTGGCTCGGCGTCCGCGCCGACGACGCAGGCCGGCCCGTCCGGCCGCTGCACACGATCAGCGAGGGCGCGATCCGCGTTCCGCTCGGAGGAGCGGATGCTCCCTTCGCGCACCGAGCGGCCTTCGGCGATCCACTGCAGACAAGGTTCCGGTCGATCTCACTCACGAGCGAAAGTCCGGAGAGCGTCGCGCCGGGAGGGCTCATCATCGAAAGCGTGAGTCGGGGGCGCTTCAACCCATCTACCCAGCTGGTAACGTTAGAAATTGCACGCGCCCGTCTCGACGATGTCGAATTTGCCGGGGGTCGGATCTCGCTCCGATTGCAGGATTTGCTGGACCGTGTCTCTGCCACAGGGGCAGACTCTCACGTGGCCCGTGATCTGTGCGTGAAAGGCCGGCAGAAGCTCCCTGTCGTCGTTGAGTCACCCTCCCTGTTGTTGGAGGATTTACCGATCCTACCATCGAGTTGACTTACCCCGCCATCACCGTGCTCCCACGCGAACGCCCGCGATGGTCGATCAAGGTATAGACGATCACGGCTGCGAGCGCCCAGCCCACGGCGATGAGCGCTTCCAGCCCCAGTTCCATCCAGAGAATCCCACCGCCGGCCGCGGCCGTACGATACGCGTGAACAGCATGTTGAAGAGGCAGGAAGGCTCCGATCACGCCCGCTACCGGAATGGTGTCGAGGGCGATGATCGCGCCTGACGATAGCGTCAGCGCCACCACGGCGGTGTTGTGCCAGAGATCCTGGCTCGTCGTGCCGATCGCCGGCGCGATCGCCACGAGACCGAACGCGGTACTCGAGACGATGGCCAGTGGAACCATCCACCACGCAGCCAACAGCCTTGGAAGGGCGCTGAGCTGACCTGTGACAGAACCGACGACCAGCAAGACCGCCAGTGATTCAAGCGCCGCGCGGCCTGCCAGAGGGAGAGTCCGCGAGGCGTACTGTGCAATGACCGGGACGCGACTGCGCGTCACGGAACCATAGGTACCGAAGTACGCGTCGACGACCGGGATGTCCGAGACGGAACTGATGGTCTCGAGCGTCACTGCCAGGACAATCGTGCCGGCCAACGCGAAGGCCGCACCCGACGGACCAGCGGCCAGCTCGCCGAGGAAGACATAGACGGTGGAGCGAAAGAGCTGGGGAACCGTAGTGCCGATCAGCCACACGGGCCACGGCGACTCAGCGGCAACCAGCAACCGTGCCTGGCGCACGTTGGCGGCCAGCACCTCAAACCAACTCAAGTGAAGCCTCCCGTCGGGCCCTGCGAAGGAGCAAGGCGAAAGCCCAAGAACCAATCCCCGCGTACACGGCAGACAGAGCGAGGGCGATCAAGAGGAACTCCCACCGCGTCCCTGTGGCGATGCTACTCAAGAAGCGCTGGAGCCATGAGATGTTGAGAATCGAGCCCACCCACTCCACCCAGTCCGGCAAGAGCGTGTACGGTACGAGGGTTCCAGCGAACAGCAACACAGGTGATCCGAACGCGAGTGTCAACTGTGCTGCGTACTTAGTCACCATGAGCAAGCCGCCGATCATGAGGCTGGACGCGAGCCCACCCAGGATAACGCTGAGAAGTCCCACAGCGAATGCGAGCGGGTCGGCAACGGACACAGACACCCGACAAGCAAGTGAGAAGGTGATGATCGTTGCCGAGATGGTGGCAACGTCAAAGAGCACGGACCCGAGAGTCTTCCCGATCAGGACCGTGTGCGGGTTAATCCGACCGGTAAACGACGCCGCAAGAGTGCCTGCCCAACGCTCTCGTCGGATGATCCCGCTCCCCGACCACAGGGAGGAGGCCCAGAACGACGCCAAGAGCGTGCCGCAGAGCATCTGCGTTGTCTCTTGGGGGCTGAGGCTCTCCAACCGCGGGAGCAATATCAGAGACAACCACAAGAGCGGAGTGAAGATGCCCGTCCCAATCGTGATGGGCCTCGTCGCCCCGATGAGCATCTGGGACCGCGCCATGGCGAACAGTCCACTCACGAACTGCTCCGGGATGCCATAGCAAATGCCTCGTCGAGGGTGGAGGGGCGAACTTGAAGGTCAATGAGCTCATCAACCGCAAACCGCTCTGCCAGCTCGGAGAGTATCGGCGGCGACCATTTGCGAATCGGGAAGGTCTCGGTGCGCACGCCATTGTCCGGCAGTGCCAGCGTCACTGTCACGACCGCGTCGTAGCCCGCCAGACTCCGGAATTCGGACAAGGTCAGGTCTTGCGTGACCTGGCCCCGCCTCATCATCAAGACCCGCGACGCCAAGCGCTCGACATCTGTGAGGTTGTGGGATGTAAACAGCACAGTCGTGCCATCCATCGCAATCTCCTGAACGATGCCGCGCAAACGCTCGGCCTCGTTTGGGTCGAGGCCTACGGTCGGTTCATCCAGCAGGAGGATAGGTGTATGTTGCAGCATGCCGATGGCTAGGTGGAGGCGCTGCCGCATGCCTTTCGAGTAACTCTGCACTGACCGAGTCGCGACCTCTGCTAGTCCGACGCGGTCGAGCAGCTCGGGTATCCGACTCAGCAAGGTTCGGCGTCCGAGCCCAGAAAGGGCTCCAAAGTAGCGCATGTTCTCCACGCCGCTGAGCATCAGATAGAGGCCACGATCGCCCCCGAATACGACCGACGTCTCCTCCCGCACAGTCCGGGCGTCCCGCACCACATCGTGACCAAGAACACGAGCAGTCCCGGAACTAGGAAATAGGAGAGTCGAAAGAATCTTGGTCAGAGTCGTCTTTCCCGCCCCATTCTCGCCAAGAATCGCCACGGGTGGACCTTGCTCAATGATCAGATTAAGATTTTCCAATGCGTGGACATCGCCTGAAGAGGAACGAAAGACGCGAGTGAGCCCCTCTAGTTCGATGGCTGCTTGCTTAGCCGGACGAGGGCTCGGGGTGGGGTCCATGGGAGAAGCATACTAGATCATCACAGTTGAGGGTGTAATGGTGGCTTGAGAGGCGTCGGTGCGCTGAACACCTGACTTGGCTCATGTTTGGTGTTTTGGGGTTGGAGGGGGTGTTGGCTAGGGGTTTTGGTTGGTGTGGTGTGCACTAATCGGGGGTGTTTTAGCCTGTTGGGGTGAGTCCGTATGTGAGGACGGTGAAGACCGCGTCGGGGGCAACGGCGGTTCAGGTGGTGTGGTCGTCGTCTCGTGGATCGCGGTCGATGGATCACA
>ERZ773077.2538-NODE-2538-length-11712-cov-2.994681_pt1 | contig 11712 bp, 11 predicted proteins | sample MGYA00580612_ERZ773077 | MGnify/ENA primary metagenome ERZ773077 (study PRJEB29015, sample SAMEA2737971) | human oral metagenome | biome: human oral; feature: human-associated habitat; material: dental | place: China | collected 2021 ...
AAAAATTTTATCAAGTGCGTATAATTTTGGATCTATTTGTAGATCTTTTAGCCTCCAGATCGATTGCTTTTAGTGAGTTTTGTGAAATTTTGATCAAATCCTGCTTTGAAATTTTAAAAAATATCTCGAGCTAGCGCAGAATGAACCCAGTAGGACGTTTGTGAGATAGATGAACAAAACATGCAGCGCGAATAAACAAAGCCTGCGATATAGATGCACAAGTGCTCATAATACCGATTTATGGGTAATTACGGGTTTTGCATTAAAATTTCGCCTAAATCCTTACTCGTTAAATTTCATGCGCACAATTTTGCTATTTTCGGTCAAATTTTACCCAAGCTGTCGCTTCTTTTCGCTCGGCTAAATTTTACTTTGTTACCTAGATTTCGCCTCCGCTTTTCCGGTTAAAATTTTATCCAAAATGCGGCAAGCTCATAGCCGCGGGGCTTGCCCAACCCGCTGAAGCTTTCAAACGCAAGCGTAACGCCGCTGCTTAAACTTAGCTCCAAACCATCATCCGTTGCGCGCTCGCGATACTCGATCCTCTCACGATTTAAAGCGCTTTTTACCGCCGCAAGACCGATGGGAGCGGGGTAGCCCGATAATATCCAAGGCTCTATTTCGATTTGCTGCGCCCTGCTACCGCCGAAATTTAGAGGCTCGCTTCTAAAATGATCCGAAAAAATCATAAAAATTTCGCCCCGAAAAAAGTGAAACTCAAAGGCGCCATATCTTAAAATTTCAGCTCCCGCACTCTTAAAGCTCGCGTCCGCAGGGCCGAACATCGAGGCGATCTGCGCGCAGCTCAAGCCGCTTCCTACGCCTGCAAACTCGCCAGAGCGAAGAAATTTTAGCATATCGATTTTTAGCATTTTACCCCTTTGGCGGCGTTTGAAAGATACTGCGCGCAAGCAAAACCGTTAAATTTAGCGTCCGCGCCGCAAATAAGCAGGCAAGGCGAATCAAAAGCGCGCGGACGCATCTGCATTAAATTTTAATTCTTATGCGCGCTAAATTCTAATACCTCGTGATATAAGCAAATACGGACGCTGTCGCCGTAAACCCCTTTTCGTTTTATATCACGCCGTTTGCAAAGCGACAGAGTGTGCGGATAAAATCTTTGCCAGGCAAAATTTCACTCCCGTGCGTCTGCACGGCAAAAAAAATAGCGCGGACAGAATTTTGCCGATAAGAGGGCAAAATTTACCGCCGCAGCGATCATAACCGCGCCAAAAAGCGTGAGCGGTTAGCCCTGCTTTTTATCTCTAAAAAATCTAACGATCTTAGCCTGCAGCTTGAACCACTCGCTAAGCTCCATTATAGGATGCCCTGCGTAGTTTTTGCCACCCGTTAGATCCTTGCTTATGCCGCCGCGCGCCGCGATCTGAGCGAAATCGCCCACGCTTACGTGCCCGCCGCTGCCGCTCTGTCCGCCCATCACAACGTTGCGTCCGAGCGTCGTCGAGCCCGCAAGCCCCACCTGAGAGACGATGAGGCAGTTTTGCCCAAGCTCGCAGTTGTGCCCGATCTGAACGAGATTGTCGATCTTGCTGCCGCGCTTAACGATCGTAGAGCCGAACACCGCGCGATCGATCGTCGTGCACGCGCCGATCTCGACCTCGTCTTGCAGCACGACGTTGCCGTTGTGATAAATTTTAACGTGGTCGCCCGTTTTGGTATGCGCGTAGCCGAAGCCGTCGCTTCCGATGACGGCGTTTGCGTGGATTATGCAGCGCTCGCCGATGATCGCGTCATTGTAGATGACGGCGTTTGCGTGGATCACGCAGCCGTCTCCGATATGCACGTCATCACCGATATACGCGCCGCTTAAAATGACGCAATCCTCGCCGATCGTGGAATTTACGCCGATATGCACGCCCTGCCCGATCTGTGCGCTGGTAGCGATCTTTGCGGGCGCACCTTTGCGAATGAGGGGTCTAGCGAAATGCGCGCTTAAGATCGCAAAGGCTAGATGCGGGTTTTCGCACTCCAGCGCTCGCACGCCGTTTGGAACCGCGGTGCCGCACTTTACCAATACGGCCGCCGCTTTGGTGGCGGATAAAAATTTCTCGTTTTTGTCGCTATCGCAGTAGCTCAGCTCGCTTTCGTTTGCGTTTTGAAGCGAATTTATCGCGGCGATCTCCGAGTCCGCTCCGCTAAGCTCTATATTTAAAATTTCGGTAATTTTGGATAATTTCATTTGCGCTCCTTTGATTAAATTTTATCGCCGCTTACATATCCAGCGCGACGCTGCCGCCGCGGACGACGTCTATCGGATTGTATTTTTTTATCGTCTTTAAAAATCCGTCGATGCGGTCTGCGTCGTCGCACGCCATGATGACGATCTTGCTGTCATCACTGTTTGCGATGCTGCCGTTGTATGCTTTTAAAACCGCATCAAGCCCCGCTAAATTTTCACCCAGCGCGATCTTTACCAAAACCATCTCCTTTTCGACGAATTTTGCATCATCGATGACCTTGTAGACGGGGATCAGCTTATGAAGCTGCTTAGTGATCTGCTCTATGACGCGCTCATCGCCCGAAGTAACGATGCTAAGGCGCGATAGACCGGTATTTGGGATCGGCGCGACGGTGAGGGTGTCGATATTATAGCCGCGCCCCGCAAAAAGCCCCGAGATCCGCGACAAAACGCCGTGCTCGTCGGTAACGACGACCGATATTACTCTTCTTATGCTATTCATCTTTACGACTCCTGCTCAAAAATCATATTATAAAGCGCGCCGCCTGCGGGCACCATCGGCCAGACGTTTTCGAAGCGATCGATCTTAGCCTCGATGACGCTTACCTTTTTACTCGCAAGAGCCTGCTTCAGCGCATCTTCAAATTCCGCTTTTGTGCTAACGCTAAAGCCCACGCCGCCGAAACCCTCGACAATTTTTACAAAATCTGGCTGCGAGCTAAGATCGGTCGATGAGAAACGCTGCCCGTAAAACAGGCTCTGCCACTGCCGCACCATGCCTAAGAAATTGTTATTTAATACGATATTTACGACGTTTAGACCGCTCGCGCTCGCAGTCATCAGCTCTTGGATATTCATCAAAATCGAGCCGTCGCCGCTGAAATTTATAACCGGTCTATCTTCCGCATAGGCCTTCGCGCCCAATGCTGCGGGCAGGCCATATCCCATCGTGCCCTGCCCTCCGCTACTTAGCAGAGTGCGCGGCTTGCAAAACGGATAAAACTGCGCGACCCACATCTGATGCTGACCCACGTCCGTAGCGATGATAGCGTCCTCACCCGCGATTTTTGCGGTACTTTGGATAACCCGCTGCGGCTTTAAAATTTCATCGCTGTCGTTAAATTTGAGCGGGTGAATTTCGTCGTATTTGCAGATTAGCTCGCGCCACTGCTCGAAATTTTGAGGGCTGACCTCGTTTTTAATACGCGGCAGCATCTCCTCTAGCACCGATTTCACATCGCCCACGATCGGATAATCCGCGTTTATGATCTTTGAGATCGAGCTAGGATCGATATCGACGTGGATGATCTTTGCGTTTTTGCCGAATTCGCTAAGCTTTCCGGTGACGCGATCGTCAAATCTCGCGCCCAAGCAGATTATCAGATCCGACTCGCTAAGCGCCATATTTGCGGCGTAGCTACCGTGCATACCGACCATGCCGAGGCGGTTTTTATCATCGCTTCGCATAGCCCCCAGCGCCATAAGGGTTTCAACGACCGGGATCTGCGCAAACTCGCTAAACTCGCGCACCAGCTCGCTTGCACCCGCGCTGATGACGCCGCCGCCGATGTAGAGGATAGGCTTTTTGCAGCTTGCGATTAACTCAACGGCTTTTTTGATCTGTTTAGAATTGCCCTTATAGTTCGGCTTATAAGTCTGCATCTTGATTTCGCTAGGATATTCAAAAACGCCCAACTTTGCCGTCACGTCCTTCGGCACATCGACATGCACGGGCCCCGGTCTGCCGCTGCGAGCGATATAAAAGGCCTCTTTTAAAATTCTAGGCAGCTCTTCGATCGTTTTTACCAGATAGTTGTGCTTGACGCAAGGGCGTGAAATTCCGATCGCATCGATCTCTTGAAAGGCGTCGGTGCCGATAAGCGAGGTCGCCACCTGCCCGCTGATAAGCACGATCGGGATACTATCGCTATACGCCGTAGCAAGCCCCGTAAGCGCGTTCGTAAATCCAGGACCGCTTGTGACGAACGCCACGCCGACCTTGCCGCTAGCGCGCGCGTATCCGTCCGCAGCCATCGCCGCGGCCTGCTCGTGGCGCACCAAAATGTGTCTGAAGTATTTTTGTTTGTAAATTTCATCATAAATGTTTAGCGCCGCACCTCCAGGGTAGCCGAAAACCACCTCGACCCCCTCCTGCCGCAACGCCTCCACGATCATCTGCGATCCGCTAATTTCTTTCATACGCCCATCCTGTTTCGTTGGAATAATTTTGTGATTATATTATTTTGTATATAAATTTTACGAATTTAAGGCGATGGATCTAGTGAAATTTTAAATTTAATGACGGAATAGGCGAAGCGAAATTTCTAAATTTAACGATGGTAGAAAAGTAAAATTTTAAAATTTAGCCATAAACTTAAAACGGACGGGATTTTCATATTTAAAATTTTAAGGCGTAGGGTTTTATCACGACAAAACGCGGCGCATCGGTTTTAACGCAGAACTTTAGCTTGAAATTTTGTCATGCGAGGCTTGAATTAAATTTACAAAATCTTTTGGAATTTTATCGTAGCGCGAAGCAATACCTGCGTAAATTTTAAATTCCATCGCTACGAAATTTTAAAATTTAGCCGTAAATTTAGGACGGGCGGAATCTCGATTATAAAATTCCGCCCGCGTAAAATTAATTTTTAAAAACCCTATTGCACACCGACGCTAACGCAGTCGCCGCTTTGCGGATCGCAGTTACCGGAGCTTGTGGTGCTGCTGGATCTTTTCGAGCGGATCGTTCCCATATGCATAGGCACCGGAACATTGCGGCGCGAGCTTCCGCCAATCTCGCTATCGCTCATACCGCTAGAACTTCTTTGACGAGAATAATCATCGCGAGGAGGCGGTGGCGGAGGAGGCGGTTTTATCCCTCCGTGAGGTGGTGGAGGTGGAGGAGGCATCATACCACCAGGAGGCGGAGGTGGCGGAGGTGGCAGCATACCGCCGCGTCTATCATATCCTCGTGGAGGAGGAGGCGGAAAAGTACCGGTTTCGGTAATCGTGATGCCGTTTCCGTAATTTTCCACGCGTCTGTAAGTAGAGCCTCCGTAAACCGTGCGGGTGCGGGTCTTTTCGACCACGACTATATCGCGATCTGGTTTCACCAGTTGCTGAACATTAGCTCTAGCAGACAGATCAAAGCTTTGTTGTAGTTTGGTGGTATCATAGCCCGCAAAGCCATTGATGCTATTTAACTCATCAACACTTGAAATTTCGCGCTTTTGGCGGTATTGCATAAGCATATCCGCCCTACCCGCATCAAGTCCGCCGATCGTCATCAGCTCGTAGCGACTAGCTTCGTTTATATTGATTTTTGCCAAGGCAAGGCTCGCCAAAAGAGCCAAAATCACTAAATTTTTCATAGCCACTCCTTTGTTGAAAGTTGCCGAATTCTAAACCCCCATTATAAATCTTTGATTAACACACAAGCAAAATTTTGCTACAATTGCCCATCTTATTTAAAAGGACCGATCAATGAACGGAATTTTGCTGCTATGCGACGAGCCTACCGCCTACGAATCCGAGCTAAAAAAACTAGACGAAATTTTATCCATGAGCTTTCACAACGTTTTGCAACTTTGCATTGCGGGAGAAAATGCTCTTTTTGGCAGAAGCGAGCTTGAAAGAGCGCTAGCGGACGGGCAGGATGAGCGCGTGCGAAAGGCGGCGATAGAGCGCTTTGCGCAGATCCTAAAGCAGTGTAATTTCGTGCTGGTTCGCGGCGCGGCGGGAGCAGATATGCGCGAGCTAAATTTACAAATCGCCAAGGATCTAAATATCCCCGTTTGCGGATTTTATCCTAACGAAATCGCCGCGCGCATCGGCGAGCGAACAATCGCTGCAGCAAAAGCGGTAAATTTCGCCAGCGTATATGAAGGTAAAATTTTATTTGCTGCGGATAAATTAAGCTCTAGCGGCGTAAATTCTAAAAAATCGGGGCTTTGCGGCAAAAATTCCGCCCGCGAAAGCGGCGCGAAATCTCACGACGAAGATTCAGAGTCTTGCGGCGCAATAGAGCTCGATAAAGTCCTTGCAGATAAAAGCTACTTCACGGACGCCGCAAATTCGACGCGCTGCGAAATTTTAACCCCTTTGAAATTTGAAAGCGAACTATACGCCAAAGCTCACGCGAACATTAAAACCGTCGTGCTGCCCGAAAGCGACGACGAGAGAATTTTGCGCGCGGCTGCGATCATAAAGCAAAGCGGAGCGGCAAATTTGATCATTTTAGGGCGCGAGGACGAAGTGCAAAAAAGTGCAAGCAAGCTAGGCCTCGATCTAGCGGGCGTTAAAATTTTAGATCCGCAGACTGATGCGAGCTTGGAAAAATTTGCGCGCGATCTTTATGAGCTTCGCAAGGCGAAGGGTATGAGCGAGGCTCAGGCGCGCGATCTCGTTCGCGATCGCACCTACTTCGGTACGATGCTCGTGTATGAAGGGCTAGCCGATGCGATGGTAAGCGGCGCGAGTACGACTACTGCGGAGACGATCCGCCCCGCACTTCAGATCATCAAGACAAAGCCCGGTATCGCGAGCGTTAGCGGCGCATTTATAATGTGCCTAGATACGCAGGCTCTGCTTTTTGCCGACTGCGCAGTGGCGCCGAGCCCGAGCGCGGAGTATCTGGCGGGTATCGCGATCTCAAGCGCCGCGACCGCAAAGGCGTTCGGGCTTGAGCCGCGCGTAGCGATGCTAAGCTACTCAAGCGGCGATAGTGGCAGCGGCGATAGCGTGGAATTTATCAAAACGGCGACACAAAAAGCGCACGAAAAGGCGCCAGAGCTCTTGATAGACGGGCCGCTACAATTCGACGCCGCGGTCGATGCCGCGATTGCTAAGAAAAAAATGCCGGGCTCCGCGGTCGCAGGACGCGCGAACGTATTTATCTTTCCCGATCTTAACTGCGGAAATATCTGCTACAAGGCCGTCCAGCGCACCGCAGGCGCTATCGCGATCGGGCCGATTTTGCAGGGCTTAAAAAAGCCGATAAACGATCTAAGCCGCGGCTGCGAGGTTGCAGACGTCGTAAACACCATCCTAATAAGCGCAATTCAAGCAGGAGATAATTAAATGGATATCCTAGTCATAAATTCCGGCTCGAGCTCGGTTAAATTTAAATTCTACGATATAAAAAACCACGCCTGCATCGCAAGCGGACTCATTGAAGAGATCGGCTCGACGCATGCAAACGGCCGTCTTAACTGCGTTAACGGGCAGTTCGCCGAAGTAAAAGGCGAGAATATCCCCGATCACGAGACCGCAATTGCGATGGCGATCGATCTTTTAAAGCAAAACGGTGCGATAAAAGACCTCTCCGAGGTGGGCGGTATCGGACACCGCATCGTTCAAGGTGCCGATTATTTCGACGCTCCTGCTCTCGTAGATGAGGACGTAATGGCTAAAATCGCCGAGCTTGCGCCGCTTGCGCCACTACACAATCCCGCAAATTTAGCGGGCATCAAATCCTGCCTCAAAATAGCCCCTAAAATTCCAAACGTAGCGGTTTTCGATACGATATTTCATCAAAGCATCCCACCGTATGCGTATATGTACGCGCTGCCGTATGAATTCTACGAAAAATACAAGGTTCGTCGCTACGGCGCGCACGGCACGTCGCACGGCTTCGTCTCGCAAGAGGGGGCAAAATTTTTAGGCATAGAGTATGATAAATTTAACGCTATCACGCTGCACCTAGGCAACGGCTCGAGCGTGAGCGCCATAGAAAACGGCAAGTGCATCGACACCTCAATGGGGCTAACGCCGCTTGAGGGGATCATAATGGGCACCAGATGCGGCTCGATCGATCCCGCTATCATCCCATATATCGAGCGCGTCGCGGGCTACAACGCGCAGGATATGGACGCCATAATGAACAAAAAAAGCGGACTTCTGGGCATCTGCGGCGCAAGCGATCTGCGAAAGGTCTATGAAAAGATGGAGGGCGGAGAGCCGCGCGCAAAGCTCGCGTTTGAGATGCTGGTTTACAGCGTCGTTAAGATGATAGGGGCGTATTACGCCGTGCTCGGGCGCGTGGACGCGGTGATCTTTGCGGGCGGCATCGGCGAGAATGCGCCGCATTTTAGGGAAAATGTCTGCGAGAGGCTCGCTCATATCGGCATCGCAATAGAGCCAAAGAAAAATTACAACAATACCGGCTCGATCAGAAATTTAAGCGCGGCGGGCAGTAAGATCCAAACGCTCGTAATACCGACCAACGAGGAGCTTGCGATCGCCGAAGCTACGGTAGATACGATCAATAAAAACTCTAAATTTTAAAATTTAGGCAAAGAGTAAATTTAAAAAGAAACGGCGCCAATATGGATATAAAAGCGGAGATGGAGGGCATACAGCCGTATCCAAATACGAAATTTATTAAATTTTTTGGGCGACTTTACGCGGCGGTTTTTGCGCTGTTTGCGATCACGGCGCTTAGCGTATTCGTGCTGCCCGAAAATATTTTAGACGCAAGCGCGGCATGTGCGGACTTCGTTAAATTTATGAAGCAGTTTTTTCCAAACATCGCCGCGATCGGCAAAATAAGCCCGCACACGCAGCTTGCGGAATTTTACGTCGCGGTATTGTGGGTACCTATTTTAACGGCTTTCGTGCTAAGCTGCGTGTATTGTCCGATCGCCACATTCTTATACAAAAAAGAGCTTCCCGCCGTCAAGACGCAGCTATTTGTGATATTGCTCGCTATACCTTTCGCTTACTGGGCATTAAACAATTATTTCTACGCCGATTTTGCCGTAAACGGCATCCCACACAGAGTAGGTAGCGGTCGGACATTCCCGAAATTTGAAAGCAGAGAGAGCCTATTTGGCTGGATATCGTTTTTCACAGCCACCTCGATGTTTATGAGTATGCTTGTCGTGATTTCGATTAGCGATATAGTCCACTGGATATATCTATCGAGAAATAAAAGCTAAAATTTTATAAAATCGCGGACGAATAACATTCCGCACCCATAACTTTTAGGGTCATTTTACGAGCGCAAAGCGAGCGGGCGATTAAATTTTAAACGCTCCGGCAATTAGACCCTTTTTGCGCGGAATTTAAGCGACCAAACGACGATTAAATTTAAACCGCAAGCGACCGCTTCTAAATTTTAAAATTTCACTAAATTTTGAAATTTTATTCGCGCCATGTAAGGCGGAAGGTCGTTATCTCGCCCGGCACGCTATCGTAGGAGATAGAAAAGGAGTATTTTTTGCAGACCTCGCTTACGATGCTAAGCCCGATGCCAAATCCGCCCTCGCTTGAGTTAAAGCGCGCAAAGCGCCTGAAAATTTCGCCGCCCTTTTTACTATCGATCCCCTCACCGCTGTTTGAGATCGCCAGCTCGCCGCGCCTTAGCCGTACATCCACGTAGCCGCCTGCGTTTGCGTATTTTACGGCGTTGCTTAGCAGATTGTCGATCAGGCGCGAAATTTCATAGACGTTCGCGCTCATGCTCGCATCCGAAAGATCGGTTTTAAGGGTAAGTCTGCGTTTTTGGATAAACGGCGCGAAGTATTCGCAGCGCGAAGCGACGAGGCTTTTTAGATCGATCGAGCTAATCTCGCCCTCCTTTTTCATACCGAAGGTCAAAAACACCAGATCCTCATAGATGCGCGAAAGCGTCTTGGCGGCAAGATCGATATTAGCGATGCGTTTGGCGTTGTATTCCCCAAGCTCAGCGTGCCGCATCGTCTCGACGCTCATAGAGATGATGCTAAGCGGAGTGTTGATCTCGTGGGTGCTATCCTTGATAAAGCGATTTAGCGTGTCGATCTTATCGTAAAGCGGCTTGGTGCCTAGCCGCACCAGATAAAACGCCACGGCTAAAATCATGCCCAAAAGCGCTACCATCATCGCTACGGTTTTGATACGAAGCGTTAAAATTTCGCCCTGCACGCTACTTCCGAGCAGGATGATTTTAGCCTTGGAAAAAGCGTTTCGCTCCTCCATATTTTGCAGATTCTCATAAATTCCTAGCTTGCCGTTTAGGACAAACTCCTCCTTCAACTTCGCCTTATCAAGAGCGCCGAGCTCGCCGCTGCAGCCGTAAATTTCATCCGAGTCCGGCTTAAAGATACACGTGCTCACGCCCTTTTCACGCTCGAAGTCCGCCAGCGAGCCAAGCCCGTCCATGCTTGCTTTCATATAGATCATCATCTTAATCTCTTTTAGCTCTTTAACGCGTTGCGAAAGCAGCGCGGATTCGTTCATCTCATAATTTATCTTGAAAAAATATCCCAAAAACAGCGCGCTTGAAATGAGATACAAAGATAGAATTTTAAGCGTTAAAGCAGTCTTTTCAGACATACAGATACCCTGCGTTGCGGCGGTTTATGATGCGCGATTCGCCTAGGACGCGGCGTAGATTTTTGATGTAAGTTCGCAGCGCCTCTTCGCTCGGAGTTTCGTCAAAAGCGTAGATCGCGGAGAAAATTTCATCCTTGCTCAAAAGTCTGTTTTTATTTTGTAAAAAAAGCGCCAGCAGCTCGCGCTCTTTGTTTGAAAGCGCGACGGGCACGCCCGATCTGCGTAGCTCTTTGCTTGCAAAATAAAATTTAAACTCGTCGTCAATAGTTACAAAATCATCGAAATTATGGCTGAAATTTCGCTTTATGAGCGAATTAACGCGCAGCAGTAGCTCTTTTAGTTCATACGGTTTTTTGAGATAGTCGTCGCAGCCGCTTTTAAAACCAACCTCAAGATCATCAAGCGTATTTAGCGACGTGGCGAATATCGCAGGGGTGCGATCGCCGCTCTTGCGTAGGTCTTTTAAAAGTGAAAATCCGTCGCCTTTGGGGATTTTTACGTCAAAGATAAAAAGATCGAAATTTTGCTCGTACGCAAGATCCGCGGCGCTTTGAGCGTCGCTGCAAACGCACACGTCAAAGCCCGCGTCTTTTAGATATTCGCCGATGAGATCGCAAAGCGTCTCATCGTCCTCTACGAGTAAAATTTTACTCACTACATCCCTTTTTTCATCTCTTTTTTCATTTCGCCTTTCATCTCATCCTTCATCTGCTTGCCCTCTTTCATAGCATCCTTATGCATATCCTTCATCTCGTCTTTCATCTCCTTCATATCGCTTTTCATATCGCTCATGGAGCTATTGACGTCTTTTTTCGCCTCCATCATCTCGCCTTTCATATCGGCCGCTACGGCAAAAGTGCCGGCTAATAGCGCGCTAAGCGCAAACAAAGTAAGTTTTTTCATTACATACTCCTTAAAAAAGATTTGCCGAATTATACTTTATAAAAGTGAAATGGATGTGAAATTCAAAGGCAGGTACCGCTAAATTTAAACGCAGCGGCGGGGTCTAAATTTGAAAGCATTCCTTGCGGTGAGCCTGCGCCAGACCGAGGTCTGCGCTTTAAATTTGACTTTAAATTTAGCCTTAATTTAACTCGACGGCATAAGCGCTCTAATAATACAGCGGCGGCACTTTAAACTGCTCGTTTCTTTAAATTTAGCCGCAAGCGGGATCCGCGCCGCTTGAAACCCGTTTA
>ERZ773077.2541-NODE-2541-length-11705-cov-4.066524_pt1 | contig 11705 bp, 11 predicted proteins | sample MGYA00580612_ERZ773077 | MGnify/ENA primary metagenome ERZ773077 (study PRJEB29015, sample SAMEA2737971) | human oral metagenome | biome: human oral; feature: human-associated habitat; material: dental | place: China | collected 2021 ...
TATTTTAAGTAAATTTTATACCACAAGAAAGGATTAAAAATGAGTTTGGACGATATTGTTTCTAAAGCTATACCAAAAATAGTTAAGGGTTTTGTAGGTGAGCATTTGCCAGCTAAAATATCTAATATTTTAGTTACACATGCTCAAGTCGCATCTGTTTCGGCTATAGTAGGGGGGGCTTTTCCATTTGTAGGCTCTTTTGCAACTCCTGCTATCATCGTAACAGCGGTTTGGCATATGTTTATTGAGATTGGAGATTTATTAGGAGTAAAATTTTCAGAAAATATGATAAAATCTATTGCTACCGGGATAGTATCAAATTTAGCTTCTTATATGATTTTATCTTTTGGTTTAAATGCAGTTTTTTCAATGATTCCATTTTTGAGCTCTATTAGTGGAGCCGCAATAACTTTTGTATCTGTTATTGCTTCTGGATTGATATATCTTAATATCTTAGATCAACTATTTGTTTCTCATAACAATTTTGAGGAAAAAAGTGAGGAAGAGTTGAAAAAAATGGCAGAAGAGACTATTAAAAATTCAGATATAGACTCAATGACTAAAGACCTAAAAGAAGTTTACAAACAAAATAAGGACTCGATAAAAGAAAAGGCAGAAGAACAAAAGAAATCTAAAAGTTAAACTGAATAAATATTAAAGAATAAATTTGCCGTCCCTTAACGCTAGCACGGTATAATCGCGCAAATTTAAAATTTGAGACGAAGATGAATCTGGTTTTATTCGACTTTGACGGGACGATCACGCGCGACGACTCGCTGCTGGAGTTTATCGCTTACGTCGTGGGATTTAAGAAATTTTTTCGGGGTATTTTTTGGCTTTCGCCCGTTTTGATCGGCTATAAGCTAAAAATTTGCAGCAACAACTACGCTCGTAGGCGGCTGATGACGTACTTTTTTGCGGGTATGAGCGCGGATAAATTTGCTCAAATTTGCAAAAAATACTCAAACACGCACATCGAAGATATCGTGAAATTTTCTGCGATGGCAAAGATCGCCGAGTATAAGGCCAACGGCGACAAGGTCGTGATCGTGACGGCGTCGCTCGAGGACTGGCTGGCTCCGTGGTGCAGGGCGCAGGGGCTCGAGCTGCTAGGCACTCGCATCAAGAAAAAGGGCGGCGTGATAACGGGTGAGATCGACGGCGCCAACTGCTACGGCGCGGAGAAGGTACGCCGCGTGCGCGAGGCGTACGACACGGACGCCTTTGATCGCGTGATCGCGTACGGCGACAGTAGAGGCGATAAGGAGATGCTGGAGTTTGCCGACGAGGCTCACTATAGGGCGTTTGAGTGAGAGGGCTGGCGACTAAGAAAACTGCAAACTAGTCGTAAATTTAAAAGCTTTAAATTTGAGCACTTGCGCGGCAAAATTTAGAGGTTAGCGAGCTTTTGCGCGGGGTAAATCGGAGCGCACGGGCTGAAATTTGGCGCCGGAATGTTTGACCAAATTTGCTAGGCGCTTTTTTAGTTAAGCTTAAATTTGTTCGTCCTTGCCGTAATGGCTCCAAATTTAATGCAGCTCATATAAATTTGACCCGGTGCGCGTTTAAACCGTGTTAGCGTAAATAAAAATAGCAAACGCGGCGCTATTTGTTTTAGCTTAAATTTTAGGTCAAATTTACAGCTTTTTTCTTTGTGAAAATGCGCCATTCTTGCGGCTCAAATTTGACCGTTAAATTTACCCGCAACCCCAAACGCCAAAACTCAAATTTAGCCCCAAATTTAGACCATTTTTAGCACTTCGACTATCTCGCCCTTTGCGATAAATTCGGTCTCTTTCGGGATGATTAAAAGCGCGGCATCGTTTGTTAGGTTGTTTACGATCGCCGAGCTGCCCAGCTTTTTACCGTCAAGATTTACGTAAATTTTACCGTCACGATTTACTAAATTTACCGCCGTAAACTCCAAAAACGGCGAGCGCTTTTTGTAGTCCTCGCCCATGATCGCCGTGATTTTAGGCTCGCTAGCGCCAAACCACGCATTTAGTAGCACGCGCACGTAGAGCACGCACATCACCATCGCCGAGTACGGGAAGCCCGGCAGCGCAAATATATACTTTTCACCCGCTTTTGCGACCTTGATGTGGCGGCCCGGTTTGATCGCGGCGCCGTCTATGATGATGTCGAAATTTTCGCCCAGCGCGCCTTTTACGAAGTCGTAGTCGCCCATGCTGATGCCTCCCGTGGTGACGAGCACGTCGGCTGATTTTAGCGCGCGGACGATGGCGTCTTTTACGAGCTCGGCACGGTCGCGTACTATCTCGCACAGTACGGGTTCGCCGCCCATTTTGCGCACCATCGCCGCGATGCCTACGTGATTTGAGCTGTGGATCTGCGCGGCGTTTTCTAGCGGCTCTCCGAGGTCTTTTATCTCGCTTCCAGTCGCCAGTACTGCGACTCTGGGCCGCACAAATACGCTAACGTTAAAGATCCCAAGCTCGGCTAACAGCGCAGTCTCGGCGTAACCTATCGTCGCGCCTTTTTTGATTAGGATTTCGCCTTTTTTGTAGCTTTCGCCCACTTCGCGCACGGCAAAGCCCTTTGGTACGGGTTTTTTGATGAGGATTTTGCCGCCTGATACCTCGACGTTTTCGACCGGGATTAGCGTGTCGGTACCTTCGCTCATCAGCGAGCCGGTGAAGGTTTTGACGCATTTTACACCCTCAACCTTTAGCCCTTTATCGCTTCCTGCAGGTAGGTCGGTGATGAGCTCAAGCTCGCTTAGGCCCTCTTGCCACGCAAATGCGTAGCCGTCCATCGCAGAGACTGGCTTGGCGGGGTAGTTGTCCTGTGCCACGATATCTACGGCGATGCGGCGATCAAGTGCTTGTGTGAGAGTGACCTTTTCTACGCGGTCCCAAGGAGCCAGCGTAGAGCGTAAAATTTCAAGAGAGGCCTCGTAACTCATAAATTCTTTCATTTTTTATCCTTTTTTGATTCCCCGGCTCGGCTGGATTTTAAATAGTTTTCGGCTAGGATACTCGGGTCACGGACGACCAGTCCGCTCCCGTCGTATCCGCCGCAAACTATTTAAACCACACACAATCCGTCTGGAATATTTCTGCCGATTTTACTAAATTTAATCGTAAATTATGCTAATAAAGCATAGAAGTTTATTATTAAGTCTGCAAAAAGCGCACGAATTTAGTTATAATAACTCTCAAATTTAAGTAAAGGACAAGCTTTGAATCAAATCGCTAAAACGCCTCAAGACGTCGTCGCCTTACTCATAGAAAAAAGGAAAGAATTTAACGATCCCAAAGAATTTATCGTGTCGTTCGGCAAAGACGAACTAGGCGAGTTTGAGAAGCTAAACGGCGATATGGATATGAAAGTCGGCGACTTGCTTAGCATGAGTCAAAGCGTAGGAAGCTCGGTCGGCGAGTCGTTAAAGTCGGTCAAAAAATACTCCGCCGAACTCATCAAAGCAAGCGACAAGATGAAGGAGGGCGGACTGGGGGCGAAATTTATAAATTTCTTACTTGGCAAAGACCTAGCCGCCGAACTGGCTAGCAAATATCAAAGCGTGTCAAGCTTGTTTGAAGAAATCACGGCAAATTTAAAGCACTCGATAAACGTTTTAGAAGCTAGAAACGCCGAAATCTCCGAGAAACAAAAGGAACTCTCGCTCATCATAGAAAGTCTAAAAGGCAAGATAGAAATTTTAAGCAAAACAGACGAGCTCATCGAAAATTTAGCGGCAAATCAAACAGACGAAGAGCAGAAAAAATTTCTCCTCGAAGAGGCGCTATTTTACATCCGTATGCATCTACAAAATTTGCGTCAAGTGCTAGTCGTGATGCAGCAAAGCCTCGCAAACTACGCTACTATCAAGCACAATAACTCGCTTTTGAGTTTTGCCACGCAAAACACGATCACAACTAGCATCACGGCGCTAAAAACCAACGTCTATATCGCAAGTGCAGCGCAGGAGGGCAAAAAGCAGCTAAAAGCGGTTTCTGAGATGGACAAGCTAGCTAGCGACGTCATCCTAAAAAATGCGCAGGACGTAAACGACACGGCAACGGACGTGATGGCAAAGGTCACAGGAGGCGCGCTAGATAACGAGAGCCTCGAAAAAGCGATAAATTTGATGATAGATTCGCTAGATAAGATAGAAAATTTCAAAAATGAGGCGTTGCCGAAAATGAAAGAAAATATCGCTAAAATATCGCAGATGAGTAAGACGCTAGAAAGCAAGGTAAATAAGCTCGAAAAGATCGAGCAAAGCGACGTGTATAGCATAGAGTAGAGCGGAGTAAAGGTCAAATTTGACCTCGCAAGCGGCAAAATTTAAAAACAAAAGGTAAAAGATGGATCAAATTTTAGAGCTTCTCGGCAATAACCTCATATTTTCCGTTCCGCTGGTTATCGTTGTAGTTTTCGCCTTGCTTGAGGTTATTTTGATGATGACTGGATTTTCGGTGCTTGAGCCGATAAACGGGCTATTTGATGGAACGGACGGCATAGATGCGCCCGGCACAGAGCTGTTAGCTTGGGCGAACAAAGGCGGCGTGCCTAGCACCGTTTTCTACGGGATTTTGCTTATGAGTTTTGGAGCGTGCGGGCTTTTTATCGTTAGCGTTTTTTACGGCTTAGCCTCGCCTGCGTGGTATATGAGCGCGGTTATCGCCGCGGTTTCGTTTTTTGCCGCTTTGGCTTGGACTAGATGGGTGAGCTTGCTTGCGGCAAAGTACCTGCCTCAGGTGCAAACGTCGGCCTTTAGTAAAAAGGAGCTTCTTGGCTGCGAATGCGAAGTCAAGGACTATAAAATAACCAAAGAGCAAGGCGGCGACGTTAAAGTTGCGGATAAAAACGGAAAAGAACGTTTCGTTTTTGCAAGGGCTGCCGATGAAAAAGAGCTTGTAAAAGGCGATATCGCGCTCATCGTTAGGATCGATAAAAATAACTTTTACATCAAGAAAAAACAGTAAATTTAATCTAAGGAGAATAGTATGAACATTGACGGGATGACTTCTTTGGCCGTATTTGTCGGCATAGGACTCTTTTCTATCATCATTTTGGGTATCGTCTTTTCAAGGCTTTACCGAAAGACGACAAAGGAGCTTACGTTCGTGCGAACGGGCTTTGGCGGCGAAAAGGTCGTTGTGGACGGCGGCGCGCTGATACTGCCGATACTGCATGATTATATCGACATAAATATGCAGTCGATGAAAGTTACCGTAGCTCGCTCTAAAAGCGATAGCTTCATAACCAAAGATAGAATGCGCGTGGATATTACGGCTGATTTTTATATCAGAGTGGGCGAGGATAGAGAGTCTATCTCGCGCGCGGCACAGACGCTGGGTAAAAAAACAATCGATCTGCGCGAGCTAACCGGGCTGATAGAAGGCAAGCTCATCGCTACGCTCCGCTCGGTGGCAAGCTCGATGGAGATGAAAGAGCTACACGAGAAAAGGGATGAATTTAGCTCTCAGGTCAAAAATGCCATCGAAGCCGATCTATCTAAAAACGGCCTTCAGCTAGAGTCCGTATCTCTCACGTCGCTTGATCAAACGGCAAAAGAGTTTTTTAACGAAAACAACGCCTTTGACGCAGAAGGTTTAACAAGCCTAACCCAAACTATCGAGGAGCGCAAAAAGCTACGAAACGATATCGAGCGCTCGACCGAGGTGCAAATCGCGCAGAAAAACTACGAAACGCAGTCGGAGAAATTTGAAATCCAAAGAAAACAAGCCGAGGCTGAAGCGACGCAACAAACCAAGATAGCGAATTTCCAAGCCGAGCAAGAAGCGCTAAGAGCAAAAGAGGCCGAAAGTAGGCGAAAAGAGGCCGAAGAAGCCAAGATCGTCGCGAACAAAGCTATCGAAGAGGCGCAGATAAACAAAGCAAAGGCTATCAAAGAAACCGAGATCGAAAAGGAAAAAGCTCTCGAAATCGCCACTCAAAACAAAAACATCGAGATAGCCAAGAAAAATCAAGAAGTTGAAGAGGTCAGGATCGCCGCTCACAAAGCCATCGAACAGGCTGAAATCGAAAAGGCCAAAACCATAGAAACGGTGGAGGTGCAAAAGGCCAGAGTTGTCAAAGAAGCCGAGATAGAAAAGGAAAAAGTCATTGAGCTGGCAAATCAGAGCAAAAATATCGAAATCGCTAAAAAAGTCGAAGAAGAAGCCGTGGCTAAAACCCTAGCCAACGAGAAAAAGGCGCTAGAAGCCGCGTCGCTGGAAAAGATCAAAACCGCCTCCGAAATAGAACAAGCCGAACGTATCAAAAAGCTAGCTCTAATCGAAGCACAGCAAGACGCCGAGCAGCTATCTATCGAAAAAACCGTCGCCGCAAAGGCTGAAAAAGAGGCCGAGGAAAACCTAGCCGAAGCTGCCAAAATCAAAGCGATGGGCACAAGCGAAGCGCTAAAGATCAAAGCTACCGCAGAAGCCGAAGCCATAAAGATAACGGCTGAAGCCAACAGGCTAAACTACGAGGTCGAGGCTAAGGGTAAAACCGAGATAAATAACGCCGAAAACATCGTCTCGGCGGCGATTTTGGAAAATAGATTTAAGCTCGCCTTGATCGAGTTTATGCCGCAAATCATCGCCCAGGTCGTAAAACCCGCAGAGAAAATCGACTCTATCAAAATCGTGCAAATGGCGGGCATGGGCGGCGCAAATCAGGGCGGTGCGGGTTCAAATGCTAACGGCGGCGTTAGCAACGCTGGAGCATCTCTCTCCGATCAAATCGTAAATGCGTCTCTAAACTATAAAGTAAATGCACCGATAATCGACGATCTAATGAAACAAGTCGGCATCGATCTAAACGGCGGGATACAAAATATCGCCTCGCCCCTGCTGGACGGTTGCGAAAAAGCTAAAGACGCGTCAAATTTTAGCGCAAAAGAGACTGAGAAATTTAATGCTGCAAGCGAACAAAAAGACGGCAAGAAAAAGTAAATCTAGCCTCAAATTTGATTAAAGTTGTGTAAAGGGGCGGCACACTAGCGCGGTAAAGCCGGCTAAATTTGGCCGTCCTTTTTTACAATCAAAACAATAGCTGCTTTTTGTGGTTGTTTTTGGCATATTTTGAGCTGTCTGCACGGCTGTAAATTTAACATCTACAAATTTTAAACACGTTTAATATTTATGTAAATTTAACTGCTTAAGTTAAATTTTATATTCCCTTTCAAATTTGATTAAATCCCAAGCAAATTTTATTAATTTTTTATTTTAACATCAGTAAAATACAGCTTAAGAAATCGGGTCGATTTTACCTTTTCAAAGGACACTTCATGAATTTTTCAAACACAAAATGGTTTATCGCCTCAGGTACGGCGCTTGGCGCTTTAGGCGCATTGCTTGTGTATTTTGGCAACCCCGGCAACATGGGGGTTTGCGCGGCTTGCTTTTTGCGCGATACGGCGGGAGCGCTCGGCTTTCACCGCGCAGGAGTCGTGCAGTACGTGCGCCCGGAGATCATCGGGCTCATTTTGGGCGGCTTTTTAGCTAGCGTGCTTTGGACGAAGGAGTTTAGCGCTACCACGGGTTCGTCGCCTTTCGTGCGCTTTTTTCTCGGATTTTTCGCGATGATTGGCTGCCTCGTGTTTTTGGGCTGCCCGTGGAGGGCGTTTTTGCGTCTTGGCGGTGGCGATATGACGGCGATTGCAGGAGTCGTCGGTATTTTTGCGGGCGTGTGTGCGGGCGTATTTTTCAAAAAGCTCGGCTACGGCCTCACGCACGAGACTAAAACTCAGGCCGCGATAGGCGTTTTGCCGACGGTTATCGGTATTTTGCTGCTTGCTGCGCTTGCGTTTGGGCTAAAGCTCGGCGAAAACGGCGCGCTTTTTAGCTCTGCAAAGGGCCCCGGCTCCATGCACGCTCCGATCCTGATCTCGCTTGGATTTAGTATCGTCGTGGGCGCGCTAATGCACAAAAGCAAATTTTGTAGCGTAGGGGCGTTTGGTAGGCTTTTTAAAGGGGATTTCTCGATGTTTACTGGGATCATCAGTATCGTCGTTTTTGCCAGCATTGTAAATTTGGCGCTCGGGCAGTATAAATTCGGCTTTGAAGGCCAGCCTATCGCGCACAACGACGTGGTTTGGAACTTCCTTAGCATGACGCTAGCAGGGCTTTGCTTTAGCCTGAGCGAAGGCTGCCCGGGCAAGCATCTCGTGCAAATGGGCACGGGCAATCTAAGCTCGGTTATATTTGTCATCGGTATGGCGGCAGGTGCGGCCGTAGCGCATAACTTCTTGCTCGCTAGCTCTCCTAGCGCCATAACGGCAGCGGCTCCGTGGGCGGTAGCGATGGGGTTTGTTTTTGCGGTTTATGTGGGATTTTTCCATAAAAAAGCCGCTTGATTCCCCATAAACGACGGATTTCAAGCTTTAAAATTTTAAACCCGTTTCGGTTACGTATTTCATATACGCGCCCTAACGGGTTAAAATTTTAAAGTTAAACTACGCCTATTCTGTCTGGAATATTTGTCGTATATCTTGCTAAATTTATAAATTTGACATTTTCGCGGCGCGGGTCTCGGCGAGCGAAAGACGTAAATTTAACTTATATAAAAAGCGAGCTTGAATTTGACAAATTTGATGGCGGCTAAGAGTAAAAAGCAGGCTAAAACATAACCTAGCCTGCAAGAAATAAATCTTTTATCTAAAAAGTAGTCAAATTTGCTCGGCTCGTATACCAAACCAAAGCCGAGTCAATTAAATTTAGCCCAAAAGCCCGGCCCCTTTTATCGCCTGACTGCGCTCTTTTGCGTAGATGCGCTCGCCTCCTACTACGTCGTATTTCCAAATCGGCGCGTTAGCCTTAAAGTCCTCAACAAACTCGTTTATCAGCTGCAAGGCGACCTTTCTTTGCGGGCTCACGACGCCTGCGACATAGGAGCTCTCGTGCACGGGCACGTCTCCGCGAGAATGCGCAAAAAGTACGTATGCACCCAGATCCTTCGCCTTTTGCTCCCAGCCAGCTAGCCATTTGCGCAGGATCGGCTCGTAGATGTCAAAGCTAAGCGCGCTTATGCCGCCTTCTTCGCGCACGATGCCGGTAAACGTGATGAGCGCGCCGCAGTTTTTGTCCTTAAACTCGTCGTACCAAGCGTTTGTGATCGCTTTGGCGTCGAGACTTCCTTCAAATATCTGCATCTTAACCTCCGCAAACCGGCGGCAAAATGGAAATTTTATCCCCGTCTTTTAGTGGCGCGTCTAGTGAGCTTGCGATCTCGTCGTTTATGGCGACGGCGCAGATTTTTAGCCACTCGGACAGCTCCGCGTATTCGCCTAGTTTTTCTTTTACTTCGCTTAAATTTGCCGCTTCCAGCTTTAAATTATTCATCTTTATCGGGCCCAAAAACTCGATTTCTACCATAAATTCGCCTTTGAAATTAAATTTTTTTCTTGATTTTACTTAAAAAAATATTTAGATATACTTACGCGAAAATTTAAACAAAAGAGCCGTAATGAACGAAATATTAAGCAAAATAAAAACGCCCGCCTACGTCTGCGAAGAGGCCAAGGTGCGCAAAAATCTCGAAATTTTAAAACGCGTCAAGGATGAAAGCGGCGCAAAGGTGCTAGTCGCTCTAAAAGGCTTTGCATTTAGCGGCGTGATGGGGCTTGTCGGCAAGTATCTAGACGGCGCGACGTGTAGCGGCCTACATGAGGCTAAATTTGCCGCAAAATACGTTCGCGGCGAGATTCATACCTATTCGCCGGCATTTAAAGACGAGGACATAGATGAGGTGCTCTCACTCTCAAAACACGTGGTTTTTAACTCATTCGCGCAGTGGGCTAAATTTAAGCAAAAAGCTCTGGCTGCGGGCGTTACCTGCGGGCTTCGCGTAAATCCAGAGCTATCCGTCGCGCCGACTGACGCTTATAACCCGTGCGGCAGATATAGCCGCCTAGGCATCACTCGCGCAAATTTCGACGCTGACGCGCTTGATGGTATCACGGGGCTACATTTTCACGCACTTTGCGAGGAGAGCGCGCAGAGTTTGGAGACCGTGCTGATGGCGTTTGAGGAGAAATTTGGCGAATTTATCCCGCGCATGAAGTGGGTAAATTTCGGCGGCGGACATCACATAACCAAAGAGGGCTACGACGTAGATCTGCTCATAAATTTGATCAAAAATTTCCGCGCAAAATACGGCGTCGAGGTCTATATCGAGCCCGGCGAAGCGGTTGGCTGGCAGACGGGATTTTTAGCCGCTTCGGTACTTGATTTCGTGCAAAATGAAAAAACTATAGCCATCCTAGACGTCTCGGCCGAGGCGCATATGCCAGACACCGTGCTGATGCCGTACCGACCGGTGGTGCGAGGCGAGAGCAAAGGCGGTAAATTTAGCTACCGTTTTGGCGGAAATACCTGTCTAGCAGGCGATATCGTGGGGCTTGACGCGGGCGAGCCGGAGTATAAATTTGACGCGCCGCTAAGCGTGGGCGACAAAGTGATCTTTGAGGATCAGATCCACTATACGATCGTAAAAAACACGACCTTTAACGGTATAAAGCTGCCCGATTTACTCCTTTTAAAAGAAAACGGCGAGCTTGTAACCGTGCGGGAATTTGGCTTTGAAGAGTATGAGAGGCGAAACTAAATTTGCCTCCTGAAACTGCGCCCTTTAGGGTGCAAATTCGACGTTTGGGAGGGCGCCGTTTGTGGCTGTAAATTTAAATCAAATTTTACGCCAGGTTTCTGCCTGATATGCGCGTGCGCTAAACCCGTAGCTTTTCGGATTTAAATTTTGAAATTTGGTTTATCGCCCGCCAAATTTGCCGCAAATTTAATCACAAACGAAGTTAAATTTAAGATAAATAAAATCTAGCTTATATAAATGAATTAATATAGCGGATTATAAATTTGACCTTGATTTTGATAAAAAAGCGCCACAACTGCCTAAAAATGCATTGTTTTGACGCTAAGCTTGCATTACGTTATTTTTTGATATAATTTCATGAAAATCCGCAAAATTTAGCCTTTGGCTGGATGCCGACTGTAAATGCACCATTATAGATGCCACTATCGTCAAGGTTCACCGCCATGGGCAGGGCGCAAAAAGGGGACCCAAAATCGGGCCCATTGGCAAGTCCAAAGGAATGACATCTGCGAGGTAGCACCGTTGATACAGGGAAAAGAATTTGCGGCGTTGCTTGCGGATTAAGCCTTTGATGCGGATTCGCTGTTGCTGGAGTTGGAAGAACGCGGCAGCATAGCGGTAATCCCCCGCGCCGTAATCGCAAGGAGCAACAGGCCTATGATAAGGAGGCATCCAAAAAACAGCATTTGGTGGAGAATTTCTTATGCAATTTAAAGGAATACAAGAAGATAGTCATACGTCCAGAGAAGACTGACGAATCCTTCGCCGCCAATATTTATTTGGTGGCTACGATTTTAAGCCTCACATAGTTGTCAACAGGCCCTACTAATGGACGAGTGTGCTCGAACTGTTCGCGACTAATATCGCTGGGGTATGCTTTTCTCATCCTGCGATATTCTCATGTCTTGCTGAGATTTTGAATAGGCTCTGAGAACCTGTTCAAAATCCCGGTTACCCACACAAATTTGAATTGCTACGCCAAATTTCCTCCTCCCTTGCAGGGCGCACAACGCCCGCAGCGGGGGGAGAGGCGAACAATATTGTTCATAAACTTAATTTACTGTTTTAAAATGGTTTTTCTCTCATCCCAACTCTCTCTACGCGAGCTGTCCCAGTTCCACAGG
>ERZ773077.2542-NODE-2542-length-11704-cov-2.797064_pt1 | contig 11704 bp, 12 predicted proteins | sample MGYA00580612_ERZ773077 | MGnify/ENA primary metagenome ERZ773077 (study PRJEB29015, sample SAMEA2737971) | human oral metagenome | biome: human oral; feature: human-associated habitat; material: dental | place: China | collected 2021 ...
TCCTGCCCAAACACCACGGGCACGACCTCGCCGGCGTCGAACCCGTACGCGAAGTTTTGCGCGGTGTAAAGCGGCATGGTCGGGCGGGTGGTCAGGTAGAAACCGATTTGCGCCGCTTCGTTGTTCAGGAATTCGATTTCGACGATGTGGGAACCCCGGCGCAGTTCGATGTCCGGGATGCCGGCATCGTCGCTTTTTTTGATGACGCGGCGGTCAATGCTGACGCGAGCCTGCCCCTGACCGCGCTGCACCACGCCGAACTGGTAGCGGGCTGTTTGCGGCACTTCCAGCCGCCCGATCCAATAAACGGCGAAGTTTTCGCTGGGGATGTTGAGGTAGCTGGATTGGTTGTGCCAGATGGCCGGAAACGGGTGGTTGCGCCGCAGGTATGGCCGATCAGGTTCGTTGGCATCGAGGTAGTAGGTGTCATACCCCCGGTTCGGCACGCCGCCACCGGGGTTGAGGGTGTCGCCCCAGGGGTCTTGCAGCGGGGGGTATTGCGCCAGCTCGCCCAGATCTGCGCTGGCGACGATGTTTTGCAGGGTGGGCAGATGGGGCGGGACGTTTCCTGTCTCCGCCGTGCCCAACCCTTTCGCATTCGGAGGCAGTTCCAAAGGCTGTTCGCTGATGGTCGCAGCCGCCAGCGGTACGCTGGCAGGCGGCACAGCTGCTGGTGCCAAATTGCCAGCAGCAGCTTGGTATTGGGCCGGCGGCGAAGTAGAAGATACAGGCGCCTGTTGTCCCGACGTAAAAAATCGGCTGCTCAGGAGGAGCAAAGCGAGACAGAAGACGATATAGCCCAAGCGGCGGAAATTGCGCGACTGTTGCCACAGCGAGCCTGGGTTGTCGCGTTTCATGTCTTGTCTCCTTTCATCAGGGTGTTGAAATCCAGCCGCCCTTTGCTGCGCACAAGGCTGCAAGCGCGGCGCATGTCAGCAGTTTTTTCTTTGAGCTGCCGCCTGTTTGTCATGATGGTGGCGGGGGTCACGCTGATTTCGGGCACGGTAGTGCGGGTATCCTGCGCCCCGAAGCTAATGCCGGCCAGCGGATAGCCGGTCCAGCGGCGGATATTTTCGGCAAAGAGACCGAGATCGTCGTTGCCATTGTTCCCGCATTGGAGGGTACGACTTTCTGCCGCGCAGTAGCAGTCCGGTTCGCCGTCGCGCAGTTTGTCCATAGAGATGAATTGTTGCCACAACAGCACCGGTGGGTCGCCGCCTTCCACCCAGACATCGCCCGCTTCCTGGTAACGGACGATGGCGCGGGGCGGGTTGTTGCCGGCGTGGATGTTCCAGGCGCGCCAGCCAGTGGGCAGAATCAGGATATAGGGGCGGCTGTCGTCCTTGATGAACAGCTCGGCACTGCGGTCGGATTTGGCTCGCCGGGTCGTCGCCACGTATGTCACGGTATTGGCCGGCAGGTGCAGGGCCTTCAGCGCGGTGGCGAGGTTGTCGACGCTATAAACAGGGGTTTTCTTTTGCAGGGCGAGGTAGAAGGTGTAGCCATCGGCATGGTTGTTGAGGTATTCGACTTCCACGATGTGCACCCCCTGGCGCAATTCAATCTCCGGCATTGCCGTACCCTCGCCTTCTTTGATAATGCGGTGATCAATGCTGATACGTACCCGGCCACGCTCGGTCTGGTGCAGGGCGAATTGGTAACGCGCCGTCTTCGGCACATGCAGTTGTCCGACCCAATAGATGCCGAGGCGCTCGCTAGGCAGACCCTGGCCGCTGCTCCCCCCCCAAGTGGCGGGATAGCTGCTGTGGCTGCGGAAATGGACCCGGGAAGGTTCGTTGGTATCGATGTAGTAGGCATCGAAACCATCCGCCGGAATAGTGCCATCAGGATTAAGTCGTTCACCCCAGGAATCGTGCAGGGGACGATATTTCGCTAGTTCGCCCAGCTCCGGCGCGACCAACGCTTTCGGGGGCTGCGCGGCGTTGTTGCCCGCTACCGCCGCCGTGGTCGCAGTGCCCGTTGGCGGCGGCATGGCGGTTAGCGTCGCAGCAGAGGCGATATGGGTCGCTGCAGGCAAGGGGGCGGCACGGGCGACAGGTGGCACGGCGGCGGGTGGCTGATAATGGGCGGTAGTCGTTTGCGGGTTGCCCGCTGCCGCGGTTTGCGTCGCCGGCTTGTCGTAGTGAAGCAGGAGGAGAAGGAAGGCGAAGGTGAGGATGATGTAGCCGAAGCGGCGGTAATTGCGCGAGTGCCGCCACAGGGCAGGGATAGAACCGTTGCGGCGGGCGCGACCACTCATGGCTGCGGGTTCCCACCGCCGGTATTGCCGCTGTGAGGCGGCGTACCGCTGTTGTAACCGCCCGGCGGTGTCTGCCGGCTGACCCGCGCCCGGACTTTGCCATCTTCAAGGCGCAGTTCGATGGTGTCGTAGTCGCGCTCGCGGGCCTGGATGAGCGAATCGGCGATGGATTCTTCCAGCGCCCGCACTAGATCGCGGCTGCTCGCGGCGAGGCCGAGTTTTTTGTAGCGCTCCATCAGCTGCACGATGATTTGCGGATCGATGCCTTTACCTGCAACTTTCAGGCCGTAGCTGTTGATCATCCGCTCCATTTCCAGGGCGCAGACGCGGGCGATATCCAGTCCACTAAACGGCGCAAAGACAAAGATGCGGTCGATGCGGTTCAGTACTTCCGGGGCAAAGCCCTGTTCGCGCAGAGTAGCGACGGAGGCACTGCGCAATGCATCCGGATCGTCGGCAAAGTCTTTTGCAATTGGGCGAGGGCATCGGTCGCAGCGTTTGAGGTCAAGATAAAGATGGCATGGCTACTATCGATCTGCTTGCTGTCGGAGGCTTCGGTGACGAAGCCGTCGTTCCAAGCGGTGAGGAAGTTTTTGAGGACGTCGCGGTGGGCCTTCTCGATTTCATCGAGGAGGACGATAGCGTTGGGGTGGTCGCGCAGGCCGGCGGTGAGTGCGCCGTAGCTGGCCGAGCCGACATAGCCGCGCGTCATGCCGAAGAGTTGCGCCGCGCTGAAGGCGCCGGCGGCATATTGAGTCATGTCGAAGTGCAGCAATTTGCGCTGCATGGTTTCCGCCAGCACTTTGGCGAGGAAGGTTTTGCCGGTGCCGGGCGGACCGGCGAAGAGGAAAACGCCGACCGGGCGATTGCGCTGGGTCATGGCCAGACGACGGCGCAATTGCTGGGCGAGATCCTGACAGACCTGCGCCTGACCGACGACTTTAGCCTGCAAATCCTGGCTGAGTTTGTCTGCGTCCAGCAGGACGGCCTCTTTATCGAGCCGCTCTGCGGCTTTTTCGATGTAATCAAGGTTGCTGAGTCTGTCGAGTATGTCCATGGGAATGAGCCTGTAAATCCAGTTGGGAGCGTCACCACGCCAGTGCCGCCATGCCGCCCACATGATGCCAATCATGACGAAGAGCAGTGCCAGCAGGTAGCCGCTTGCCGCGTTCAAGAAAGCACGCAGGGGCGCCCAGGCACCGGAAAGAAACTGCCACAGCATGATGCACATGCAGGCAAACATCAGGATGGGCAGGAGACGGTAGATGACGTTCATGGTGGTCGCTTATTGCAGGTAGAGGTCGATGCTTTGTCCTTCCGCCAGTACCGGCAGGGCAACCGGCACCCCGCTACCAGTAAAGCCGAGAGTAATGCCGCCACCGCCATCGTGAACCCCGGTGATGGTGACGGGGCTGCCGGTGATGGTGGGGAAAGCGAGGGTTTGAGGCGCATGCATGAGGTTGACTTGCTGGCTGTAGCCGGCACTCGTCACCATGACGACATCACCATCCTGCGCCACGTCGTCCCACAGGGTGAGTTCGACTAGGCGGGCGCCCGCACCTGCCGGTATCGTAGCTGCTGTTGCGGGTGCAGCACCTGTCTGCGGTACGATATTTTCTGTAGCGGAAACAGGCTGCAAAAGCTGATTTTGCAACTGCCATTTGGCAGCTGCATCCAGCGGCATAGCCTCAACCCGCTGCTGTACCTCCTCCGGTGGCACGCTGCGAACTGCATACACGGCCTGCCGTGCAAATTGTTCCGCACGGGCATGGATTTGCGACTGTGTCAGGTGATCAGTAGTAGCAGGGGCGACCACAGCCGCTGTATTTCCTGCGCCACTGCTGTCTGGGGGGGGTCATTAACCGGTTCATGCCAAAGCCGAGCAGTCCGATAACCACGCCTGCCAGCAAGAAGGCCGGCAGGTTGTTCTTTTTACGCAGGCGGCGTTCTTCTTCGGGCAATGGTGGCAAGCGTTCGGGTTGCATGGTGGTTCCTTTAAGTTATTGGTCATGTGACGGTAATTATAGCGGTAAAGCGGCGGTTCTTTTTCATTCACTGCCTTTGTTTACGTCAGCAAGAACATACACTTGCTGTCCGCATACAACGGCATTCCCGCGTTTCAGTATTTAAGGAGGATGGACACGTTCTCACCGGGGCGCAGCAGCGGCAGGACGAGTGGCTTGCCCAGCGCGTTACGCATATCGCGGCGCAGATAACGGTCACGGTACGCGTCATCATCTGCCGGAAAGTGAATACCGACCACGGCTGCAGTGATACCGCCGCCCGCCCCGTCACTCAGGGCGGTGATGGTGATCGGGACGCCAGGCGTTACCGGCAGAAACACGTCTTGCGGGGTAGAGCTGAGGAGGACGTTGACGTGAAAACCCATTGAGCTGATGCGCACGACATCGCCATCGGCACTGCTATCGTCCCAGATTTTCAGCCCGGCGGTGGCAAAAAACTGGTGATGCCAGGATGCCTCAATCAGCGCCCGCCTCTCTTTGCTACTCAGGCGGGAGGCGGCAAATTTCATCAGAACAAGAGTATTAAGGACCCCTTCCCGGTAATTGTTTTCCCCCGGCAGTAGCGGGGTGGCAACAAAATCTGCCTGCCGCTGCGCGATTTGCGCCGGCGTGAGGTGATCGCCGCCGGCGCGTACCCATCCCGGCGCCAGCAACTGGTTCAGGCTGAAACCACCGAAGAGGATAAAGAGGAGGGGATAGCAGAGGGTGGGAAGACGCAGCATGGTGCTAACCCCTTATTCGCTTCGCCAGGTCAAGGCAAAAGTCTCATTGCCACCGGATTCGACTTCCAGCAGATAATCGCCCGCTGCCAAGGTAACGGAACGGTTTTGCCTATAGAAAGCTCCGCTTTCACTGAGGTAAACCACATGTCCGTCCAAAAGGACGCGTGCTTCCCGCGCCTGGAGGTTGAACGTATACGTGGCAGCAACAGGAACATGCAAAGTGCCTGCCCAGTAAGCAGCGAAATCGTTGGGGGCAATGCCGTGTCGAACGGCTTCCCCTTCCATAAAAATATGGTGTACCCGTTCGCGGGCGACAAGACGGGTCGGCGCCTTCAGATCAAAATAGTACACATCAAAACCTTTTGCTGGCGCCCGCTGCTGCGGGTTGAACTGCCTGCCCCAAGGATTATCCGCCAGCGGAAACCATTGCAACGGGAAATGACGCGGCGGTCGGCCAACATCATCCAAATTAAAATCGGCACCGCCACTATCCGGGTACCAAACACAGCCAATGCCAATGGCGCACAAGCAGGCGAGTAGTAGGGTGTAATAACAGTGACGACGCAGAGCGCGGCAATGCCTCCACAGGGTACGAAAACGTCCATCGTTATTACGCTGCCAGTCGCTGCGCCCGGCAAAACGGTGGTAGAGCTCATCCCTGGCCATCAGTGCGCCTCCCGAGGCATCACATCATCAAAACGGCGCTGCATACCCTTGCGCTGCTCCTGATATATGGCGGCGCACTTGCGGCTTTCTTCCGCCCGAAAGCGTGCAAATGCCTCCCGCTGTTGTTGTAGGGAGGCCTTGTCGGTATGGATATGGGGCACACGATTGTCAGCGGTGAAGCCTGCTCCTGCCAGCGGGTAACCCGTCCACTGCTGCACCTGGGTGACGATGGCTGTTATCTTATCGAAGTTGTCTGGGCAATCCAGATCACTCCCTTGGCAGCGGCAATTGCTGGCATAAAACGGCTCGATGGGCATCTCCAAATATTTCTGCCAGAAGAACACCGGCGGGCTGCCCGATGCGTAAAAATCGCTATGGATACTGTTGCTGACGATAGCCAGCGGTGTGCCGTGGATTTCCCAGCTCAGGCCGCCGCCCTGCAAGAGCAGGATATAGGGGCGCGTCTCGTCGATGTAGAGAGGAACCGTATAATTAGCGTCGTTATGCGAGGCGAATACCAAGAAGACAACCGTATCAGCGGGCAGCTGCAAGGCTTGCAGGGAAGGCGCCAGCACATCCGGCGACGGCATCACGGGCACGCTCGGGCGGATGTTGAAGCTGAAATCGGTGGTGTGCCACAGATTGCTATATTCGACTTCGACGATATGCTCGCCCGCTTCCAGCAGCAGATTGTCCGGCAGATCCTCGCTCACGCCCGCCACAATCTGTCTGCCGTCGATAATCAGGCGGACGTGGCCGGTTGAGCTTGAAACACCCGACATGAACAGCGAGTACACGGCACGCTGCGGCACCTGCAAACGCCCAACCCAGTAGCCATCAAACTGCCCGGAGGGAATATCGTGAAAACCATCATAGGTATAGTGAATATCGACACGCGGCACCTGTTCGCGGGCGATGATCCGGCGGCGCTTGTTGTCATCCAGGCGGTAACGCTCAAGATAATGCGCAGCATAACCACTGGCAGGGACTTCACCATCAAGGTCGAGTTCATCCCGCCAGGCATTCGTGGCAAGCGGGAAACTATCGAGCTTCGCCACCACGGTGATACTGCTGACCGTTGCCTTGGGCAGCGACGATAGCGTTGCCGGACTCGGCATGAACAGCGCCGCTGCCGTTAGCAGCAGCGCCAGCAGCAAGACCGCACAACCCAGGCGACGAAACATCGCCGAATGTCGCCAAAAAGCGAACCCACCCTGTCTGCCTGTCATAAATCCTCCTTGCCTTGCGGGCGCAGTAGCAATTCCACCGTTTGCCCCTCCCGCAACAGCGGCAGGACAAGCGACTTCCCCTCCTGCCCCACAAACCCCTTGCGTGGATAATTCTGCCACAGCGCCTCATCAGCCGTCAGGGCGCGCTGTGCCGCCACCGATACCGTAATTCCGCCGCCGCGCCCGGCATGCACGCCGCGAATGACGATCGGTACGCCGAGGATGATAGGGATATAAACATTGCGCGGCACATCACTGAGCAGCAGGGTCTCGGTGTAACCCGCCGAACGGATTTGCACCATATCGCCATCGGCGGCGGCATCGTCCCACAATTTCAGGCCGACAATCGCCTCAACTGGAAACCCGTTGGCGAAACTTTCCGCCATCAGGCCCCGCCAGGGCGCATTGAGGTGCGTGATGAACTTCAACTCCCGCTCACTATCCATGCCTGGCACCACAAGCAGCGGCGTGGCGGCGAAATCCGCCTGCCTTTGCGCAACCTGGGCGATACTGAGATGATCACCGGCGGCACGAATCAGGTGCGGTGCGAGCAGAGTATTCAGGCCATAACCGCCGCAGACGACAAAAATAACCAGCAGACACAGGGCAGCAAAGCGGCTGATCGCAGGCAGACGGTTCATGGTTGCATCCGCTTGTACCATTCGCTGCACCTTTTTCGTGCTACCACGTATTTGACCAAAACGCCATTTCCCATATCCCAACCCGCAAAGAAACCAAGACTCTCCTTTGCATTTTAGCAGCTGCGCCCTACCCTGCCCCGCGCCATTGTTGATTTCCATCATCGGTGTCGGCGTGTGGCGGTGCTATCCTGCGCGCCGTTTTTCCGGAGGTTTTATGCACCGCTATCCCGCCATTCTCAATCTGGGTTTCCGCCTGTTTTTCTTCACCGCGTCCGCTTTTGCCGTGCTCACCATGCTCGTCTGGCTGGCGGTGTATCAGTTTCAGGTAACAGCGTTTAGCGGTGCGCTGCCGCCCTCGTACTGGCACGGGCACGAGATGGTCTATGGCTATGCCGCTGCCGTCGTCACCGGTTTTCTTTTCACCGCCGTGCAGAACTGGACAGGGCTGCCGCTGCCGCATGGCTGGCCGCTGTTTTGTTATTGGCTGCCGTGGTTTGTCGCCCGTCTGCTGTTTGCCTTTGCCCCCGGCTGGCAGCTCGTCGCCGCTTGTTTTGATGTGCTCTTTGCTCTCGGCAGCCTGTATGGTGTCGCCAAGCCAGTCTTGGCGGTCAAGCAGTGGCGGCAAATGGGGCTGGTGTCGAAACTGGGACTGCTAGTCATCGGTCAGTTGCTCTTTATCGCCGGGCTGCTCGGTTTCGCCCGCGGGCTGTATTGGAGTCTGTATCTCGGCGTGTTCACCATCCTCGCCATCGTGCTGACTATCGGGCGGCGGGTCACGCCGTTTTTCACGGAACGCGGCGTTGGCTATCCCTTCACCCCGAAGAACAGCATCCTGCTGGATCGCCTCTGTTTGGTGTCGTTCACCGTCTTTTTCGTGCTGAAAATTTTTACGCCGTGGCAAGCGGCGGCATCCGTCTTCGCCTTGGCAAGCGCGCTTACTAACGGCTGGCGTCTCGTCGGCTGGTACACCTTCGGCATATGGCGGCGACCGCTGTTGTGGTCGATGTTTTTGTCCTTCGCCGGGATGATTTTTGGCTTCTTCCTCTTCTTCTGCCAGCTTTTCTGGTCTATCAGCGATTCTCTGGCGATGCATGCGCTGACGCTCTCCGGCGTCGGCCTGCTCACGCTCTCAATGATGGGGCGGGTCAGCCTCGGCCATTCCGGGCGCAATATTCACGAGCCGCCGCGTCTGCTGGTCGTCGGGCTGTGGCTGCTGTCGCTGGCATTTATCTGCCGTGTCGTGCTGCCGCTTGCCGCTCCCGCGCAGATGATGCTGTGGATTGCGCTGGCGCAGGTGCTGTGGGTCATCGCCTTCTGTTTGCTGCTGCACGGCTACACGCGAATTTGGTTCTCGCCGCGCATTGATGGCAAGCCGGGCTAATGTTTGCCTGCTGGTATGAAGAAGCCCCTGCTACGGCAGGGTTTTTTCGTTTATGAAGGCAGTGATGGTGCCAAGCGCAGCATCCAGCCCTTGCAGCGGATCGTAGTGGTGCAGTTCGAGAACGTCGGCGAGGCGGTTTTTCATCCAGGTAATTTGCCGCTTGGCTAACTGGCGGCTAGCGATGATGCCTTGTTCGATGGCAGTTGTGCGGTCGGTCGCACCATCCAGGTATTGCCAGATTTGCCGGTAGCCAACGCTGCGCATGGCGGGGCTATCGGCGCTGAGGTGTGGGCGAGCTTTGAGTGCGGCCACTTCGTCGATGAAGCCCGCCTCTATCATGTGCTGAAAGCGTATGGCGATGCGGCGGTGCAGTTCGGCACGCGGCGGATTCAAGGCAATGGCGAGAGTCTGCCACGGCGGCGCGGCACGCTGCTGTGCGGCATAGTGTGCGCTCGGGGTTTTGCCGCTGGTCATGATAAGTTCGAGGGCGCGGATGAGGCGCTGGTGGTCGTTCGGCATAATACGCGCCGCGCTGGCCGGATCGAGGCGGGCGAGTTCGGCGTGCAGGGCGGCGGCACCTTCGCTGTCCAGGCGCGCTTCGATAGCGGCACGATTATGCGGGTCGGCGGCAGGCAGACCGTCCATGCCGATATAGAGAGTGTAGTAATAGAGCATGGTACCGCCAACGAGGACGGGAATTTGTCCTGCTTGGTGAGCTGCCTGGATTTCATGCGTCGCATCGGCGGCAAAACGGGCAGCAGAATAGGTTTCTTCCGGGTCAAGAATGTCAATGAGGGCGTGCGGATAACGGACGAGGGTTGCAGCGTCAGGTTTGGCGGTGCCGATATCCATGCCGCGATAGATTTGCGCGGAATCGACGCTGATAAGATGCACGGGCTGACGGTCAGCAAGGGCAAAGGCAAGGTCGGTCTTGCCGGACGCGGTCGGGCCGAGAATGCAGATAACGGGAGACATGTGGGCGGTGGACGATAAGAGCGGTGCGCCATGGTATAGCGGGCTTCCCCTGAAAGCTATGCCGGACTTCGCGCGAGTTGTGGATACAAAAACGGAATGGCAGAGCCATTCCGTGCAATGAAGCTGTTTGTGATGCTCAACCTTGCTGCTGTTGCGGCGGAGGCGGCGGGGTTTGCTGCCCGTGCTCGCCGTTATGCTGCGGCGCTTGTGGCGGTTGTTGACCGTGCTTGCCGTCGTGCTGCGGCGCTTGGGGCGGTTGCTGCCCGTGCTTGCCGCCGCGCTGCGGGGATTGCTTGCCCGTATGCTTGTGCGGCATGCCTTTGTCTGGTCGTCCTTTGTCACCGTGCTGCATATGCGGAATGACTTTGGGTTTGACGGCTTCTTCAGGCTGCGGTGACGTGTTTTGCGCATTGGCAGCGATAGCCAACAAGATGGTCAGGGAAGCGAGGCTTTTTTTCATCGTATTGCTCCTATTTGTGTGAGTGTGTTGCTTTTGCCGCCTAAGCGGTCAGAAGCGGGATGCATTGTAGGCGCGCATCCTACGGCTATCCGTGATGGTTTTTTAACGGCTTGACAAGGTTTTGCCGCCTCTTGCCCATAAAAAAGCCCTGTGCCATTGCACAAGGCTTATAGCTAATTAGCTTATTTTTTCATACAACATTAATGCCAGACTTGCCGCATTTACGCAGCATTCAGGGAAGATTTGTATGAAGAATTAAGAGCATTAGCTATACCATGAAAAATCGTTTTTACCACGGACGCAAATCCACAGTCGCCAGGATTTTCTGCTCTTTGTTTGAGACCAGCACCGTCATATCCCAGTCGCCGCCCATCATGGGCAGGAAACCGTCAGCCTGCGGATATTGACGCAAGATCTCGTCCACCGCCGCCTGCGGGTTGTACTTGCCCAAGTCGTTGAGCGGCAAAACCTCTTTGGCGAAATCCTGCCAGTGCCCTGCTATCGGTTGATAAAGCTCGGCTCTTCGCACAGAAGATTTGCCTTTTTCCAGCTCCAGCATTAACCAGTCGGATTGCTCGTGCTTGTCCTTAGCGGGGCGCACCATGCCCCATTGCGGCGCAAGCCAGGAAGTACGGTCAAAAGGCGGCTTGGCATTGCTGTAATCCACGTCAATGGCCTTGACGATTTCCACGCGGTAGATATTGATAACCTGCCAGGCCGGCCGCCCCTCGGCGATATGCCAAATGCCGTAAAGCAGCGCCGCCATCTGCATGATAATGACGGCGACAAAATCGAACCACAGACCTTTCTTGCCCTGCTTGGCGAGGAAGAGGGTCAAGAGAGGCCCCATGATGACGTCGATAGAGAGCAACAGCAGAAAGATATGCGACACCCCCACCGCTTTAGCAAGCACGCCAGGATACCAGCACCAATAGACGGTCGCCGCCGTGAGGCAACCGATGATGATGGAACAAAACAAGTGGCTCACGAAACAACGGATTCTGAAAGACATGAATTTTTCCTTGTGCAGTAAATGGAAAAGAAACGGGGCAGATCAATTATCCGCCCCGTTTCAATGGGGTTTAGCCGGGAAGACAAACCAACATTTGGACTATTCCCCGGTATCAGGTGATTGTCCGCCCTGCTTACGCAGGCGCTCCTTTCTCACTCCTTCCAGCATATTGACGTTATGCGTGAATGCATCGTAGGCAAGCGCGTTGCCCTTTGGCGTGGAGTATTCCAGATAAAGGTTATTATCAGTGGAAACGAAAAATTGCGGCACGCGCAGTTTTTGCGCGAGATAGTCCACATCTGCCGGTTCCAGCAGCAGATCTTCACGCAGGGCT
>ERZ773077.2544-NODE-2544-length-11700-cov-3.638643_pt1 | contig 11700 bp, 10 predicted proteins | sample MGYA00580612_ERZ773077 | MGnify/ENA primary metagenome ERZ773077 (study PRJEB29015, sample SAMEA2737971) | human oral metagenome | biome: human oral; feature: human-associated habitat; material: dental | place: China | collected 2021 ...
CGACCGCCTTGACCACACCTACCGCCTGGACGTCACCGGCCTGCAAGAGGCCAAAGAGACCAGCCAGGAAATCGCCGCTGTCGTTACCGCTGTTACCAGCGGACAACCGTTGCCGCTGCTTGCACCGCAACCACCCACGCCAACTGCCGCAAGCGGTCTCACCTTCTATTTCTGCCTCAATCTGCTGCTGACCGCCTGGCTGCTCCACCTGACCTTCCCCTGCATCTATTTCTCGGCAGATTGCACCACTGCCGACGATCCCCCGTTTCTCGCCTTCTTTATTGCCCTGAACCTGCTCAATGCGCCTATCGGCGACCTTTACCGCCTGTTCGGCAAAAACCGCCGCTGACCCATGCCCCACGAAACCCAATCGCACTTCACCCCCGACCTCGCCAATCCGCAGACTCTTGTCTGGCGCAACCGCCAAGTTGATTACCGAAGCGGCATTGCCGCATCGCTCTTTATCCTGATTTTCCTGTGGCTCAGTCTGTTGCCACCAGCGGGCGTACAGCAATCATGGCGCACGGCGGGAGTGCTCCTTACCGTCTTCCTGACAGCACTTATCTACTGGCGTCATGCCGTTTACGACTTCTTCTGCGACCCGCCGCTAGCCATCTGCGACCCGCAGGGACTGACCCTGTACGGCTACTACGGCAAAATTAGCCACCAATGGCGCTGGGACGCACTGGAACAAGTGACAATCAGCTATGACGCGACACCCTTTGAAGAACTCCTTGAAAGCTCACACGCCATTTTGTGCATCACCCTGCGCAACACCGACGACGGCTACCTACCACCACTGAAGCTGCATATGGACGGTCTGGACGGCGCTTCAGAACTCAACACACTTGCTATTGCCGCGCAGCGCTACATTGACGGCGAAACGCCCGTGCCCGTTACCCTGCCCACAGACTGGCAACGCGACTGGTACAAATACCCCGACCTTGTCCAACGCGGCAACCTCAACCACTTCTGGCTGCTCCTGCCCCAGCTGCTATTGCTGAAAATGACGATCGCAGCGGGCAAACACCTCCATGCCGCCACAGCGGACGATATCGTCTTCTATATCCCGCTATGGTGCCTTACAGCGATTGCCACCATCGCCGTCTGCCTCAATATCCGCCACAACTTTTTCCAACGCACACAGCCGCTCGCCCGCGCCGACTGCCACGGCCTGCATCTGGCACTGCGTCGTACTCCCATTCGGGGTATGCCCCTGCTCTTCACAGGACCGCTGAATACCCATATCCCATGGCAGGAAATGCGCAAATGTGTCAAACACCTATCCCCCAATCTCTCTTGGGATGGCAACTACACACAACACATCGGCCTTATCCGCCGCGACGGTCAGCACCGCATCATCATCACCGAATGCCTCGGCAAAAACGATGCACCGACCGAAGACCTCTGCGTCACCATCCGCGCCATCCTTGACGGCACCGTGCCACCTGCTGCCTCGCCTTACCCGCCGCTGCGCGTCCGCCCCTTCGCCTGGTACATCTTCACCGCGAATACCGGCTACGCCCTCGCGCTCTGCGGCAGCCTTCTGCCCATATGGACGATCTGCATCGCTGCTTTTGCCAACCTCGTCATCCTCGCCCTACCCTGGCAGTGGCAGGCAGAATTTAGCGCCCCGCCACCGGATGCCCCGCCGCTGATGCAGGAAAAACCGCGCGCCTGATGCCTGCCTACGGGGCATCAGGTACTTGTACGCCGGCGGTAGTCTAGTTCGATGAAGAAAGCGGCAGCGGCCAGCGTCATGTAAGCGACGACGAGGGCAAGCAGGGTCTTAGGGCTGATGGGGACAATGCAGCGATGCAGGTACAGACAGCTGCCGTAGCCGAGGATGACCACAGCGGTGAACAGAACATTTGCCCAAAAGAAACGGCGGATAGCAGGCGGTATCTCGGCCAGGATGATGGGGATCTTGCCGGAGGTAAGCGGTGGCAGCGGGCGATGATCGATGATGGCCTCAACAGCAGCAACGATTTCCCTACCCGGCCATACATCCTCTTCCCCACTCAGCGATCTTTTGTGATAGTTGCTGAGGCGGTCGGTGATGCGCAGGTAGTTGAAGGTATGGCGCCCCACCTTCTCTTCTGTGATTTCGATATGGGCGATATCCGTCCAGGATATGGAAAGCGGGGGAAGGACGCTGCCTCTGTTGCTGGTTTCGAGGAAATGCAGACCATTGTTATCAATGACGATGCGCCGACACAGCCCGCTGTTTCTGTAATAGCGATGGTGGTGGTTCAAGATCTCAAACAGGTCAAAGAAACCGACGACGATGGCGACAGCAATGGTTCCCTGCGGGAGATCGGGCCAGTATTGAATGAGACCAGGCCAGCAGAAGGCCAGCGCGAGGACGGGCAGTAGCAGATTGCTGCTGCTCAACCAGACAATATCATCCTGCGGTTTGTACCAGATGTGGTTAATGTCGGCAGAGGGCGCGGGCGGGACGGACGGTGCCCGACCGTGCAAGTAGCCGGTGGCGACAACGGCAATGGCGAGGAGGGTTTCCATATCGCGCCCGAGGCGAAAGTCGCGGTAGGTCAACGCTTCGTCATCGCGCGGGATGATGCGCAGGCCGTTATTGCGCGCACTAACACTATCGAGCGCCTGCCAGCGCCATTGGTGCTCAATGCGCTGGTTACTGTCATAAATGGTCAACCCCTGCGGGTCGCAGATAACGGCAGGCGCATGCAGGTTGCCGCCTGCCTGACTGGTGGCGTAATAGCCGGGTGTCAAGATGCCAAGCATCAGCCACAGCAGCAGGGTAGCGGTTAGTATGCCGCCCGGCGTCTGGGTGAAAGGAAGGGCGAAGAGGACGATAAAACCCAGCCAAGAGAAGATGAAGTAGCCACGATCATCGCCATAGTCGTATTCATATTCATGCCCGACCCAGCCACGGGTGCGCGGATCGTTGAGATCAGGAATAAAGTTAGACATGAAAAATCCTGTGATGAGATGGCGGGTGCCAGGAATTTTGTGGGGTACGCAATGCCGGCGCAAGCGCTTGCTACGCGGATGAAGCGCTTGGTAGGCGTAAGCGGAACAAACACCGGACTATATAGTTAAATAGCAAAAAAACAGTAACCATCAAAATCATGACCTATCCAGCCCATATCCGTAAAAAAATCCTTGCAGAACTTGAAGATAGCACCTATCGCGAAGTGGCGGCCAGACACCGTATCAGCCCCAACACCCTCGCTACCTGGAAGAAACAGCCACAACCCAAAGGCAGCCGCCGTTCTACGCCCCGCCTTCTCACAGAAGAAGTCATCCGGCAAGACGTGGCCGAGCACCCTGATGACTATCAATGGGAAAGGGCTGCACGTTTGGGCTGCTCGCAAAACGGTATCTGCAAGGCGCTCAAACGCTATCGCTTCACCGTTAAAAAAAAGACTTCCGCCACCGCAAGGCAGACGAAGAAAAACGCCGTGAATTCCTCGAAGTAAAAAGTGTCTATGAAGCACGCCTGCATCCATTTGTTTATATCGATGAAAGCGGCTTCAGAAAAGACATCTCCCGTCCTTACGGTTATGCACCACGCGGGCAAAAATGCGCAGGAGTATCCGGGTGGAGCAAGGCTCAAACCAACGTTATCGGCGCCCTGTGCGGCACTGTGCCATTTGCTTTCACTGCCTTTGATTGCAGCATAGACAGCGATGTTTTCCACACATGGGCGACAGAAATACTGCTGCCGGAACTACCCGCGTGCAGTGTGATCGTGATGGACAACGCCTCCTTCCACAAGCGGCAGGACACGCTGGATGCGTTGCAGGCTGAGGGACATACGGTGCTGTGGCTTCCGCCCTATAGCCCGGATTTCAACCCGATAGAGAAGACATGGGCATGGATCAAACGGTTGAGGAAACAATGGCGGTTGGCTGATGTGAATGCCCTGCTGTTTTGGTTCTTTACTCTCGTTACTCTTTATTAGCAATTTGACTATAGATGATCAATCGTCCAGTTTCGGAACGTCCCAGTCCGCCGGGCGCGCTTCGCCGGTCTGGTAGAACTGCTTCACCAGCTTCACGTATTCCAGAAAATCCCGGTTCTCTGTGGCCAGTCGATTGGCCATGTCCCAATCGATTTCGTCACGCTCGCGAGCCGGTATCAGGACCTGACTGTCGGCAGGGTTGTCCACGTCCAGCTTGATGAAACCGATGCCGTGGGCGGCAAACAACATCCGCAGTTCCTTTAGAGTATCGGTGCCGCCGATTTCCGCCGTCACCAGATAGCCAAAGTTGGCCCACGAAGAATTCGACACTGCCTGAAAAAAACACTCGCGCACGTTCGAACGGTTGATCAACAGCTTGGCCTCGAACGACCACAACTTGGTGCGCTTGTCGGAATACTGGTTGACGCAGTCCCGCACCTCCTGATGCCAGTCCGCACCCAAGTCTTCCATGCCAACCACGTCCGGGTAAAGCCAGCGGTTCCCGTTCGGGCCGCGCTTATTCGATGAACGCTTCTCATCGATGCGCTTGGAGAATACGCCAAACTCCTCCCACAGGTATTGCGACAGCAGCGGGTACAGCGCGTGCTCGTCAATTTTCGAAATACTCGCATCTGCAGTCGTCGATGTCCCCTCGCTTTCGGCAGCCGCCACTTCGGCGCTGTCCGAGCGTTCCGAAAAGTAGTAACGGCGCGGCCGTCCTTCTGTCGTTTTGAGTCCCGGATGCTTCGTTTGCATACGCGGGCGCTGCGAGCTGATTTCTGCAACTAGCTGCTGCACCAAATCCGCATCGGACTTTATGTAGTCGCCACGGCTGTTAGCACGCTTTTCCTGGCACTCATCCGGGTATGAAGCGAACACCCACTCGGCGATCTGCCGTGCAGTGAATTTCTGCTCGGGCCGATCCTTCAGGTAGCCAATGACGGCCTTTGCAAGATTGAGTGCCATGTCTCCCCCTCAGAGCCGGAAAAGTTTCTTGATTTCGTTCTCAGCCGTTACCGGCATCTGGTCTTTCTCGCATTGCCTGACCTTGGTCACAATAGTTTTTGCACGCGTGATTTCATTATTGACTCGTTGCGAGTAAGACGAGTCGGTGCTCAGATTGTCGATTACCGAAAACAGGTAGTCCTTTTGATTCGACTGGAACCAAAAGCCCTGGCCACAAATCCACTTCTCCATCGCAAATGAATCGAATGGAAATCCGCTGGCCGCATTCCAATATTTCATCAGACGAATAGTTGGCTTGATCAAAGAGTTGTTGTCCTTGTTCTTTGCTTCAAGTGTGGCGTTGAAGTCGTTCGGATTCGTGGTCATCCAACCACCTGACCCGTTGGGAATCTGAAGCTCGCCGAGCCACGTTTTTGTCGCGGGCACCAGATCGAACTTGATGTGGTTCAGCTCCAGGACAATGGTCGGACTGGACTGGCGGATATCCGAAGATTTGTAGTACTTCTCGACAAAAGCCTTCAGCCGATTCAGATAAGTCTGAGGCGTGGCGTTGTTCTCGCTAAACACGATCATGTAATCAATATCCGAACGCTCATCCATAGAGCGCGGAAGAATCGTGCCTCGAGTCGACGAACCGAAGCGGAAGTGCTGCTTGATTACGCCACTGCTGAAATGCTGGCCAAGCCGGGTTTGCAACGTGGAGATCGATGTCGTGATCAACGACTGCTCAGCTGTGGAGAGCACGGCACTACTGGCCGTGTCCGTCAGAAAACTCAATACCGACATTCTGTCATTTCTCCTTATCTACTTTGTGGGTGGCTTCGCCTTCTTCGATCCCTTTGCGAGCTGCGACAAATGCGCGCCTTGGAATACTCGGGCTCTTCTGGTTCAGCTCATTGCGTGCAGAGGAAAGCGCCTTCAATCTCTCAGGAAGCTCGTCCAGCCAATCTGTCTCAAGCAGTTCGATCTCACGAAAAAAGCGGGCTTCATTTCGAAGAGCCAAGAACTGTCCGGCAGCTGCCCGGTGCATTGCAGCGCGCTCGTTCGGCTTGAGAAAGGTCATCAATCCCGTCAGCAGCGACGCCAGCAAGGTGAAGGCACTGGCCCACTCGGGTTGGCTTTTAACCAGAGTGGCACCTGCAATCGCACCAAGAGCGGTTGCAGGCACACCCAGCCAGTAGTTGCGCCGAACCCATGTATCTTCGGCGTTGAAATGCCCCTTGCTCGAATACAGGGCGTCTTCTTCCAGTCGCTCAGCCTCTCTGCAAAGCGCAGAAATCTTGGCTTGATCCTCTGGCGATGTCCCGGTCATCACGTCCTCCCGCACCAATTCGTTCTCATGCTGACGCTCCAGTCTGTGGCGGAGCCTTCGGCGGAATCGCGCCCTGCTGATAGGTCGCATCGAAAACGGTGTCCGTCAGCCAGCGCTTGAAGTTGGGGTTATCGCTGAACTGCTTGAACAGTTCGGTGTGGTCGGACAGCAGCTCCAACACCACACGGTTGAGCGCCTTGTCGTGCTCCAACTTGGCGTTCTGCTTGTCGGAGTTCGCCTGCGCGTTCTGGTAGGCCTTGTCCTGCGCCACACGTGCCGGGATCTCCTCGGCGATAACCTTGCGGATCTTGTCCTCGTCCTTCCACTCGATGTTGCCGAATAGATCGTTGAAGGTCTTGATGATCGCGGAGAGTCTGTCGATGTCGGCTTCGCCCTTGCCGCCACCGCCACCCGGCGGCACTGGCTCGACGGTTGCGTCGGCATCGTCCATCGCCATCTTCAACGCCGCTTTGGCCTCAACCCGGTAGCTGTCCATGTCGATGGTCTCCAGCACCCCCTTGGAGAGGTCTTCTTCCTTGGGCGCGGGCAACTTGGGGATGAGGAAGTTCAGGAAGATCGACAGCTTCTCCCACATCGGGTGACCGTAACTCAGGATCGCGGCGAGGAAACCGTAGCTGCGCACAAAGGCCTTTGCCTTCCCCTTGAACTTGACCTGATCGTCCTCGCCGAGCTGGTCGGTGTACTCGACCACGCACGCATCGAGGATCGGATCGAGTTTGTCCCGGTCTGCGCCGCTCAAGTAAAGCGTCACCAAGTCTTCCACCTGCTGCCAGCTATACACCTGCTGCCCGTCAAGTTCAGCCTTCAGGTCGTGCAGCTTGTTGGCGTCGGTTTCGCCGGTCTGTATGGTGGCGCGGTAGTAATCCTGGAACGCCGCCTTCACTGCCTCGGCATTGTCGGCGAAGTCGAGCACGAAGGTGTCGTGCTTCTGTGGATGCGCCCGGTTCAGGCGTGACAGGGTCTGCACCGCCAGCACGCCCGCCAGCGGCTTGTCCACGTACATCGTGTGCAGCAAGGGCTCGTCAAAACCGGTGACGAACTTGTTGGCGACGACCAGGAATCGATACGGGTCTTGCTTGAGATTGGCCGGAATGTCCTTGCTCGGAAACCCGTTGAGATCAGCCTCGGTCTTCTTCTGCCCGCCAATCTCGAAGTCGCCCGAGTACGCCACGATCGCCTTGTACGGGCTCTTGATCTGGGTGAGGTAGTCCGACACCTCGCGCCAGTAGTCAATGGCCCGCGCGATGCCGTTACACACGATCATCGCCCGCGCCTTGCCACCGATCTTCTGTTTACCCGCCACCTGCGCGATAAAGTGATCGACCATGATCTCGGCCTTGCGGCGGATGGCCTTGTCGTGCGATTCGACGTAGTGGCGAATCTTCTTCAGCGCCTTCACCTTGTCGAACTCCGGGTCGTCCGCCACCGTCTTGGCCACTTGGTAGAAGCTATCGTAGGTGGTGTAGTTCTCCACTACATCGAGGATGAACTTCTCCTGGATGGCCTGCTTGGTGGTGTAGGTCAGTTCTTCGGGCGAGCGGAACTGCACCTTGTCGCCGACAAGGGTCTTCTCGCCGAACAACTCCAACGTCTTGTTCTTGGGCGTGGCAGTGAACGCAAAGTAGCTGGCGTTGGCCAGAAGTTTGCGCGAGGCGATGCGTTTCTCGATTTCGGCATTGACCGCATCCTGCGTGCCGTCCTCTTCGAACGCCTCCTCGACAGCCTTGCCGCCGAGGGCTTCGTGCATCCGCGCTGTGGTCTTGCCGCCTTGGCTGGAATGCGCTTCGTCGATCAACAGCGCGAAGCTCTTGCCGGAGAGGTCGCCCAGCTCATCAAGGATGAACGGGAATTTCTGCACCGTCGTGACGATGATCTTCTTGCCACGGCGCAGGTACTCACGCAGCTCCTGCGCGTTGTCGGAGTGGCCGAAGATCGACGCCACGTGGTCGTACCCCTTGATGGTGCGGGCGATCTGCGTGTCCAACGCGCGCCGGTCGGTGATGACGATGATGGAGTCGAACTGCACCGTCATCGGGTCGTCCTTGCGGCGCAGCTCCACCAATTGGTGCGCCAGCCAAGCAATCGTGTTGCTCTTGCCGCTGCCTGCCGAATGCTGAATCAAGTAGCGCTTGCCCACCCCATCGGTATGGGCACGGCGCAGCAGTGCACGCACCGTGCGCAACTGATGGAAGCGCGGAAAGATCTGCTTGCGCCTCTTGCGTTTCTTGCCGCTGGCATCTGCTTCTTCCTCCACCACCACCTGCGCGTAGCTCTCGATGATGTTGGCCAGCGACTCGCGGGTCAGCACCTGCTTCCACAGGTAATCGGTCTTCAGACCATCCGGGTTGGGCGGGTTGCCTGCGCCGCTGTTCCAGCCCTGGTTGAACGGCAAAAACCACGAGGCCTTACCCTTCAGCTCGGTGCAAAACGCGGCCTCCGCGTCATCGACTGCGATGTGCGCCACGCAACGCCCCAACTGGAACAACAGCTCCTGTGGGTTGCGCGTGGTTTGGTACTGGACGATGGCGTCGGCCAGGGTTTGCTTGGTCAACGAATTCTTCAACTCAAACGTCAGTACCGGCAGACCGTTGATGAAGATCACCAAATCCAGTTCGTTGCCGGAATCGTTGCTGTAGCGCACCTGCCGGGTGACGCTGAAGATGTTCTTACCGAAGGCATCCGCTGCGGCGGTATTGCCCGGCGTGGGCAGCAGCTTGTAGAGATCGACGTGTACCGGCCCGTGGCTCACGCCCTTGCGCAGCACGTCCACCACGCCGCGCTTGGTGATCTCGCCCTGCAGCCGGTGCAGGAACTGGGTGCGCTTAATGCCCTCTGCCGCCAGTTCCAGCGTTTCTACCGCCTCGGGGCTTGTAGCCTGCAAGAAGGCCAGCAATTGCGCCACATCCAGCGCCACGTCGCGGTTGTAGTCGGTGGGCTTGCCCTGCACATAGCCGTTATGGGTGGCGGCGAAGTCGGTGGGCGCCAGCGCATGGCTGTACTCGGGCTGCGGCACACCGGTCAAGCCGCGTACCACGCGCGCCTCGAACCAGCGCTCGCTGGTGTCAGTCTTCGCCATCGTCATCCTCCTCTTCGGTCACCTCTTCGTTTTCATCGCCCAGTGCGGCCAGCGCCGCGTCGTCCACCACGTCCTCCGGGCCGGGCTGCCAGCCACGCACATCGATTTGGCCGGTGACCACATCGGCAATCAGGCGGTCGCGGTATTCGCGGATCAGGGCTATTTCCTTCTCGATCTCTCGGCGCACCGCTAGTTCTTCGTAGTAGAAGTCGGAAACTTCGCGTTGCAGATGCAGCGGCGGAACCGGAACCTTCTCTTTCAACAGCGAGCGCGGATTCAGTGGGCGATTGCGTCCCGCAGCGCCGCGTGAATGATGGTTGAGAATCAGATCGCCAGCCTTGCTCAAGAAGAACGTGTAGAGATACTCCGGCGTGACGGCATTACGTTTGCATTTGGCAATCGGGTAACGATGGGACGCAATGCACCCATCATCTTCGGCGCTGGCAACGGCCACCGCGCCTTCCCAAGCGAACTGGCCGCTGAATATCAAGTCGCCTTTCTCGATGCGGAAGAAAGTCGAATCCCCAAGGTGTTTCCCTTCGGTAGGCGGCTTGTGGAAAATGCCGCGACCACGATTGAACATGCCAATCGGCGTGTAGGTCACTTCCGGCTCTCTGATGATGGGCGTCACCAAAAGCGAGACGACCCGATCAAGCCGAAGGTGTTGCGTTTCTGAAGATGCAATGGTCCGCTCTGCAAGAACGCCACGTTGCTCGGCCATCAGCGCGATCAACTCGCGCTTGGCCTTGATGAAGCGAGCGATGTGCGCGTCCTGCGTGCGCAGGTAGGCGACGATCTGGTCTTGCTCGGGGCGAGGGGGTAACGGAATTTCCAGCGACGCGAAACGATCGGAGTAGAGCCGCAAGAAGCCCGACGTGCCTGTCCCAAGCCCCTTCGATTCCGAGCGGAACAACCCGCGCATTGGGCACGAACGGAACAGGTGGCCGAGATACTCGGGGTTGTCGTCTCGGAGCAAGCGGAATACGGCGTAGTCCGGGCTGACCAAACCTGACTGGCGGTTGCGGAAAAACATGGCGTTGCCCGCCTGCATCCGGTTCAACACCAGCTCGTCCGGTTGTGCCTTCTTGTAGCCGATGAGATTCTCTGGTGCGATGCGCTTAACCGAGACATCGTTGTGCGGCACCAAGCCCCGTTGCATCCGCATTGACAGAAGCGTTTCCTCGCCGGTTTTCGACCGGTCGTCGATCTCCCGCAAGAAATTTTTGGCGCGCAGGAGCAACCAGTGCTTCGGCACACGCGGCACCCAGCGGGAGCGAACTGGGCGGTAGGCTTCATATGCTGCCTTGTTTGATGACGTCGCCGCAGGAGCAGACGCCACCTCGACGCTGACGGCTGCATCACCACCAAACAGGGAACCTTGCTCCTGTGCATCAGCGGCCTGCGACTCTGGTGTCACCGATGCCACTTCAATCGGCCGCCCGAACAGCAGGAACTGCGGAATGTCTGGCGGCGCGACATCAAGCGCCGCGTCGCGCCCCTGCTGCTTCACCTGCTCGCGCAACTCCATCAGTAGCCTGCCCAAAACGTTCATGCCGACCAGCGTGTCGCCGTCGTCAACGACCTTGGCTCCCCAAAAATCGTCCTTGCGCGATTCCTCGACGATGGGTCGCTCGCCAGTCTTCAGCAGCAACGTACTGAAGGCGTTCCAGTTGTTGGCCAGCTTCATGCGCAGGCTCCAGCGCATGATGCGCACGCGCACCTGATCCCAATCCGGGCGCGAATCCTTACGGTAGGGCTTGCTCCGCATTTTGGCCGTCATAGGGCTGATCTGGCCGATGATCAGCTTCTGCACGTCGGGAAGATGCGGAAAGCGGCAGGCCTGATACAGCGCCTCGGAGGTTAGTATCCGTACCCCATTAACATGGATCGGGTAGCCCCCCGCCATGTTGGATAGGCCACCAAACGGTTCGTCGGTCTTGAGGAAGACGACGCTGTCCTTGCGGCTGTAAGTGCGACTCTGATCTCTTCCGCTCATCAGAGGTCGCCTCCGGTCAGATCGGCAAACATCCTTCTCATCGCCGTCTGCGTGTTCGTGGTTCGCGGGAAAAGCGGATACCACGGCGTATCCACCCAGAACGCCAGCGGCGCGTTGTTGGGGCAATTGCGGTAGGTGACGATGAGCGAGCCGAAGCCCAGCGTTTCCAGCGTCATGTGCCCCAGGGGGCGCTGGACGGCACTGAGGTTGGGGCAAATATTCCGAATGTAGACACCGGCTTTCAGGAACTCCTGTTCCAGCAGAATTTTGGCCGCGTCGCTGGAGAACAGATTCGCAGCGCCGGGGTTGCCAGCGGTTCTCAGTGTGGGCTGATATTAGACCTCTTGCGAAAATATTCATCCCATCGCATTAACCAGTCCTGCAAT
>ERZ773077.2545-NODE-2545-length-11691-cov-6.335081_pt1 | contig 11691 bp, 8 predicted proteins | sample MGYA00580612_ERZ773077 | MGnify/ENA primary metagenome ERZ773077 (study PRJEB29015, sample SAMEA2737971) | human oral metagenome | biome: human oral; feature: human-associated habitat; material: dental | place: China | collected 2021 ...
GGTTTACCTAGTTTTTTGAAAGCCTCTACATCATTCCAATCTGGTTGATCTATAATGCCTACACGATAACCTTTGGATTCCAAGTATCTACCGATAACTGCAGGCGCAAAGGATGGATGGTCCACATAAGCGTCCCCACTGATGAGAACGAAATCTAATTCGGCCCAGCCACGTTCCTTCATATCCGAAGGTTCTGTTACTAAAAATCTATCCATTGATTGTGTAAATGCCTTTCTATCATGCCTAATCAGATACTAGAACAGGAATAACCATAGTAAAAATAATGCCATGCAAACTAAAATAATCCCTAAAATAATGCGTTCTTGTACAATAGAGCGTTGACGTTTTCGTTGACGCGTTTCTAAAGACATACGCTTTTTAGATGTTTGGTATTCAACGAACTCACTTTGTACCAAATTAGGAGTCGCTTGAGCCTTCCGTCTCGTAACAGAACGCAAGGAAAAAGTATCTATGTCACCTACTTGTCCTTGATATACTTTTACCAAGCGATCCCCATCAAGATCTAAGTAGTTGCCATAGTTTCGAATAAAGCCCTTTACGTAGACTTGACCAGGAATGATATCATAGTTGCCATCTTCGATAGCTTCTAAATAGGTTGTTTTAATGTGTAGCACTTGCTCCACATCTTTAAAGGTTAGATTACGTCTTACCCGTTCACGTCGTAATTCCTCGCCTAATTCAGCCATTTTCGTTCCTTTCTAAATCTACGTAATATTCATATAGTAATTAGCTCATTATTGCTCATCATTAGAATCGGAGAAATATCTAGCCTTAGCTTGTTCAGGGCTCATTAAAATTTCTCGAGCCTTACTGCCCATGCTAGGGCCAACGATTTTAAGGTCTTCCATTGTATCTACAAGACGTGCCGCACGGGTATAACCTATACGAAAACGACGTTGCAACATCGATACGGAAGCTTGACCAGATTCCATAACGAGATTAACAGCTCGCTCTAATAATTCATCGCGGTAAACATCATTAGCATCAGAAGATTCTTTTTCAGCTTCCTTTTCCACATCTTGAGTTACCGTATTATCATATTCTGGTTCTCGTTGAGCTTTTACAAACTCTACAAGTTTTTCTACCTCATCATCAGAAATGAAGGCCCCTTGTACACGAATAGGTTTATTCGCGCCAATTGGAGCAAATAACATATCACCTTTCCCCAATAGTTTCTCTGCCCCTGCCATATCAAGAATAGTACGGGAATCAATTTGAGAACCTACAGCAAAGGAAATACGGCTCGGTACATTGGCCTTAATAGAACCAGTAATAACATTAACAGATGGCCGCTGTGTAGCAAGAACCATGTGAATACCTGCGGCACGAGCCATTTGTGCTAAACGACTAATAGATTCTTCAATATCATCAGGAGCCGTCATCATAAGGTCAGCTAACTCGTCGATAATCAACACGATTAACGGCATAGCAGCCTTAGGATGCGCTTCATTATAGCTCTTGATATCGCGTTTACCAGATGCAGCAAACGCCTTATAGCGAGCCTCCATTTCACGAACGGCCCAGCGCAATACAGCTGCCGCTTTTTTCATATCCGTTACAACTGGAGCCATCAAATGCGGAATCCCATTGTAAATAGACAATTCAACCATCTTAGGGTCGATTAATAATAACTTAACCTCTTCCGGTTTGCGACTAAAGAGAATACTAGAAATCAATGTATTTACACATACGGATTTACCAGAGCCAGTCGTACCAGCTACGAGCAAGTGAGGCATCTTAGCAAGATCCGTAATAACAGGTTTACCTGCAATATCCTTACCAAGACCGACAGGAATACCACCACGAGCATCTTTAAAGTCACTACAATCAAGTACATCACGTAAATGAACGGCTTCTGTCGTTTTATTAGGTACCTCGATACCGATGGCAGATTTTCCTGGAATCGGAGCCTCCATACGAATATGTTGCGCTGCTAAATTGAGAGCAATATCGTCTGTTAAATTAACGATACGACTTACTTTCACGCCTGGTGCAGGTTCAATTTCATAACGCGTAACAGTTGGGCCTTGTGTAGCATTAACAACCTTTGCAGTAATACCAAAGTCACTCAATACATGTTCAAGCATCATCGCATTTTGCGCTACTTCTTCACCATTGTTTTGACTCCCCTTCCCTTTCGCCAAAATATCTAGGCTTGGGAAGTGGTACGGTTTATCATAGGAACGATGAATTTGGCCATCTTTAGATACAGCAACTTGCGCCGTATCTTCAGTAGTACTAATAATAGATGGTACTTGTAAACCCACGTCGGACATACCGGCCCCAGCACTTACGGAACTTGCAGCCGCACCCGTTCCTGGCACAGCAGAAGCGATAGCACCGTGATTAGTTTCCAGTGGTCCCATTGTCGTATTTTGATAGGAGAATTCTGGTTCTTCGTCATCAGAGCTTGCTGCAGTTCCAAACTCATCTGAATACTCTTCATCTGGGGTATATGCATAGTCCTCATCAGGAACATATACATAATCATCACTCGTAGATCTATGCGTATCAGAGAATTGTTCAAAATCATCAGCTTCATAAGACTTCGCATCACCAGATGCTTCAGATATATTAGCCAATTGCTCAGCCGCACGATTACGTGCTTCTATCTCAGCCAATTCCTTCCAAGATGTAGGAGGTTTTGGCGACTCCACAGTAGTAACTGTATCTTCAAGAGTATCAACATCTACAGTCGTGCTAGAGTCAAAGAGATCTCTTCCAGTAGCAATGCCTTGTTTTTCCAATGTATCTAATGCTTGATCTGCTGCGTCAGCAAAGCGTGTGTCTTTTTCCCTGTTATAAGCTTTACGCTGTTCTGCCGCTTCTTTACGTTGTTCATTCCAGTCATCAAAAACTTCTTTTGCAACAGCGACCTTCTCAGCAGCTACCTCTTTAGCTACATCTAGACCAACTTGCGTTTTGTCCGCAGCCTTTTGTAATCCACTGCGCAAAGACAAACGTGTCACAAGAAGACCAAAAGCTATGAGTAAGAATACATCAAGAATAATAGCCCCTAAGTTGCCTAATAATGTACGAAGGAATGTAGCAATCGCGCCACCTACGACCCCACCTTGATTAGCTAGTTGTGTAGTAATGAGTTCCTGCCCCTCAGGAACGCGCCACAAAGGAACAAGAGCTAACAAAAATAGGAAAAACAAGGTCATTACAACGCCTCGTTTTGTAATGGAAATAAATGTATCCTTATATAATAATCTCCAACCTAACCAGAAAACGCATAAACAAGGAATGATACCGCCTAGCCCAAAGCCATAACGGAATACACCTGTTAAAATCTGCCCTACAAGGCCGAGTTCAAAGCCGAAAAAGCCGAGAAAAGAAATCACAGCAAAGGCAATGACAATAAGGCCTTTCACTTCGCTGCGCAAAGAAAAGCTTTGAGACTTTGATTGCTGTTTTGTACTTGTTCGCTTACGGCGTGTGTTGCGTCTTTTGGTGGAAGTATTTTCTTCTGCCATAAATCTATACAAACCCCTTACTTATATAACATTACAGTAAATTAACTTATCATTATATTATAGCATATATCGTAATATTAAGTTAATTTTTACGACGTTTCTCCCAGTCGTGAAGTAACTGTTCCTCAGTCCCTCTCTTTATGCCCTTATAGTAGGTAGCATCGACTAGAGGTGTTGGTAAATACTGCTGTTTTACATACCCATTAGGATAGTTATGAGCATACTTATAAGCTTTCCCATGACCTAATTTACTAGCTCCGCTATAGTGACTATCTTTCAAATGATCAGGTACTTGTCCACAATCCTTATGTCGCACATCAGATATAGCAGCATCAATAGCTACATAAGCAGAATTACTTTTAGGTGCGAGAGCAACATAACACGCAGCTTCGGATAATATAATGCGTGCCTCAGGAAAGCCTACCATATGAGCCGCTTGAGCTGCTGCATTTGCGAGTATGAGAGCTTGTGGATCCGCAAGACCTACATCCTCTGCTGCACAAATAACAATACGACGAGCAATGAAGTTAGGATCCTCTCCGGCTTCAATCATACGCGCTAAATAATGTACTGTTGCCTGCACATCGGAGCCACGCATACTTTTAATAAAAGCTGAAATTGTATCGTAATGACTATCACCTTTTTTATCGTATGTATATATGCGACGACCTACGACCTTTTCGAGAACTTCAATAGTAATCATCCCCTCATCAGGAACCATAGCTGCTGCTTGTTCAAGAATATTGAGAGCCATACGCCCATCGCCATTGACGAAAATCCCCACATCCTCCAGAACTTCATCGGTTACCTGTAGATGGCGTTTGCCAAGGCCTACCTCTTCATCGGTAATGGCGCGACGTAAAATTTGACCGATAGCCTTTGGTGTAAGTGCTTCTAATGTAATAAGACGCAAACGAGACAAAAGTGGTCTATTAACTTCAAAGAACGGATTCTCTGTAGTAGCACCAATAAGGATGATAGTTCCATCCTCTACACAGGGTAACAACACATCTTGTTGGCTTTTATTAAAGCGATGAATTTCATCGAGGAATAGAATTGTTCGTTGCTGTAAAGAACGAACCCGTTTACGAGCGTCTTCAATGATGGTTCTCAACTCACCAATACCAGCGTTAGTAGCATTCAGGTTTACAAAATGACTATTGCTCACCTTAGCTATGATTCCGGCTAACGTCGTCTTACCTGTTCCACAAGGCCCATAAAAAAGCATAGATGGTATTGTATCCTTCTCTACCATAGCACGCAAGAATGTCCCCTTCCCTATGGCCTTCTCTTGACCATATAAATGATCCAGTTTAGTAGGACGCATTCGTACAGGAAGTGGCTCGTATGTATTTGTAGGTGTCATATCAAACAAACTATCCATTCTATCACCTCAATTCGCACCCAGTTTAACAATCGTATTTTAATATCTATAACTATTCAATCAAAAAACAATGTCTTACTCGTCATAAAAGCCCAATGACGTCAGTAACTTGGTATCACTAATAATATTTATAAGACATTTATGACATTTAGGACTTTTAAGACTATAAAAAATTTTAGTTCTTACAAAAGATATATTTATAGTATATGATATTTCAGTCTATTTTTACACGCAAAAAAGCCCCACCATGCCGTAATGTACCGCGTTTTGATCCTGCAAGGGCAGGTGGGTGTCCTCCTCATCCTGCAATTGTCCCGTAAGGGCGTAACGTTCAGACGAGAGTCAGACTCCCAAAGTAAATGTGTTGGCTCAAAACTGCGATATCACACGCACATGGCAGGGATATCTTATACTTAAATAGTATCAGAAAGATTAGCAATTAACAAGTCTTGACATTTCGATTTCAATCAATTCTTGCCTATGTTTTTACACTAAAGATTGCTCTTGTTCTTCTTCTACATCTGGTTTAATATGCAACTCTTTTAATTGCTTAGGTTCTACTTCAGATGGAGCTTGGCTCATGATATCAGAAGCAGATTGAGTTTTAGGGAATGCGATTACGTCGCGGATAGATTGACGTTTTGCCATCAACATAACAAGACGATCAAGGCCAAATGCACAGCCTGCATGAGGAGGTGCACCGTATTGGAATGCATCAAGCATGAAGCCAAATTTAGATCTTGCTTCTTCAATAGACAAACCAATTGCTTTGAATACTTTTTCTTGTACGTCAGCTTGGTAGATACGCAAGGAACCGCCACCGATTTCTACGCCATTCAATACCATGTCGTAAGCAATCGCTTTTACACTGCCAGGATCGGATTCTAATTTATCAAGATCCGCATGGCGTGGCATTGTGAACGGATGATGCATTGCAACATAACGTTTTTCGTCTTCGTTATATTCGAACATAGGGAAATCAGTTACCCATGTGAATGCCAATTTATCTTGGTCAATCATGTTCATACGGCGTGCCATTTCAAGGCGTAATTCGCCTAATGCACGTGCCACAGTTGCAGGTTTATCAGCAATCATCAATACAAGGTCGCCACCTTTAGCGCCCATTTTTTCACCAATATTGCGGATTGTATCTTCACCTAAGAACTTCATGATTTGAGACTTAATAGAACCATCTTCATTGAAGCAAGCCCACGCAAGGCCTTTAGCACCGTAACGGTTTACATACTCAACAAGGTCATCAAGTTCACGGCGAGGAATGCCAGCGTCACCAGACACAACGATACCTTTAACTACGCCACCATTGTCGATAACAGAGCGGAAGACTTTGAATTCTGTATCTTTTACAAGATCAGTTACATCAGTAAACGCCATATCAAAACGAAGATCCGGCTTATCAGAGCCGTATTTATCCATTGCTTCGTCCCATGTAATGCGAGGCATAGGCAATGAAATTTCTTTACCTAATGTAGTTTTGAATACATGAGCAATCATTTCTTCAAGCATGGAGTAAATGTCTTCTTCGTCTACGAAGGACATTTCCAAGTCGAGCTGAGTAAACTCAGGTTGACGGTCTGCACGCAAATCTTCATCGCGGAAGCAACGAGCGATTTGGAAGTATTTTTCATAACCAGCAACCATCAAGATTTGTTTGAAAATTTGTGGAGATTGTGGCAACGCATAGAATGTACCAGCATTTACACGAGACGGCACTAGATAGTCACGAGCGCCTTCTGGTGTAGATTTAGTAAGCATTGGCGTTTCAATTTCCAAGAAATCGCGGCTATCGAAGAAGTCGCGCATTGCTTTCGTTACTTTATGACGCAAAATCAAGTTGCGTTGCATTTCTGGACGACGCAAGTCAAGGTAACGATATTTCAAACGAATATTTTCATCTACATCGATATCATCTTGGATATAGAATGGAGGCGTCTTAGCGGAGTTCAATACGCGCAACTCTTCACAGAACATTTCGTATGCACCTGTAGGAAGGTTTGGATTAATAGCAACCTCATCACGTTTTGTAATCTTACCACGTACACAAAGCACATATTCATTACGAACATCCTCTGCTTTGTGGAACGATTCTACGTTATGATCTGGGGATGCCACTACTTGTACTACACCAGAACGATCGCGTAAATCCAAGAAAATCAAACCACCATGGTCACGACGGCGTTCAACCCAACCACATAATACGACCTCTTTACCTACCTCTTGTTCAGAGATGGTGCCACAACCGTGCGTACGGTGTAAGCCTTGCATTGTTTCCATTCTAATTGTCATCCTTTCACCAAAGAAGTTATACGTTCAGCCACTGTATCAAGAGATACAGTCTCTTGTTCACTAGTATCCATGAATCGAATTATGGCTTCTTTACGAACCAATTCATCATCACCCAATATAATAACATATTTCGCATTAATTTTGTTAGCGTATTTTAATTGTGCCTTCATACTCTTGCCCTGTCCGTCCATTTCAACAGGAATATCAAGACTGCGAAGTTTTTGGCAAATTTTGAAAGCCTCTACCTTAGCCGCATCACCAAGAGCTACTACGAATGCAGATGGTTCTACAGTTGGTTCAGGCAATAGGTTTTGTTTTTCAAGAGCTAATAGTAAACGCTCCATGCCCATAGCAAAACCGATAGCTGGAGTATGAGGTCCATCGAGCTCTTCTACGAGACCATCGTAACGGCCACCACCGGCTACAGCACTTTGAGCACCTAAAGGAGTATATTGTACCTCAAAGGCTGTTTTAGTGTAGTAATCAAGACCACGTACGAGACGAGGGTTCAATGTATATTGCACATTAGCAGCAGATAAATATGTTTTCAATTCTTCGAAGTGGTCATGACACTCGCCACATAAATGTTCGTGAATTTCAGGAGCACCTACGGACAAGGATTTGCATGTTTTATTTTTGCAGTCCAAGATACGCAATGGATTTTTGTATAAACGCTCTTGGCAATCGCTACATAATTGTTCTTTTTTAGGTTCAAAGAAAGCAATCAGTTTTTCACGGTATACAGGTCGGCATGTTGGACAACCTACGGAGTTCACCTCTACATTGAGGTCTTTAAGACCAAAGTCTTTTAACAGTTGTACAACCATGCAAATAACTTCGCTATCTACCACTGGAGATTGAGAACCTAGTACCTCTGCACCAAATTGGTGGAATTGACGGTAACGGCCTGCTTGCGGTTTATCATGACGGAACATAGGGCCCATATAATACCATTTTGTGAGACCTTCTTTACCATATACTTTATTTTCTAAGTATGCGCGCACAGCAGACGCCGTATTTTCAGGGCGTAAGGTAAAGCTAGAACCACCGTCATCACCAGTGGTAAAGGTGTACATCTCTTTTTGTACTACATCTGTAGTTTCACCGATACCTCGCAAAAATAATTTAGTTTCTTCAAAGGCAGGTGTGCGAATTTCATTGAAGCCGTATACTTTACAAATTTCGCGCATACGTTGTTCAATATAGTGCCAATTTATCATCTGTTCTGGCAAAAAGTCTTGTGTACCTCTTGGTTTTCTTATAGCCATTACACAACCTCCCAAAATCTTTCACAAATTCTATGTCGTTTCTCTAAAAGTGCATCTATCGTTTCGTGATAAACATCTACGTCTTTTGGCATATGCTGTTTAAGCTGACGATATTCAGGGGCTCGCATCCACTTAGACGAGCTACCGGGCCCCATGGATAGAATACTTTGACGTTCCTCCATGATCTGAATATTGTATTCGCATGCTTTGTCAGGCAAGGTATAGCCGATATTCTCTAACTGCCCTCTCATATATTGTTGGCGATATAAATAATATGGCACATAACCAGCCGCTTCAAGACGCTCTTTACCATATTGTACCATTTCCGCTACGAGATTTTCTTCAGGAATATCATCTTCCATATGTAAATCGTACAACGGGCTACCACGTTTTAATGCTAACGTATGAATTGTAACATTTTCCGGCAGATTTTGACATACATAATCCATATTCTCTATCATGTTTGACATCGTTTGGTTAGGCAAGCCTGCGATAAAATCCATATTTACGGCTAATGATGTATTGTTTTTTACATATTGTAAAAGTTCATCAACATCCCGTACGCTATGACCGCGCCCAATACGACGCAAAATATCATCTTGCATCGTTTGCGGGTTAATGCTAATACGATTCACACCTAGCTCAAGCATGGAATGTAGCTTTGTAGGATTAACAGAATCAGGTCGTCCTGCCTCTACAGTAAATTCATGCCCTTCTGGTACGAGTAGAGACAACTGTTTTAAAACCTGGTGAAAGTCTTCATCCTCTAGCACTGTCGGAGTACCACCGCCCATATAGAGAGTATCGACTGTTAGGCCATAGGAAGCAACGATAGATTTCATATCTTCTATATCACGGTTTAAAGCACTTAGAAATTGACTTTTACTAGCATAATCCTGATAAAGACCATATGGAAACGAGCAATATACGCAACGCGTATCGCAGAAAGGAATACCACAATAGAGACTTACCTTTTTATCGTCTGTATCAGATAGAAACGGACGTTGATATTCGCCAATGGCCCCCAAAGTAGCAAGCTTTTCCATAGACACAGAAAACTCGTCCCTAATGTGACGAGTTGCTGCGTGGACAGAGCCATATGTATCTATATATTTATGTAGTAGCTTTGTAGGGCGCACGCCTACCATAGTTCCCCATGGGGCCTCAGCAGGTAAGCCTTGATATTCACGCAAATAGCGCAACAAGGCTTGTCCAATTTGACGACGCCCCATAGAGGAAACAGGTCCTTCAAAAATCTGAACCGAATCACCAATAGTAACAGTTAATGTGTACATCCCTTCCATTTCATGCGCTTCAAGGATAACCTCTGGATGTACCTTATCAGAAAAGAGTCCTGCCGCGCCACAGTTATGAGCTACTACAGAGCCAAGTGGTAATGGCCCCGTATATAGATAACCATTAACCATGATGGGACATACGCTCAAGCTTTTCTAATTCTGCTTCAGTCATATGATTTTGGCAATCACTACAGTAACCATATACTTTCAATTGATGATCAATGGTGCGGAAGTTTAATTTCTTAGCGATGATAGACTCCAATGTTTCAAGCATGTCGTCTTCAAACTCGGATACTTTACCACATTTTACGCAAATCAAATGATGATGGAAATGAGCGAACTCTTCGTCATTTAATTCATAACGATTACGGCCATCACCAAAATCAAGACGTTTTAACAAATCAAGTTCTGTGAAGAGATCAAGAGTTCTGTAAATTGTTGCCAACCCGATATCAGGTGCCACCTCTTTTACAAGAACATATACATCTTCAGCACTCAAGTGATTTTCATCAGCATCGATGAATGCTTGCAAAATTGTTTGACGTTGAGTTGTCAATTTGTACTTTTTGTCTTTAATGCGTTCTTTTAATTTTTCTAATGTTGTGTTCATGATAAATTTCCCCTCGACTGTAAAAAATAATTCGTTTAAACCTACTGACCAACGAATGGGTTGTATTGTTTTTCATACCCTATATTTGTTTCCGGTCCATGACCAGGATAAACCATTGTATTATCAGGCAATCTATATAGCTGAGTCTTAATCGATGATATCAGGGTCTCATAAGAACCATTTGGAAAATCTGTACGGCCTACGGAGTCTCTGAATAGAGTGTCCCCTACAAACACAAGACCTTCCATGTAATAACACACACCTCCTGGCGTATGACCTGGTGTTTCAAGCACCTCAAGATCAATATCACCACATGTAATGTGATCACCTTGTTTAACCTCAATAATTTCCGCTTTTACCTTAATTGGCGTTGGATTGCTATAAGCACTAAGATTAAGTTCAGGATCAGATAAATACGGTACATCGCCCTTATGAATATATACAGGCACATGATAGGTGCTCACAATCTCTTGAATGCCACCAATATGATCTCCATGACCATGTGTCAGTACAACCGCCTTCGGCTTTAAGTCATGTTTTTTTAGCGCATCTAGTACTTCAGCTGTTGCAGGATCGATAATGAAAGCTTCACCTATCGCTTTATCACCGATAACATAGCAATTTGTTCCTAATGGACCTAAAGGCATGCGCATAAGTACTAATTGTTGTTCGCTCATTAAGCCCCTCCTTTACTACGTTGAACAGTATACACTTCACGAATACGACGCAATTTAGTCATTACGAAATCTAGTTGCGAAATATCCCGAATATCAACCACCAAATTGATGCTTACATTTTTTGTATCTTCTTGAACCTTAGCATTGATGTTAGTAATGGTGATTTTCAATTCTGAAAGCACCGCCATAACTTCCATGAGAATACCAGCTCGATCATAAGCTTGAATATCAATGCCTACGTGGAAAGATTCGCCAGAAGAACCGTCCCAAGAGACTTCTATCATCCGCTCTAAGTCTTCAGGAGAATGGCCCATGCTAGTACAATCACAGCGATGAATAGAAACGCCGCGACCACGGGTTATGTAACCTATAATATCATCACCAGGTACAGGATTACAGCATTTTGCCATACGCACCATCACACCAGCTTCACCTTTTACGAGAACACCAGTGCCATTTTTAGTTTTCTTTTGTCCTTGAGATTTTAATTTCTCGATAATTTGCTCTGTGCTGCGCTTAGATTCCTCTACCTCTTTAGACTTTTTATAAAGTTCAATTAAACGCAACAGAACGGTGCTCACAGGAATGCCGCCATAGCCACAGGCTGCAAACATTTCCTCTTCTGTACCGGCTTTAAGTTGTTTCGTTAC
>ERZ773077.2547-NODE-2547-length-11685-cov-3.990198_pt1 | contig 11685 bp, 8 predicted proteins | sample MGYA00580612_ERZ773077 | MGnify/ENA primary metagenome ERZ773077 (study PRJEB29015, sample SAMEA2737971) | human oral metagenome | biome: human oral; feature: human-associated habitat; material: dental | place: China | collected 2021 ...
AAACCTACTGTAGGTCGTCGAGACGACCCACGGTAGGTCGCATCGACGACCTACCATAGGTTTCTTTTTCCCCCTTCCAGGAGGACATTCAAAAAGGGCCGTAGATCCCGCTCCACAAGGGCGAAGTCTCAGCTTCGAACGGGAGCGCTCCGAAGCACTACTTTTTCCCACTCCTTCCCTTCCCTCAGAAGCCCTCATCCAGATCCATACTCTAGCTCGAACTCAGAGGTCGAGCTAATGTCGTATCTTTGGTATAATAATTGTAATAGACGAATTTGCCTTAGAGGCCTCTGGCGGGAAGCCCTCCAGAGCAAGCTCAAGGCTCCCCAGACAAGTAGATGAAAGATATATTCATGTTGATCCGCCGCTTCATAGCCCCCTATTACAAGGGCTATCTGAGCCTGTCGGTGATCTTCAACATCCTCAGCGCTCTGCTGAATCTAGTGGCCTTCTCTCTCGTGATGCCGATCCTCAACATCCTCTTTCAGATCGAGGAGCGAGTCACGACCTACATTCCTTTCAGTTCGCTCGACCTCACTTCTCGGGCCGGTTGGTCGGAGGTGACGCATGTCGTGACGAATAACTTCGGCTACTTCGTCTCCAACTTGATCGAGACGAAGGGAGCATCCTTCACGCTGATCATCCTCGGCATCTACTTAGTCTTGATGACCCTGCTGAAGGTAGGAGCTACTTATCTCGGCGGCTTCTTCCTCATCCCTATCCGCACGGGCGTCGTACGAGACCTGCGCAACCAGCTGAACCGCAAGATCCTTGCCCTCCCTCTAGGCTTCTTCAGCGAAGAGCGCAAGGGCGATGTACTGGCACGTATCACGGGAGACGTCGGCGAGGTGGAGAACTCGGTGATGAGTTCGCTCGACCTCCTGCTGAAGAATCCCATCCTCATCTTCGTCTACCTGGGGTCGATGCTCCTGATCAGTTGGCAGCTCACGATCTTTGTCCTCCTCGTACTGCCTCTGGCGGGCTTCATCATGGGGCGTGTGGGCAAGAGCCTCAAGCGCACCAGCCTCGAGGCACAGAACCAGTGGGGGCAGCTCATTAGCCAAGTCGAGGAGACCCTCGGGGGGCTTCGCATCGTCAAGGCCTTCACCGCCGAAGAGTTCGTCGACAGGCGCTTCGTCCAGTCGAATGAGGAGTATCGCCATACCGTCATGGGTGTGAGTCGCCGACAGCTCCTAGCGCATCCTGTGAGCGAACTCCTAGGTACCACCACCATAGCCATCGTCCTCTGGTACGGGGGCTCGCTGATCCTCAATCAGGAGAGTAGCATCACGGCTTCGACCTTCATCTACTATCTGGTGATCTTCTACAGCCTGATCAATCCGCTCAAGGACCTCAGCAAGGGAGCCTATGCCATCCGCAAGGGGATGGGATCAATGGAGCGTGTCGACCGCATCCTTCAGGCCGAGAGTACCATCGTCGACCCAGTGCAGCCTAAGCCCATCAGCTTCAAGGATTCGATCGCTCTGGAGCACGTATCCTTCCGCTATGCCGACGAGTGGGTGCTGAGGGACGTGAACCTCACGATCCGCAAGGGACAGACCGTCGCTCTGGTAGGACACTCAGGCTCGGGGAAGACCACCCTGGTAGACCTCATCCCTCGCTTCTACGATGTCGTCGAGGGACGCATCACCATCGACGGGACGGATATCCGTGAGGTAGCCGTCTCCGACCTACGCCGGCTCATGGGCAATGTCAACCAAGAGCCGATCCTCTTCAATGCCTCGGTCTTCGACAACATCGCCTTTGGAGTCGATGGCGCTGACGCCGAGGCCGTACGCCGTGCTGCCGAGGTAGCTCATGCCGACGAGTTCATCCGGGAGATGCCCCATGGCTACCAGTCGAATATCGGAGACCGAGGGGGCAAACTCTCGGGAGGTCAGCGCCAGCGTCTATCGATCGCCCGTGCAGTCTTCAAGAATCCTCCCATACTCATCCTCGACGAAGCTACCTCCGCCCTAGACACGAAGAGCGAACGTCTCGTGCAGAACGCCCTGGATCACCTCATGTCGGGCCGCACGACCATCGTCATCGCCCACCGCCTCTCTACGATCATCCACGCCGACGTGATCTGCGTCGTCGATGGTGGGCGTATCGTCGAGCAGGGTACCCACGAGGAGCTCCTTGCCCTCGGCGGACACTACGCCAAGCTTCATGCTATCCAGATGAAGGCTTAGTAGAGCACCTTCCCCTCCCCTACACCCCTCCAAGCAAGCCACGATAGACCCGGCATGAAATACAACTATACTGACACCTTCCGCAGTGCTCTAGAGCTAGCTACCGAGCATGCACAGGAGTTGGGGCGAGCCGAACTCACCCCTGACCTCCTGTTGTGGGGTATCCTCAAGGAAGGGACAAATAGAGCGATCACTTTCCTCACCAATAGACAGCTCTCCATCCCCGAACTGCTGCAGGATCTGGAGGAGCATCTGGGTCCGTCCGAAGGGCGGACAGAGGGGCATCTGCCTTACAGCATCGATGCACACGAGGTGCTAGCACGGGCAGCTCGCATCTCTTCCTTCGTCGGAGCTCCAGCCATCAGTCCCCTGTATATCCTCTATAGTCTTATCTTCAGTCCGTACTCCCTCCTCTCTACCTTCCTCTCCCGACATGGGATCACAGAGGAGCAGGATGATGAGATCAAGTACGTAGGTCAGCTCCTACAGATGGACCGCCTCCGTGAGGGCTCTTCCTCCGGCTCTGCTCCCCGCAAGGAGCGCCCGCAGGTACGTCGGGCAGCTGTCCAGCTCAACGGTGACTTCGTCCCCATCGCCGCCTTCTCTCAGGGGAAGGATGGGCGCTACATCCCCGACGAAGAGCTACTCAATCAGCTCGCCGACTCCATCGGCGCTCAGGTAGACAAGATGCTGGAGGGAATCCCTTCGAAGGGCAAGCGCAAGGCAGGCTTCCCCTACGAGGAGTTCGGACAAGAGCTTATCGATGATCGAGGGCTCTATAGTCAGGAGGCTGTGACCGACAACCTCTATGAGGAAGAGATAGGAAGTATCTTCCAGATCCTAGCTCGTGAGCGACGCTGCTCGCCAGTGATCGTAGGCGAAGCACATACAGGGAAGCGGGAGCTTATCCTAGCGCTCAGCCGTGCTCTAGAGCGTGAGCGCCTCGCTGGAGACCAGCCCAGACAGCTGCGCTATCCCGACCAAGTCCTCCCTCCTCAAGGCTTCCGCTACACGAATCTTCTGCAGCTCAACCTCACCCGACTCCTAGTCTCGGGGCAGATGCTGGGCGGAGCGGAGCAATTCCTACATTCCCTCTTCGAGCAACTAGAGGCATACCCCACGACCCTCCTCTATCTCGAGGACATCCATATACTGAAGAGCTCCAATCGGGGTGGTGGTATGGACGTCCTTGATCTCCTGCTCCTCGGGCTCGAGCAGCGTGGACTCCAGTGCATCTGTACGACCACTCCCTCGGGCTACACACAGGCCATCGAGCGGAGCGAAGGCGTAGCTCGCTCTGTCGTGAGATATACACTTGAGCCCCTCTCTGGCGCACGTCTCGAGCAGGCTTATAGGAAGCGTCGGGGGCAGATAGCTGATTTCTACCGAGTCAACTTCCAGCAAGACTTCGCCGAACATCAGGCACTCGCCGAGCGCTACCTAGGACATCTCCCTCGCCTCTTCGCCCTGTCGGAGCTCCTCGATGCCGCAGGGGGCGAAGCTCGACGCCGCAATGGTCGCCTCTTCTACGGCAAGAATATCGGCGCTCGTATGCAAGTGACCCAAGCAGATACCTTGAAGGGTCTCTCCCGCCTCATCAACATACCCCTCGACCAAATAGAAGACCGCACCGAGCTGGAGCGTCTACGTGCACTGCCCTCAGCGCTCAAGCGACGCATCATCGGCCAGGATCACGCTGTCGATACCGTAAGTCGTGCCATACAGCGTGCACGTCTCGGTCTAAGAGATAGCCAGCGACCCATCGCTTCTTTCCTCTTCCTCGGCCCTACGGGTGTTGGTAAGACTTACCTAGCTAAGGCACTTGCCAAGGAGCTCTTCGGTAGTGAAGACGCCATGGTACGTATCGACATGAGCGAATTCTCCGAGCGCTTCGCCGTCTCCCGCCTGATCGGAGCGCCTCCTGGCTATATAGGCTTCGGCGAAGGAGGGGAACTCACCGAGCCTGTTCGTACAAAGCCCCACCGCCTTGTCCTGCTGGATGAGATCGAGAAGGCACATCCCGACATCTACAATATATTACTCCAGGTCCTCGATGACGGCCGACTCACCGACACCGAAGGGCGTACGGTCGACTTCCGCAATACGATCATCATCATGACCAGCAATGTAGGCTCTCGTGAAGCTAAGGCATTTGCTCGGGGTATAGGCTTCTCCACGGAGCGAGATGAGTCGGTACGACGGGAGGGTATTGTCCGTAAAGCGCTGGAGCGTACCTTCAGCCCAGAGTTCCTCGGGCGACTAGATGAGACTGTCGCCTTCGATAGTCTCAGTGACGAATCACTCACGAAGATCGCTGAACTAGAGCTTAGTCCCATCACCGAGCGCCTGTCCAGCTCGCTCTACCAGCTGGTCGTCTCCGACGAAGCGAAGCGCTACCTCGCCCTCGATGAGAGCCACCGCACGATGGGGGCACGACCACTGCGCCGTCGCCTACAGCAACTCGTCGAGGACAAGTGCGTGGAGCTGATCCTCGACGGAGAGCTACTGCCCGGCGGGACACTAGAAGTCGGGCTCTCGCCCCGTGGCGAACTGACCTACTCCGTACAGGCACCCGAGGCCTCCACATCCACTAAGTGCAAGAAGAGCCACTCATGACTCGCCCCGTGATCACCGAAGAAGAGCTTCAGGATGCACTAGCCGATCCTCGGCGCCGACGTGAAGCCTTCGCCACCGTCGTACGACTCTACTCCCAGCAGATCTATTGGCAGATCCGGCGGATGGTCTATATCCACGAGGATGCGGACGACTTGGTGCAAAACGTTTTCATCAAAGCGTGGGAAGCGATCGAAGGATTCAGAGGCGAAGCTAAGGTATCCACCTGGCTCTATCGTATCGCACTCTACGAAGCACTGAACTTCCTCAAGAAGCGTCGTCACGAAGAAGAGCATCTACTCTCGCCGTCCGACGAGGGCGATTCGCTCTATCTCCTGGAGCGCCTTACGGCAGATGAGTACTTCGATGCCGATGCCGCCGAGGTGCGCCTACAGCAAGCGATCCTCAGTCTACCACCCAAGCAGCAGCTGGTCTTCCGCTTGCGCTACTACGATGAATTGCCCTACGACCAGATGGCTACCCTCACTGGCACCTCCGAGGGCTCGCTGAAAGCCTCCTACCATCATGCAGTGAAGAAAGTCACTGACTTCCTCCAAGCAGAGAAATAAACCTTCGCCCCAACGAATTGTCTCAGTGTTGAAGCTCCGATCACCGGACTTCTCTACAGATATGAATAAGCAACCGAATCTCCCATCAGCCGAAGAGAGCAAGGCGCACTACGGTGTCCCCTCCGGGTACTTCGATACTCTGGAGGATCGCATCATGGCACAGATCCCCGAGTCTCAGCCCGAGGAAGTGCTCCCCGTGGCCAAGCCCAAGCTCTGGATACGCCTACGGCCCATCGTCTATCTTGCGGCGATGTTCGTCTCGATGAATCTTATCTTCCGAGCTTTCCGTCCCGACCCAGCTCCTCAGCAGGTAGCTAAGACGGAGACGACCCAGAGCTCCAACGACGACTACACGGACTACTACGCCGAATATGGTGAGCGCATGACGGCCTCCGAAGGATACTCGACCTACTACAGCGAGCTGGAGGACGCACTTTCTTCCCCTACCGCCACCCTGACCTCCTACTAACTCCGAGCCTACTATGAAGCGATTCTTCTACCTTCTATTTGCACTGACCCTCTTCGTCTCCGCTGAGGCGACGAATCCTCAAAAGCAAAAACCGACTCCCGAGCAGGCTAAGAACGCCATGCGTGACAAGGTGCGTCAGGAGAAGCGAGCCTTCCTCATCAAGGAATTAAGCTTATCGACGACCGAGATCGACGGCCTGATGCCCATCCTCAATGAGCTTGACGATAAGCGCTTCGCCCTATGGATGAGCTCGAAGAACCTAGCCAACCGCTTCCACCGTCAGGATAAGACGCTCACGGCAGAGGAACTCAATTCCCTCTTTGAGCAGACACTGGACTTCCACGTGAAGGAAGCCGAACTCGAGCGTACCTATTATCTGCGCTGTCGCTCCGTGCTGTCGGGCGAGAAACTCGTGCGCCTACCCTTCGTCTGTAAGGATTTCGCCCGTCGCTTCTTCGCTCGGCACAAGCGCTAGCAGTCGCTGGCACGGAGACCTTAGGTCGCTATCCGGGTCTTCGCTACACAGACGCTCCGCTCGGATGCACTTCTATCCACCGCGTGATCGCAGGTAAAGAAGGCGATAGGTACTCGTAAATCCTCCGACGAATACAGGTAAATAGAGCGGACAATACAGCCACTTCCATCGGCCTTCTCCCGTAGTGAGATCGCCCCGTTCACACAGCTAGGTTGGCCCCACCGAAGAGTAGGGTCAACCTTTTCCTTTCCCCCTAAGGCACACACTCCGCAGTGGAGAGGCTTGACTTAGGGGATTCTTTATAACTTTGTGCCCTAGTGTTAGGCTGGGTTCTTGTATCCTGAAGCTTCGTATCAAGTAGCCCGACACCCATAGTATCAAGATGAGCTCGCTCACTACAATAGATATAAGCATGAGACGTATCACCTCCATAGCCCCCGTGGCCCTTGGTCTCCTGGCTCTTGTCCTCAGCACCTCGAGCTGCAACAGCAAAAGGAAGGTAGAACTAGAGGACTTCCAGCTCTACAATAGCCAAATCACAGGCTTCGCTCTCTCGACAGCCGACAAGGATATGAAGGAAGCCCTCGCCAAGGCGGCCTTTGTCATCCGCAATACTGAGACGGGACGGATCTACAATCCACAGGCACTCCCCTACAGCTCTAAGAGCTATGACCTCAGCCTTCGCATACAGAGCGCCACGCAGGGAGCCGAGATCGAGGTGATCACTGCCGATGGTAAGACGACGAAGTGGACGGGAGAGAAGCAGACCTTTAAGAGTGATGCCCTCCTACATGGCATACAGCTACGTGTCACCACCAAGGACCGGAGTGGCCAGCGACAGAGCTACACCTACAAGGTGACCTTCAAGCGCTACCAAGAAGACCCACATTCCTTCTCTTGGTCCGAAGCATCGGTCTCGGGACTACCTGCATTCGGCTCGGCCTTCTCCACAGTCATGACCTCAGGTGACGGTGGTACGATGTACTATGTCAAGCCCAGTGGGGCGAGTGCTGCTAGCACGTTCGCCAGTCCTACGGCTTCTTGGCAGGATGCTTCTCTGACAGGTATCCCTGCGGGAGAGCGTTTCACCTCGGTCGTCTCCTACGGAGGCAAGCTCTATGCTACGACAAGTGCCTCGAAGCTCTACGAAGGCTCAGGGGTGAGCTTTGCTACCAAGGCGCTCTCGGGCGACTATTCGCCTAGCCTTATACTCGGTGGGCTCAAGATCAATGGCGTCCCTTCGCTCACCCTCCTCGGTGCAAACACCTCTGGATCTAAGGCCTTCCTCACCTATGGTATTGCATCCAGCTCGGTGACTCACGTCGGCGAAGCGCCCGATGGCGCCTTCCCCTCCTCAGGAGAGACCGTAAGCTACGAGCTCGCTGGCGGTAATTATCAGGGTAATGCCCTGTATCTGGCAGGCGGGGTCACTGCTAGCGGGAAGGCTAGTCCCAATCTCTGGTCCACGACCAACGGCCATGACTGGCTGATCGTCGGCGGGAAGATCACCGAAGGAAAGGCTGTCACGGCTCAGACTCTAGCCTATGTGCCCAGTCAGAAGCGTATCTACCGCTTCGCCTCTACTGCAGAGGGGCTCGAGCTCTATATCTCCAGCGACAACGGTCGCTCGTGGGAGTCTGCCCGCACGACGGCATTCTCTGGTCTCACACTGACCGACTTCGCAGGCTATCCACTGCAGGCCTTCCCCTCAGCAGACGGAGAGACGATCTATCTGCTTCGTGGAGCGAAGTCGAGTGGCGAGTCAGCCAAGCTCTTCGTAGGGAAGTTCGGCGGGCTGAAGACCATCGAAGACTAACCCCATCCCTAGCGATCCTCAGCTCCGATGCGACAGCTCCTCCTCAGTGCTACGCTTCTCCTCTGCTCCTATCTCGGGCTACAGAGAGCCGATGCACAGGAATATCGGTATGAGTTCGGCGCCTCTCTGGCGTCGAACTACTACATCGGCGACCTGGGACGACAGGGGATCATCGCACCACAAAGCCTTGGTATTGCGTTAGAATTGAGACGAGTCCTATCTCTTCGCTGGACACTGAGTAGCGAACTAGCGCTCCGTGGGCTAAGGGGATCAGGTACTTTCGCTTCGAATACCTATCCATCGGACGGCCGTACATTGAGCTTCAGTCGTACACTGACGGATATCGCTCTCGGAGGAGAATTTCATTTCTTCCCCTACAGCGATAGGGAGCGCTACCTTGGGACGAGATCTTGGACGCCCTTCATCGGTGCGGGGCTCGGACTTGCGGGCGGAGTGAGCGACTCCAAGCTACAGCTCATCCCTGGCGTATACGCTCGTCTCGGGATGAAGTACAGGCTAAGCCCCCGCTGGGCTCTATCGGCGAGCTGGACACTACGCCGTACCTTCACCGATCATCTCGAGGGATTGGGCCCCGCCTCTTGGATGGCTAACCCCTTCGGACTGGATCAGCGAGGGAGCATCAAGCACCACGACAGCTACGGCTATTGGTCCATTGGACTCCACTATAGCCTAGCACCCCGACAGCGATATAGCTGTAACTAAGATATAAGTATATTTGTATAGGGCTAGTGCCCCATACATACCCTAAATAGTATAAGAAAGAAAACGTGTCAATGACGACGCCTTCACACCTAGCTGACCTGTCGCCCGAGCTCCGAATACCCGAGCACGTGGCGATCATCATGGATGGGAACGGGCGCTGGGCAAAGCAACGTGGGCTTCCCCGCACGGATGGACACATCCAGGGACAGGAAGCTCTGCGGGAGACGCTACGTGCGGCGGTCGAATTCGGCATACACTTCCTCACCGTGTATGCCTTTAGCTCCGAGAATTGGTCTCGCCCGCAGGAGGAAGTCGAAGCGCTGATGAGCCTCCTAGTATCTGCGATCCACTCCGAGACTCCCGAGCTCCACAAGCAGGATATACGGATACGAGCCATCGGCGATATCGCTAGACTCCCCGAGAATGCCCAGCAAGCACTCCGAGAGAGCATAGAGAAGACCCGAGACAATAAGGGTCTCACCCTCATCATCGCCCTGAGCTACTCCTCTCGTGACGAGCTACTCCGAGCTACACATCGTATAGCGAGCGAAGTAGTTTCAGGTAAACTCGCCCTCGATGAGCTGAACGAAGAGGTCATCTCACGTCATCTAGACACCGCCGATTTCCCTGATCCAGACCTCCTGATACGTACAGGTGGGGAGGAGCGCATCAGCAACTTCCTCCTCTGGCAAGCCGCATATACCGAGCTATTCTTCTCTCCAGTCTACTGGCCTGACTTTGGACGAGAGGCGCTACTGGATGCTATCAAGGCCTACACCGCACGCGAACGGCGCTTCGGTAAGACAAGCGAACAAATACAGCTGGAGGACTAACGTCCCCGACCAGCACGACGATAATAGACCCTATGCAGAGAATCCCAGCACTCCTACTACTTACCTCGCTCCTGGTGGTAAGCTCAGTAGAGGCCAAGTCACATACACTCCGACAGCTCCCTGTAGACTCGACCAAGACGAGCGAGCCTGTAGTCATCGCCCCGACTGTGAGCTATGAGCATCCCACCACCAAGACGATCGCCGAGGTGAAGATCACGGGATCGACCAGCTATGACCACTATGTCCTGAGTAGTCTCTCAGGACTCAACGAAGGAGATGAGATACAGATCCCCGGGCCTGCACTGACTTCGGCGGTAAATCGCTTCCTGCAGTCGGGCTACTTCTCCAATGTCCGTGTCCTCGTCTCCAAGTATGTCGGGGACAAAGTATACCTAGAGATCGCCCTGACTGAACGTCCTCGCCTCTCCGAAGCAACGTTCACCGGCGTGTCGAAGGGTGATCGTGAGGAGCTAGAGAAACGTACTGGCCTGAGGAAGGGATCGCTGATCTCGCCCAATACGCTTGATCGTGCACGCCAGCTCGTCAAGAAATACTACGACGAGAAGGGCTTCCGTGACATGAAGATGACCATCCGTGAGACCGAAGCTCCAGGACAGCCCGGCTACGTGAACCTGACACTCGACATCGATCGTAGTGGCAAGACGAAGGTGCGTAATATCTTCTTCGAGGGGAATAGCTCGCTCACCGACTACCAGCTACGTATGGCCATGGGCAAGACGAATGAAGGCTTCTCCCTCGGTCGTGGACGTGCGCTCTCGTCTCTGCTGAAGATCTTCAAGCAAAAGAAGTTCGTCGACGCCGATTATAAGGAAGACCTCCAGAATATCATCAAGAGATATCAGGCGGCGGGATACCGTGATGCGGAGCTCGTCAGCGATAGTATCGTACCCGTACCAGGTACACGCAAGGTAGATATATATCTAAAGCTCAACGAAGGTCAGAAGTACTACATCAAGGATATCCGTTTCGTCGGGAATACTAAGTATTCATCCGAGATCCTCTCTCAGCTACTTGCCATCCGTCCGGGCGATGTATATGACCAGAAGCGTCTAGAGAATCGCTTGACCATCGACGAAGATGCTGTGAGCAATCTCTACTACAACAACGGCTATATCTTCGCTGGCGTCGACCCGATCGAGACCAATATCCAGGGTGATTCCGTATCCCTCGAGGTACGAGTGACCGAAGGCCCCCAGGCCACCATCGACAAGGTCATCATCCGTGGTAATGATATCGTCTACGAGGATGTGGTACGTCGTGAGCTCTATACCAAGCCAGGGGTGCTCTTCAGTAAGGAAGATCTGATGAACTCCTTCCGTATCCTCAACCAGCTTGGCCACTTCGACGCTGAGAAGTCTATACCTAAGCCTGTGCCCAATCCTCAGAGCGGGACGGTAGATATCGAGTATGACCTGACGCCGAAGAGTAATGACCAGCTCAACCTCTCTATTGGTTGGAGCCAGACGGGGCTGATCGGATCCATCGGATTTACCTTCACGAACTTCTCCATACAGAATCTCTTCCGCCCAAGTATGTATAAGGGCATCATCCCACAGGGTGATGGTCAGAAGCTCTCGATCAATGGGCAGACGAATGCTCGCTACTACAATCAGATCAGTGTATCCTTCAGTGACCCCTGGTTCGGTGGTAAGCGCCCCAACCTTCTTTCGGTAAGCGCCTTCTACTCACGTATGACGGCCATCGACCAGCGCTATTATTCAGGGCAGGCTCGCAACTACTACGGCTCGGGCTACTACAATCCCTACTACGGAGGTTACGGATACGGGGGCTACGGTGGCTATGGCAACTACTACGATCAGGCGGGACAGGGACGCTCTTCGCTCTATGAAGATTCGTACGATGCCGACAAATCTCTGAGCATTATAGGTATGAGCATCGCCAACGGACGCCGTCTCAACTGGCCCGATAACTGGTTCCAGCTCACCGCTTCGCTGAACTTCACCCACTACC
>ERZ773077.2548-NODE-2548-length-11683-cov-3.967836_pt1 | contig 11683 bp, 26 predicted proteins | sample MGYA00580612_ERZ773077 | MGnify/ENA primary metagenome ERZ773077 (study PRJEB29015, sample SAMEA2737971) | human oral metagenome | biome: human oral; feature: human-associated habitat; material: dental | place: China | collected 2021 ...
CGAAAGTACACGGAAAAGCGGAAGTATACGGAGGAGCGGAAGTATACGGAGAAGCAAGAGTATGCGGAAAAGTGAAAGTACACGGAAAAGCGAAAGTACACGGAAAAGCGGAAGTATACGGAGGAGCGGAAGTATACGGAGAAGCAAGAGTATGCGGAAAAGTGAAAGTACACGGAAAAGCGAAAGTACACGGAAAAGCGGAAGTATACGGAGGAGCGGAAGTATACGGAGAAGCGGAAATTAAAAGTCTACAAGATTATATAGTTTTCAAAAATAACTGGTCGAGCGGAAGAAGTTTCACATGGACAAGAAGCAACGATATGTGGAATGTTGGTTGCTTTTACGGGAATGGCAAAGAACTAATAAAAAAAGCATATAAAGACAGTAAATTGTCGGGAGATATGTATAAGATGTATGTTGAGTTAGTTGAAAAAATAAAAGAAAGATTAAAGGAGGAGGAAAATGACGGATAAACAAATAGATAAAAAAGCTGTAGGTTATCGCATCAAACAAATAAGACTAAGTAAAAGGTGTACTTTAGAGCAATTTGCAAATTTGATTGGTACTAGCAGAAGTAATGTTTGGCAATGGGAAAACGGAATGATGTTACCGACCGGAAGTCGTTTAGTAAAAATTGTAGAAATAGCAGATATTACTATAAATGAGTTGCTATATGGCGATATTAGAAAAGAGGAGGAGCAAATGAGAGGGTTTGAATTAATAGAAGGACTTAATGGAGAGTTACCGGTTAAAGCAACTGTTAGTAGTGCTGGAGTAGATTTTATAGCAAGTGAGGATATTAGAATACCCGCTTTTAGATTTAAAGGAACAGCTACTTTAGTGCCAACTGGAGTAAAAGCATTTATGCAGGAAGATGAATACTTACAAATTTTTGCTAGAAGCAGCATACCTGTAAATATGGGGTTATTAATGAGTAATGGAGTAGGAATTATTGACGCTGATTATTATAACAACCCTAAAAATGAAGGACACATAATGATAGAGTTTACTAACTTAACTAATGAGCATATAACTATAAAAAAAGGAGAAAGAATTGCTCAAGGGATATTTAATAAAGTGTTACCTGTAACTCATGGAGTAACAATTAAGAACGCTACTAGAAGCGGTGGTTTTGGTAGTACTGGAGAAAAATAAAGTTTAAAGATATAAAGAGAGGTAAATAAAATGGAAAAAGTAACAATTCAATTAGAAGAAGCAACAGTAAAAGCACTAGACAGATTTATAGAGTTAGATGGATGTGATTTAACAAGAGAAGAGAAAGTTAATGTAATTATTCTTGCTTACTCTGGAAAAAACCTTTGTGATATGGATGATGAATTTGAGGAAAGTGAATTATGCGAAGAAATGCGAGCGACCATAAAAAGATTAGACCCTGTTACGGATAAAAAAGCACGTTTTGGAATGGCTGAACATGAAATAAAAACTCTTCTAATTTTGCGTGAAATTATGGAAGATGAAGATGTGAAAAATAAAATTAAACAAGATGTGATTGATTTAATTGATGATTTAGAAGCGGAAACAGAAGAGGAAGTAGAACAAAAACAAAGATGTATAGATTTAATTAAAGAGTTAGATTAAGTTTACATAAAAAGAGAGGAAGAAACAAATGAGAGAGATAACAATTAAATTAGATGAAGCGGTAATAAAAGGTTTAGAAAGATTATTAGAATTTAAAAGTGAAAATTCGCATATTCAAACTAAAGAACAAATCATTGAATTGTTTCTTTTAGAAGATGTACCAAAAACATTGATGCAAAGTGATGATAATTTTATAGGTAGCGACCTAGAAAAAGAACTAAAAGAAGCCTATGTTAATTTTTACCCGCCTTCAAGTAAAGATAGAAAATTTATAGAAAATATTAATAAAATAGAAACTTTGCAAAGAAAATTAAACAACTCAAAAACCAAAGAAGAAAAACGAGAAATAATAAAGGAAATGCGTGATTTTGTTACTAATATGGAAGTTAGCGATGAAGAGGATAGGAAAGTTAAACAAGATATGTTATCTTTCGTTGAATTTATAGAGTCAACAACGGAGGAAATTCATAATGAGGAATAGTTTAAATCAAGTTATCAAATGGCTCAATACGAAGCAAGCGAGGTATATCGCTTATAGAGAAGTAGATAAAATAAAAGCTGCTCGTATTAAACAAGCAGCAGCACAAAAATAAATTACACATTAATTATAACTTAGATAAATAAAAAAGTCAACGGGAGGGTAAAATGGCAATACATAACTTAAAGATAGGTAATTACTTGTTAGAAGATGCTATAAAGCATTTAGAACGAGCTGGAGAAGATGTTAGAACATTAAAGGTCTGTAAAGAAGACTTAGAAGAGAAGATAGAGAGTAAAAGTATATCGACTTTTAGCAAGTTAGCTAAATTAAAGAAATTAAACGATAATCAACAATTAGTGTTAGATAGATTAAAGAAACATTTTAGTAGTGAGTATGTATTTGATAATATAGCTCGTTTTATTGATTGTCAAAGATATTTGAAAATTGACGGCGAAGTGTTTAAAGCGTTTAAAAAATTGAACGCACAAGAAGAAATAGAGGTATTAAAACATTACATCGAATATTTAGAAACAAAGGAGAAAGAATAATGCTGACATCACAAGAGTTTATTGAAAGATTAAGAGAATTAGGATATAAGGTCATTGTAAACGATGATAGAATTGAAATTCATAAACCTTTTGCATCTACTTATTTATATACTGGAGCAGTAGCGATGGGCGAACATAGATACATTTTTCTTGATGAACTACCATTAGAAACGTTATTAATTTTAACTCAATATATTTTAACTCCGTTTGAAAAAAGGGGAGAAGTTAAAGTAGTTTATTATAGAATACCTCTACCAAATTTATTTACTACGGACGAACAACAACAATATATCACTTTAAAAGATGGTACTTATTTCGCTAGTAGATTTAATAAAAAATTAAAACAAACATTTAACGAGGAAGAATTGGAAGATGTTCCAAAATTCTATAGAGATTTTGCTGTAACGATAGATAAAAAGGAGGAAATAATTAGTGATTAATAATGTAGTTTTAACCGGAAGGATAACTAAAGACTTAGAGTTGAAATACACAAGTTCTAATATACCTAGTGTTGCTTTTACTTTAGCTGTTAATAGAACACATCAAAGTCAAGATGGAAAACAACAAGCTGATTATATAGGTTGTATAGCTTATAGGAAAAGAGCTGAAAACATGGTACGTTATCTCGGGAAAGGTAGTTTAATCGGAGTTGAAGGAAAGATACAAACAGGAAGCTATACAGATACTAAAGGAAATACTGTATATACAACAAATGTAATAGCAAATGAAGTTCATTTTTTAGAAAGTAAAAAACAAGGTCAACAAGGTCAGTTCAACCAAAATTATAATCAATCATTTAATAACAATGGGTATAATCAACAAGGAAACTATAATCAAGGCTACAACAACAAAAATAATGGTTATAACGCTCAACAAAAGCCTGATGCTATGAATTACATAGGGCAAGGTCAGAACGGGCGAAATAACGCTAATAATCATCAAGGTGCGTTTAACGATTTCGGTAATAATTTCCCTTCTGATAATGAGTTTAACTTTGAAGATATACCTAACCCGTTTAAAGAAGATTACTAATGAATGAACAGAGATATATTTAAGTGCGATGGTAAGGTCTTAGTAGTTAATTTCAAGCTGCTAGAAGCGTTAGGAGGGCGAGGATATTCAAATGAAGCTATCGTCCTCCAACAGATTGATTATTGGTTAGAACAAAATAGAAAACAAGATAAAGAATATATAGACGGAGAATATTGGGTAAGATACTCGGTAACAAAATTATATAAAACAGATTTCTGTTTATTGTTTAGTATAGATACATTAAAGAGAATAATAAAGAGTTTAGAAGACAAGAACTTCGTTATTATTTCAAAAAAAGAAAAGAAAAAATACATCAGAATAAATTATACTGAAATAAATAAATTTTTTAGCATTAGTGGAGAACCTGTGAAGACTCCCGATGAACCTGTGAAGACGTCAATGCAGAACATTGAAAATAGAATAATGGTGCAAAATGCACCAAATAAAGATGTGATAAGCACTAGAGAAATGGTGCAAAATGCACCGAATGAAAATCAAAGTGGTGCAAAATGCACCGAACAAGAAGTGCAAAATGCACTAATCAATGGTGCAAAATGCACTAATGAAATGGTGCAAAATGCACCGACTATATATAAGATTAATAATAAGATTAATAAGATATATATAAAATATAATAACTTTATCAAAGAGATACTTGATAATAAGAGTGTTGATAAAGTTAATATACTTAATAATCATATAAACTATCTTTTTTGGTTTTCTGAAATAAAACATGATGTAAGGCTTGTTATATCAAGAGTTTTAAACGATAATACTTTACCTAAAACGTATCGCATAAACACAGAGAAAGTTGATATATCAAGTATACGGGCGACTTTTGAATTAGTGCAGGAAAAGAACATAGATTATTGCGTTGACAAAATCTTAAAATCTAAAAAAATTACTAATTTTGAAAGTTATGTTATAGCGAGTTTATATAATTCAGTAAAGGTTAAAGAAGATAAAGATATTAAAACTAGTTTAGGTTATGACTGGTTTGGAAAGGACTTGTAGTTGGAACATAAATTTTTTGTAAAAATAAAAGCAGAAGATTTTCCGAGAACTACAGCACAACAGAAAAAGTTTTCAACTAAAACAAAGAGATTTTACGAGACACAAAAAACTAGCTTGGCTAAAGGTCAACTAGATAGAGCATTAAGTGGAAGACAACCTAAAGTACCTTTTGACTCGGCAATAGAGTTAACTGTGTACTGGGTGTTTCCTAAAATCAAAAGAGCTAAAAACGGACAAAGGAAAGATACAAGCCCGGATGTAGATAATTTACAAAAAACATTGCAAGACAGATTAAAAAAATTAAACTTTTACAAAGATGATGGTTTAATATCTGATTTAATTGTTAAAAAGCGTTGGCATGATTGCAGCGGTTTATATATTAAAATCAGAGATGTTGAAAAGATAGATGAAGAATTAAATGAGATGCTAGAGGTTTTTTCAAATGGATAAGAAGAAAAAAGAACAAAAGAGGTAATAAATGAAAGATTTTATAGAGACAATACTATTTGTTATTTTAGGAAGTATATTAGGACATTTATTTTTAATATTTTTTTATACAAATGATGATTAGATTAAAAAGAAGAGCAGAGAGAAATGGAGTAGGAGGGTAGGAGATGAGTGCAGTTAGAATAAGATTTTGGTTGAAAAACGGTGAATTTTTAGATACTTCAATTGATATTGATGATTTAATAGCTATAAATGAAGTATATGGTAAGGTAAAAGCTGGAGTAATAAGAAATGAGAATTTAAAAATCACTATTTCAAATATAACATTTCATGTTGACGATATAGCAAAAGCATCATGCTGGTATGGTTACCTATTTACAGATGAACCATTATCAACTGTAACGATTGAAGAAAGAGATGTAATAAAAGAAGAGCTTAATAAAGTATACGGTAAAGTTGATAATTTTATAGAACGTATAGAAGAAAAATTTTTAATTACAATATTAGTGATTACATTAATAATTGCAACATTAGTTACAGCGTGTCAAATATTAGGAGGATAGGAGAATGGCTAAATTTTGGAATAATTTAAAATACCATGAAGATACTGTTAAAAAAGAAAAATTAACTAAAGAAGATATAACATTCTTAAAAGACTTACAAAAAGAACTTAATACAGAAGATACAGTAGGAACAGCTAGTCCTAGATTTTGGGTTATTAAGCAACCGGAAAGAATATATCATGTAGATAAAGATGAAGCAGAACATTATATGTTTATTGAGACAGATAGTCATAGTGAATTAACATTAGAAGATTTGAAAGAAAAACTAGAAGATTTATTCGATGAGAATTTAAAAGATATAAAAATCGAAAACAATGAATTGATTTTTAAATACTATGATGAAGATTTTGAAGAGGAAGAAGAATATACTGTGGATTTTAACAATAATTATTTTTCTAGCGATAGCATGATAGAGAAAATATTAGAGTTATTAAAAGATGAGGTAGAGGTATTTTATTACAAAGAAATAGATGTAATAGTTCCTAATTGTTTATTTTTAACTCAGATAGATGCTGAAAATCATTTAAGAAATAACGATTACCATTATCACGAAGAAGCAAGAACTTATTGTATGTGTGGCTGGAGAAGTCCACGTTTAGAAAAATTGATTAATATTTTATCGAAAACTGATTTTGATGACATAGAAGTTAAGTAGGAGGATAGGAGATGTTCGAGAAAACACTTAAATTACTAATTGAAATGAAGAACGGAGACAGATTAGCTGTTATAACCAACAAGAATACAGTAGCGTGTTTTAAAATGTGTTACGATACAAAAGGAAGTCTTGACGAAGATTTTACATTTGAGGTTGAAGGAACACCTGTTAAAATTCATGAAGTAGATAATGCTAGGTGGTTTCCAATTGATGTGATATAAGGAGAAATAAGATGTTACAACCGAAAATATATATTAAGGAATTGAATATAGTCAGAGAAGTAGAAATGATAGATTTCTACAATAAAGTAGTATTAGCTCGCCTTATAGGAGTTAGACCTCGAGGCGAAACAGCTATATATTCTTTTGATGAAGTAGAGTTCATAGAAAATACAGGGTTTAAAGATATGAACGGAAAGTATATTTATGCGGGAGACATAGTTACACTTGATGATGAGTACGGAGATGAATATAAAGTAATGCAAGACGAAGATGAATTGACATTTTATTTAGAGCCTATAAAACCATTCAGCATTACTGATAAAGAAATACAATTAAGAAAATCTATGGAGTATAAAATAACTATAATAGAAAGGTAGAGAAAAAAATGTTACAACCGAAAGCATATAGTAAAGAGAAGCAGAAAGTTTATGATGTGAAATATATTGATTTCGACAACGAAACACTAGAATTATTGACTGAGCAACAATTTGATTTTTACGCTCATGTATATGATTTTGATGAAGTAGAGTTCATGGAAAATACAGGATTTAAAGATATAAATGGCGACTATATATATGTTGGAAGTATATTAACTGATGAAGGGGTATTAGGAGACGACTACTGGGATTATGCAACAATAGAAAAAGATATTAATGATGGGTATTATATTTCTTGGAAAAACAATGAATTTAGCGAAAGTCTGTACGAATGTTCAGCTTACTCTGTTGTTGGAAACATTTACGAAAATAAGGAGTTATTGAAATGATGTACAAACTATTAATCAAAATGAAGAACGGAGAAATGTTAAAAATCAAAACAGAGCTAAAGACTATAGAAATGTTACAACGGGTTTACGATAAAAAAGAAGAGTGTAGCGATGATTATATGTTAGAAATAGAAAATGAAAAAGTTAGAATTAAAGCTGTTGATTATTTTGCGTGGAGTGCAGATATTTTTGCATGAAGCGGCAGTATATTTATGTAATAGATGAAAATACTTTAACAGTTGAAATAGGTGAAGATAAAAATGGATATAATAAGTGATATAAAGTTTTTAAAAAACTCTTTTAATGATATTAAGGAAAAAGCAAGTGAATTAAACAAGGAGTGGAAGAGAGAAATGGATAAGCAAAAACTGATAAATGAAATGAACAAAAAAATAGATGAACTTAAAAATGAGTTTTCGGAAAAAATTGCTGCTTTAGAAGAAAAGAAACCTTATGAGATAAGTTATCCGGAAAGTGGTGCAGAAGTGTATTACTTTGACGATTACACAGGAGATTTAGAAAAAAGGTTATTTGATAAAGACGATGGATATGATAAATATTTATACGAAATAGGTCTATATTTTCAAACAGAACAACAAGCCGAGCAATTCATAAAAGAGCAGACTTTAATTAAGAAGATAAAATGTTATGCGAAAGAACAGCAGGGGGATTGGCAACCTAATTGGGAAGAGAGAACTACGAAATATTTCATAAATATTCTACACGATGATAGAAGTGTAAGTGTTAGAAGAACTATCGAATTTGACGTGTTGCCTAAACTACCTCATTTCAAAACAGAAGAAATAGCTCAAGCGTGTATTGATGAGTTTGGAGATGAGATTTTGGAGGTGTTTTGTTAATGAAGATTGAGAATTTAGAAAAAGCTGCTGAATTAAACACGTATATTAAGGGTATAGAAGATTTTATTAATATTTCTAACAGAAATCCTGGATATATAAAAATAAATTGTGGGATTGTTTGTATAGAGATAAAAAAGGAACAAGAGCATGAAATAATAAACGCACTAGAAAAGATTAAAAGTAACACAATAGAACAACTAAAAGAGTTAGGAGTTGAAGTGTAATGAATGAATTAATGCAGAAGATAGCAGAAAAGTTAAGTGTTAGTATAGATAAGATACCGGAAGTGTATGAGGGCTTGAAATGGCAATATGTTGTTTGGGAAGCGTGTGACTCTATGAGTTGCATCTTTGGGATTGCAGCATTTTGTGCTACCGTTGCACTGATATTTAATTGGATTGATAAAGATTCGGAATGGCGAAATGAAAGTGACCGCCTAAAGTATAAAAAAATTCTAAAAATAACAACATTGATATTAATTTCTTGTATATTAAGTATATTGTTTTTACAAATATTAAAATATGTATTTGCTCCCGATATTGTATTTTTAAAAGGTGTGTTAGGGGGATGGTAGAATAATGAAACTATCTGATTTTAACGTAGTCGAAACAAAAATAAAGGAAATAAAACTGTGTCAAATATTTTTAAAACCTGATACGGAATATAAAGATGAAAAAGAAACTAACGAGGATAGAAAATCAATTGAAGAGTATTATAGAAACAAAATCAAAGCATTGTATAAAGATTTAGAAGATATGGGTGTGGAGGTTGATATAAATGTTAATCAATTACACTAAGTTAAAAGATTATAGGTATAGACAAGGGGGAATTAAAAGATATTGTCATAAATGCGGCGGAGAGTTAGAGTATTGTTACTTAGAACGTGGTGTATATTCTATACGATGTGAAGATTGTAAATATCATACTTTAGTAGAAGCTGAAAACCCCAACTTAGCATTGGTAAAAGTAGGAGAAAAATAAAATGTTAGTAGAACAAAACAAAGATACTTTAATTTGCACTATAGAAGCGGTTGATATACAAGAAGCTATTGAAGAACTGGAAGAGGCAGAAGTTAAAATTAGAAACAATATAACAAATGGAAATATAAAAGAAGGAATTATCATATACAGCAAGAATGTGATGGTAATTCGGAATACAAAATACAAAACTAAAATAAGAGAAGAGGTATATTAATGAGAAAATTAAAATTAATAGCAGCATCAATTTCATTGGTGTTTTTAACTACGATATTAGCAGGGTGTAATAAGGATATTTGGCAAACAGATTTTGAGTTTACGAAAGTTATTGTTAAACTACCTAACGGAGAGATAGTCGAAGGAGAGGTTGAAGAGTGGACTAGTTACCATGAGAAGTCTATGGTTAAAGTTAAAATCAAAGGTGGTAAACAATATTTAGGACATTCAAACAACATAATCTTATATAATGATTAGGAGATTGATTGAATGAGTAGATATGTTAAGTTTTACCCCTCAATTATTAAGAATATTAAAAGACAAATGGCTAGTAGTTATTTAGATGATTATGAGACTTTGAATTATATTTTATATAGGTTAACCAAGAAGGATAATTTTGTAATAGAAGCGGATGTTATTACTTCTTTAAGAAATATCGCTGATTTTGATGTTGACGATGATATTTATTGTTATTTGGAGAAAGAGTCTGACATTGTAGAAGCGGTAAAAGTAAGAGATATTATGTTTGATATATTAAACAGTAAGATGCAAAGTATTAGAGGTAAACAAGTGAAGTTTAATACCACTAAAGTAAGAGTCTTATTAAGTAATTCTAAAAATAATATTATCATGAAAACATCGTTATACCGCATAGAGTTTTTAACTGGAATGGAATTGAAAAAGTATATAGTTAAAACTGTTGTAGCTCCTATAGGTAGTTTAAATACTGTTAAACTTTTGAATAAAAAAGAAACAGAAGATGTTATTTACAAAGCAGCTAGATATTTAAGTGTTAAGTTTAATTGTGGTTATAAGATAGATTATGAAGCATCTAATATAACTGTAGAACGAGGACAAGTTTTACAATTCCATTGGGATAGAGGAGCATTATTATTAAATGGTAAGATGATAGTAAACTTATTATCCGGAACAAAAGAGATTGCTCGTAAGGTTATGATGGAGATAAATAACAAAGCGCATAAATTGTAGATTTTAAATATATAACTTGATAGAATATAAGTATAAAATATAAAAAAGGGGGAGATTGCCATGAGACCTTTTCCAAAAGCAAGAATTAAATTAGGTAATGGAGTTAATCTTAAATTTACTAAAAATGGCACTAGTATTACAAGGAGTGGTTATTGTCCTACTTCCCTAACTAAAAGCAACAGAGGGCAAAATAACGAGCATACAGAGTGTTTTGGAGATACATTAGATAATGATACTTTCTTTTTTGAAGAACGAGTAGAGCGTGATGATAGAAGTTTGCTTAAAAAGATTTTCGATAGGACTGTGATTTTTATAATATATACTATATATGCGATAGCTGGAGCTATATATGTATTCTTTAACTTATTTATTTTCGGGGTACTATTAGCAATAATATTGGGGTTGTTGTACATTATAATCACTTTTTTAAGTTTATTATTTTAACAAAAACTTTTTCGTAATGAAACGTTTACTTTTTTTATATCCCTATGATACAATGTAAACGTTGAGGGATAGGGGGCTGCTGATAATAATGCTTATTTATTAAATTTATCCTTTCTGTATAAAATTTTTGTTAAATTTCAACCCCCTACCTCTTACATAAGAAGACGAAACTAATAAAAAAATCCCCCCTGTTCAATTTTACAAAACCGAATTTTCCTAGAAATTTCTGACTTATTTTTATTTTGTGTTTGAGTAATTTTTGAAAGTGGGAGAAATGAGGTATAGTTTTGACTTATAAATGTAAGAGTAATGATAAGTTTGTTACTTATTTACTTAATAATGAGAATAAGATACGAAGAAGGTTAGAATTGTACCTTATGACCGGGAACGAAGGTGCAAGTGATAACTTAAATATTACATCTCATAAAACCGGAAGGGAAACCGAGAATTTATTAGTAAAGAAGATAACGAATAAAAATTATGTTTTCCGAAAGAGGTGTCTTGACCTTTTGGAACATGAATATAATAAATGCGACCTTATTACACAAGATATATGGAGTTTACGTTTTAAATCTAAATACTCTTGTGAGAGGGTCGGACGTGAAGTTGGCTATAGCAAAAGTTCTGTATATGATAAAATCAAAATTTTAAAAAATAGATTGCTCCCTCAAATTATCAAGATAGAACAAGAAGTCTATGATAAATGCTGATTTCTGATGTAAAATCTCCTATTTTATTTAATTGTGTATTACTTTTTTCTTTAAGTGTTGTATTAAGGAAAAATAAAAGAAGATAGATTATAAGTCTATCTTTCTTTTTTTTGTTTTAAAAGCAAATAAAAAAGATTGTTAGATATAAACTAACAACCA